>ERZ773077.686-NODE-686-length-24776-cov-19.818858_pt1 | contig 24776 bp, 21 predicted proteins | sample MGYA00580612_ERZ773077 | MGnify/ENA primary metagenome ERZ773077 (study PRJEB29015, sample SAMEA2737971) | human oral metagenome | biome: human oral; feature: human-associated habitat; material: dental | place: China | collected 2021 ...
GCTGGCTGGACTTCGGTAAGGACCATTATGCCTTCGTTACCTTCTCGGGGCTGCGCGATCGGGTGCTGGGCTTGCCCTGGGTGAGCAACTGGCAGTACGCCGATGTGACGCCCTTCCGCACGACCCGTGGGGCTATGGGCTTCCCACGAGAGCTCTTCCTCTTCACCTCGGGAGGCCGCAGCTATGTCGGCGCTCGGCCTGCTCGCGAGCTGCTCGAGCGTCGCGGCCTAGCTCGAGACCTCAAGCGAGCGGACGCGACGCGCGACAGCCTCCTGCTCTCCGACCAGCTCGCCTCGCTCGGTGATCGCTACGAACTTGTCCTTCGCCTGGAGCCTCAGTCGAGCGTGCAGCGCTGCGGCCTCGTGCTGAGTAGTGCCAAGGGAGATCGCCTTCCCGTCTACCTAGACCTAGAGCGGGGCCGTGTCGTCATGGACCGCACGCGTAGCGGACTGGTGGACTTTGGCCTCAAGGCTAAGTCCCACGTGCGGGAGAGCGGTGACTGGCGTAAGGACGAGACGCTGAACTACCACAATGACTTTGCCATCGCTACCTGGGCGCCACTTAGCCTCGTTTCGGGGCCGAGCTACGAGCTGCGCCTTTTCCTCGATCGCAGCATTGCGGAGCTCTTCGTCGCCGATGGGCGCATCGCTATGACCAATCTTGTCTTCCCGCGCGCTCCCTACAGTACGCTCCAGCTCTTTAGTGAGGGAGGGGAGACGAAGCTCCTCGAGGCGACGCTTTATCCTCGTAAGTAGCACCTAAGTCTGTATATACCCATCACACGCTCCGTCCGCTATGTCGCAGTCTGTCCTCCATCTCCGTGCTCCAGCCCTAGAGTGCGTGCGTATCGCTCTCATCGGCCTCGGTAGTCGTGGGCAGAAGACCCTAGAGCGCTACCGCTATATAGATGGTGTCCGCTTTACAGCTCTGGTGGATCATAGCCTGGAACATCTAGAGGAGGCTCAGCTCATCCTCGAGCGAAGCGGTCGGGAGCGGGTAGTCCTCGCTACTCAGGATAGTCAGCTGGCGCTGGCCTCGGATGAGGTCGACCTGGTGCTGATCTGCACGGACTGGTATTCGCATGCCACGCTCGCTTGTGCCGCGATGGAGCAGGGACGGCATGTAGCCCTAGAGGTGCCCGCAGCCCTTACCCTGGAGGACTGCTGGCGGCTTGTCCATACGGCCGAGTGCACGCAGCGCCATTGCTTCCTTCTGGAGAACTGCTGCTATGACCCCTTCCATCTGGAGATGCTCGCCCGAGTTGAGGGGGGCGACTTCGGCGAACTGAAGCATGCCGAGGGGGCCTATATCCACAACCTCCAGGGGCAAGATCCTACCGAGCTGCCCCGAGATCATCAGCTTTACCACTGGATGGGGGAGCGCTATCCCTTTGCAGGGGGCAACGCCTATCCTACCCATGGGCTCGGGCCTATGGCGCAGCTCCTCGGTATCTATAGAGGGGACCGCTTCACGAGCCTCTACGCTTGTGCTTCGAGCCCTGGGCTTCCCTTGACGCAGCGCCACAGCACCGTACTATTGCAGACGGAGCGAGGCCGTACGGCGCTCTTGCAGCTAGACCTACACAGCCCGCGTCCCTATTCGCGCCTGCAGTCCATCGTCGGCACGGAGGGCTATATGTCCAAATATCCCCTGCCTATCCTGCAGCAGCGAGTCTGGGCGCAGGCCTTGACGGGGGAGGCGCTCCTTGAGGAGCTACGGACTCGGGCGCGCTCGCCCTTGGCGTCGTTTGTGGCCGAAGGGGATGCTAAGGGCGTACCCAATGTGATGAACTATGCGATGGATGCTCGGCTCATTCATTGCCTGCGCGAGGGACTCTCCCTAGATATTAGTGTATACGATGCTGCGCTTTGGAGTGCGGTCATCGAGCTTAGCGCCCGCTCCGAGCAGGAGCAGCGCCCGCTTTCTCTTCCCTTTTTCCTTTAGCTCCCCTCTCTGCGCCGTCTTTGTTCTAGCAGAGAAGAGCTGCGCTGTGATATACCTTGTCGCTTCGACCCTTGTAAAGGGGGCGAAGCGCTTCATTATGTCCGTATGCTATTTATGGATATCTTTGCCCTGCCTTACCCTTATCAGTCGGCGGGCTGAGGGATATCGGTTACGGCGCTGAGAGCCGTCAGTCAGCAAGCTCATGGATATTAGTCAGCGTGATCTCGCTTTGCTCGTGCTATTTGGCGGGCTTAGGATGCCGCTGTTTATTGCCTCTAGGGCTTGGCTTTTTGCCTAATCTGAGCCTGCGTCGCCTCAAGGAGGTTGAATGCGTTACTATTGAAGCATGTTCCTGCTTGGTCCTTGCTGGTCTAGTGTAAATGCTTAGTATTTGATTACTTGTGCTTAACTTTGGGGCGAGGCTAGAGGATATGAGTGGACGCTGGGATGAGCAAAGTGTCAACGGATTTGCTCGCCGGATATGGTCGAATGTGAAGAAAAATGCTATCTTTGCCGAAAATAAGGAGTCAAGATAATCAGCTTATAAGAATACAGTATTATGAATCTCAAGTCTTCGCTGCTTGTATTAGCGGGTCTCGTAGGCCTCTCTGCTAATGCTCAGACGCAGCACACGTCGACGGATGCACCTGCACACAAGGTAGCATTCACTCACAAGCCTGGGACTAACTACTTCGTCTCTCTCGCAGGGGGCGCAGCAGCTATGTTCACGATGCAGAACGCACCTGTGCCCTACAAGGATCGTCTTTCCTTCGCAGCTGCTCTTTCACTAGGTAAGTGGCATACGCCTTACTATGCCAACCGTCTGAAGCTGGTTGGGGGTGAGGCCTACACCTTCCATACCTCGCCAGGTAACTATCGTAATGATAACTACTATGTAGGTGGTCACTACGACTTCATGTTCGACGTCGTTAACTACTTCTCCAGCTACCGTGAGGATCGTCTCTTCCACCTGATCCCTTACGTTGGTCTTGGGTATGAGTACAAGTTCCACAACAGCGTCAAGGGTATGCCTAACGTACATGCGCTGACTGGGAACGCTGGTATCCAGCTCGCTTTCCACGTGGCTAAGCGTGTAGATATCTTCCTCGAAGGTGAAGCTACCTACAACAACCTCGCGCTTCGCTCCAACTATCCCGATGATCAGCTCTACAACTCGCGTCGTCTGACGGCTCTGGCTGGTCTTACCTTCCACGTCGGTCGTCAGGGCTTCACCCCTGTTGAGCCACTGGATCAGAACTATATCGACGGTCTTCAGGGGCAGATCTCCAAGCTTCGTGCTGAGAATGCCGAGCTGGCTAAGCGTCCTGAAAGCTGCCCCGACCTCGAGCTGGCTCAGCCCGCAGCTCCTGCAGCTGACCGCTTCGTTGCGGATAAGTCCATCCTCTTCGAGCAGGGTAAGGCTGTTGTCTCCAAGGATCAGCTGATCACGGTCTTCGATGCCTCTGAGTTCGCTAAGAATGAAGGTGAGATCGTCGTGACGGGCTATGTAGCTAAGAACGAAAGCCGCTTCAAGGGTCTCGCTGAAAAGCGTGCTCGTGCCGTCGCTCAGCTGCTGACCGACAAGTACGGTGTATCCTCTGATAAGATCACGGTTGAGTGGAAGGAAGCTGGTGAAGCACCTTACAGCGCAGCAGAGCTCGGCTGGAATCGTGTCGTCGTCATCCGCTCTAAGTAACTCACAGTAACACGACACAAAGAATAGCAATGAATACGAAAGTTATTACGCTTGCACTAGCAAGCCTCGTGGCTGCTGGTAGCCTTCAGGCTCAGGAAGTACAGAGCCGTAGCTCGCGCACGGTTTTCGCTAAGGATAAGGCCACGGCTCACTGGTTCATCGAAGTAGGGGATGCTGCTGTCATCAACCTCGCAGGTGAGAACAAGCACGCTTCCTTCTCCGATCGCATCAGCCTCGTAAACCCCAATATCGCAGTAGGTCGCTGGATGACGCCTTCCTTCGGGATGCGTGTGCAGCTCCAGGGTGGTCAGCTCTATGACTTCTCCAAGCCTTACGGTCCTTTCAGCCGCGTAGCTGCAACGCACAACGGCTACCTTCGTCACAAGGCTACCTACGGTTGGGCTCATGCAGACTTCATGCTGGATGTTGTCAACTACTTCACGCCTTACCGTGAGAACCGTGTCTTCCACCTAATCCCCTTCGTAGGGATTGGTTTCGGCTACAACACGACGATCACAGCTGGTGGTGTAGAGTATAAGAACAATACCTTCCGTCCCGTCCTCCTCGGTGGTGCTCAGCTGAAGTTCCGTCTCAGCCGCGTCGTAGACTTCAATATCGAAGGTCAGGTATCGGGTGCTAACTTCCGTCTCCCAGGGGCTCAGGCAGTGCCTAACAACCACTCTGACTACTACGCTCAGGCTGGTGCTTCGCTTACCTTCCACCTGGGTAAGAAGGAGTTCGATCCGATTACGCCTAATGACCCTGCTCTGATCAGCGACCTCAATGGTCAGATCAACAAGCTGCGTGCAGAGAACGCCGAGCTGGCTAAGCGCCCTGAAAGCTGCCCAGACATCGTGCCTGCTCCCGCTGCAGCTGCTAAGGTCGTCGGTAACGTGATCTACTTCCGCCTCAACAGCGCCGTCGTAGACCGCAACCAGATGGTCAACGTCTACAACATCGCTGAGTACGCTAAGAACAACACGGAGACCATCACGCTCGTAGGCTTCGCTGACCGCAAGACCGGTACGCCTGACTACAACTACAAGCTCTCCAAGCGTCGTGCTGAAGCTGTCGCTGATATCCTCGTCAAGAAGTATGGCATCTCTCGCGATCGCCTGAAGATTGATTGGAAGGGTGACACGGTACAGCCTTACGCTGAGAACGTATGGAACCGCGTCGTGCTGATGAGCGCTGAATAAGTCGCATCGCACCGAAAGGTCAAGAATAAGGTCGGGGACATCCAGTTATCTGGGTGTCCCCGATCTACGTTTAGTAGCTAAGCTTGGAGCGGCTCTGTAATGCTCGCCTTAGTGCTCGTCTCGCCAGTAGGCTGCGTTAAGCGATGATATCGTAGATGGAGCCTAAGGTCAAGGGAAAGCTTCCCTGAGGGATATCAGTCAGCGCTCTGATGGGCGTCAGTCGTGGGTGTGAGGCTTATCAGTCAGCTGGCTGAGGGATATCCCTCACGAGCCTAGCCAGAGGCGGTCGCCTTGCTTCGACCATTTATTTCTCGCGCTGAAAGGTAGGGGCGGAGGTATGCCGTCTTTCTCGCTGACATGCTTATTCTAGGGAGGGGCTGATTGATCCTATCGCTATGCTCGATCTAATGGATAGGGTAGCACTAAGGGCAAGGTCTTGTGGCGCTGTGTCTTTATGGGAATTCGCCGTATCTTTGTGTAGTACGCTAGTAAGAAGAACGAAAAGAGCTATTAGGAATGATCACAGCCGAGCGCTATCATGACATCTGTATGGGGCATCGTGTCGTAGGGCATGAGTCCAAGTGTAAGCACCTGCATGGGCATAACTATCGCATACACTTCGTCTGCGCATCCTCCGAGCTGGACAGCCTAGGGCGTGTTATCGACTTCTCTGAGATCAATAGCCGGCTCTGTCAGTGGCTAGAGCAGTACTGGGATCACCGTACGCTCCTCTGGGCTGAGGATCCGCTGCTGCCCGAGCTGCAGCGCCTCGTCCCCGAGGATATATGCGTCGTCCCCTTCAATCCCACTGCCGAGCAGATCGCCGAGTACCTCGTGCGCGTCGTTGGCCCGCAGCAACTCGTAGGGACGGGGATTGAGCTCGTGAGCTGCCGTGTCGATGAGACGCGCAAGTGCTCCGCGACCTATGTACAGCCCCCTTCCGCCCCCACACGCTAGCCTAGTTCCTCCTCCCTTTGACCTAGATCAAACTACATACACACCACACTAGAGCTATTACCCGATGAATATTCGATCGCTAGTACCGCTTCTCTCCATGGCTGTGCTTATCGCCTCCACCCCGCTGCACGCACAGGCGCAGCGCAAGGTCCCCACACTTGCTGAGCTTACCTCTGGTAGCCCCGACCAGCTGCGCCCCGAGACTATTCGAGCGCTTCAGTGGTTCGGCAAGGACTATATCTACATTGACTCCGAGGGGCTCATGCATGCCGAGGCAGGGGGGACTAAGGCGCCTGAGCTCTTGATGAGCCAGAGCGAACTCCTTAGCCTACTTGGCGAGGATGCCAAGGCGCACCCCGCTAAGTACTTCCTGCCCTTCCAGTTGGTCGGTAAGGATAAGGGGCTGCTTCAGCTGACCTACGCTAAGAAGCACTACGTCCTAGACCTAAAGCGTCGTCAGCTCGTCTCGACCTTTGATCAGGATACTAAGGGGGAGCAGGCTTTCCTCCTCGATCCAACGGCCAAGCGTGCAGCGGTCGTCAAGGGTAATAACGTCTACCTCGCCGAGGACGGGCAGCTCAAGCAGCTCACCACCGACGGCAGTGCTACCATCGTCTACGGACAGACGGTACATCAGAATGAGTTCGGGATTAGTGGCGGACTCTTTTGGAGTCCCGACGGCGAGTACCTCGCCTTCTACCGTATGGATCAGCAGATGGTCGCGCCCTATCCGCTCGTCCATATCAATACGCGTAAGGCGACCCGTCAGGACCTCTATTATCCTATGGCTGGTATGCCGAGCCACGAAGTGACCCTAGGCGTCTACGAGCTCAAGACGGGTAAGCTGAGCTACATGAAGACGGGGATGCCACGAGATAAGTACCTCACCAACATCTCTTGGGCGCCCGATAGCAAGGAGATCTACATTGCGGAGCTCAACCGTGAGCAGACGCGCATGGAGCTCAAGGCCTATTCGCCTAGCTCGGGCGAGGCGCTGCGTACCCTCTTCGTCGAGGAGAATGCCAAGTACATAGAGCCTCAGTATCCCATGCGCTTTGTCCCTGGGCGTCCTAAGGAGTTCATCTGGCAGAGCCGACGTGATGGCTATATGCACCTCTACCGCTATACGACGGAGGGTAAGCTCCTCGGACAGATCACACGGGGCCCATGGGAGGTCGTGGACTTCCTCGGCTTTGCCGACGGGGGGCAGACCCTTGTCTATAGCTCGACGCAGCAGAGTCCGACGAATCGTAATATCTATCGCATCGGCCTCGACGGCCAGCGGCAGACGCTCCTGACCATAGAGCTCGGCTGGCATCAGGCGCAGCTCTCGCCCGATGGCGACTACCTCATCGATACCTTCGAGTCACTCAAGGATATGCGCCAGTGGCGTATTGTCTCGGTGAAGACGGGTAAGGTGGTCAAGCAGCTCAAGACCTCCGTGGATCCCGAGGCCGACTACCAGATGCCCGAGATCACTATGGGGATGATTACGGCAGCCGACGGCAAGACACCGCTGTACTACAAGCTCATCAAGCCCTTCGGCTTCGACCCGAAGAAGAAGTATCCCACCATCGTCTACGTATATAATGGACCGCACGCGCAGCTGGTACAGAATCGCTGGCATGCGGGCAGCGCGGGCTGGGACCTCTACATGGCGACCCTTGGCTACGTGGTCTTCACCGTGGATGGCCGAGGCTCTGCAGCTCGTGGCGCAGACTTCGAGCAGGTCATACACCGCCAGCTCGGCGTCAATGAGATGGCCGACCAGATGAAGGGGGTGGAGTTCCTCAAGAGCCAGCCCTGGGTGGACGCTGATCGCCTCGGTGTCTACGGCTGGAGCTACGGCGGCTTCATGACGACGAACCTCATGCTGACGCACCCCGAGACCTTCAAGGTCGGTGTCGCTGGCGGAGCCGTCATCGACTGGAGCCGCTACGAGGTGATGTATGGCGAGCGCTATATGGATAGCCCGCAGGAGAACCCCGAGGGCTACAAGGCAACCAACCTCGCCCTGCGTGCTGGCACCCTCAAGGGACGCCTCTTGCTGATCCATGGCACCATCGACCCCGTCGTGGTATGGCAGCACACGCAGCTCTTCGTCGAGGCCTGTGTCAAGGCAGGTACCTATCCTGACTACATGATCTACCCCGAGCATGAGCACAACGTGCGTGGGCGGGATCGTGTGCACCTCAATGAGACCATCACCCGCTATTTCCGTGATCATCTATAGCCCCGCTTCCCGTAGACCTAGCTACATCATATGAATATACTTCTATTAGGATCTGGTGGTCGTGAGCATGCCCTCGCCTGGCGCATCGCTCGCAGCCCACGCCTCACTGAGCTCTTTATCGCACCGGGCAACCCTGGGATGGCCAACTATGGCCGCTGCTTCCCGGAGGTCAGCGTCCAGGACTTCGAAGCCATTGCCGCACTGGTGCGTCAGTACAAGATCGACCTCGTAGTGGTCGGCCCCGAGGTGCCACTCGTCGGGGGCATCGTGGACTTCCTACACCGACAGCCGCAGCTGGAGCAGCTGCTCATTGTGGGGCCTGACGCTGCAGGGGCGCGTCTCGAGGGAAGCAAGGAGTTCAGTAAGGCCTTCATGGAGCGCCACGGGATCCCTACGGCAGCCTACCGCAGCTTCGATAGCGGGAGCTATGCTGCAGCGATAGACTACCTCCGCTCGCTCCAGCCTCCCTACGTGCTCAAGGCCAACGGCCTGGCGGCAGGTAAGGGCGTCATCATCAGCTCCAGCCTCGAGGAGGCACAGCGTGAGCTGCAGATGCTCCTCTCGGGACGCTTCGGCGAGGCCAGCTCGCGCGTGGTGATCGAGGAGTACCTGACGGGGATCGAATGCTCGGTCTTCGTCGCGACGGATGGCAAGGACTGGCGTCTGCTCCCCGTAGCCAAGGACTATAAGCGTATCGGGGAGGGCGATACCGGGCCCAATACGGGCGGTATGGGCTCTGTCTCCCCCGTGGCCTTTGCCGATGCTGCCTTCATGCAGCGCGTCGAGGAGCGGGTCATCCGTCCCACGATCGCAGGCCTGCAGGCCGAGGGCATTGACTACCGTGGCTTCATCTTCATCGGTCTGATGAATGTCGGTGGAGAGCCCTACGTCATCGAGTACAACTGCCGCATGGGCGACCCCGAGACGGAGTCCGTGATGCTGCGTATTGATTCGGACTTCGTCGACCTGCTGGAGCGTATGGCACGCGGGGAGCTCGGGGACTACCGCCTTGAGGAGTCTGCAAAGTATGCTGCTACGGTCGTCATGGTGGCTCCAGGCTACCCCGAGGCCTATCCTAAGGGTATGCGTATCAGCTATCCACACGAGCCGACCTTTGACTCCGCCCTCTTCCATGCAGGTACCTCGCGTGATAGCTCGGGCCATCTGGTGAGCTCGGGCGGACGCGTGCTGACGGCTAGCTGCCTCGGGTCGACGCTCGAGGAGGCGCTCGCCGCCTGCTACCGCCTCGTCGATCAGGTCAACTACGAGGGCAAGACCCTACGCCGTGATATAGGTCAGGACCTCCTAGCCCTACAGTAGCCCTATGCTTCGAGCCGAAGTCTATGAGTGCAGCTCTTCCTAGGAGGGGCACTCATAGACTTCGGCCTATTACTACTCTCCCGATGATCCTATGATGAAGACCTCAGCGCGGACGCTAGCGCTCGGCTGGAGCGAAGTCCTGCTCTATGGCGGGCTCTTCCTCCTGCTTTACTTAGGGCTGCCCTATGCACAGCCTGTAGTAGACACGGCTTCGGTGCCGCTGCCCCAGCTCGGGGAGGGGAGTGTGCGCCTCGTGCTGCTCCTGCCGATCTTGGTGGCCTGCGTGCTGCTGTGGACCTTGGGGGAGAGCTTCCTGCTGCTGAGTAAGGTCGAGCGGCGTCTGGCGTGTCTGCTTCTCGGCGCTTGGGCGCTGGCCTTCCCTGGGCTTAGCCTCACGGCGGCGCTGGTGCTCGACCTCTACCTCCTGCTGCGCTATCTCAGCTTCGACGCCTATCAGGATCCTCAGCGCACGCAGAATACCTTCTACAGCGGTTGCCTCCTCGGTGGGCTCACGCTGCTGCGGCTGGACTATGTGAGCCTGCTGCTGGTGCTCCTGCTTTCTTTCTATACGCTGCGCTCCTTCTCGCTGCGTGGGCTTCTGGCGATGCTCTTTGGCTACCTCCTCACGCCCTGGCTGGTGGGGGCGCTGCTCCTCATCCTGAGTCCGGAGACACTTACGGCCTGGCTGGGCTACCTCGAGCGCCAGGTGCAGAGCTTCCTCCCCTTAGGAATGGTGCAGCTGCTGCCTAGCCAGATCCCTTACCTTGCGCTGCTGGGACTGCTCCTACTCCTAGCCTGGGGCGGCTACCGCGGCCGCTACTATCGAGAGAGCGTACGGCATCGCGATATGATCCTCTCGCTGCAGCATGACGGCTGGATCTTCATCCTGCTCTCCCTCGCCTTCCCTCGCAGCCTGCCTGTGCTGCTCCCCCTGGCCCTAGTGCCTCTGGCTATGACCTTGGCGCGGGGTCTGGGCTCGTGCTCGCGACGTACAGCACGTATCCTGCGCGTACTTATCCTGCTGAGCGTCCTGGTGGTAATGCTGCTGCAGCGCCTAGGCTGGGAGCAGATCACCTCCCTCCTGTCTCTCTAATAACTTGTATCAAGGATGAATCACAATCCCAATAACGTGCGCATCGGCGATGAGGTGCGCTTCCTCAATGCTGTGGGTGGTGGGCGCGTAGCGCGTATCACCTTCGATACCGCCTGGGTCGAGGACGAGGATGGCTTCGAGATCCCGACGCCGCTCAAGGAGTGCGTCGTGGTCAGAGGGGAAGATAGCTTCGTCCCCGCTCCGCGTCCGCCGAAGCTCATCCAGGACAAGCTCCAGCCGAAGAAGGCCGCCGAGCGTCCCGCAGCTAGCCCCGAGCGCCCCGAGCGTGGAGGCTACAGCCAGCCCCAGCGCCTCGGGGATGGGACCAAGCGCACGATCTCGCCCGAGCTCAATGTATATCTGGCCTTCCTCCCCCTCGAGCGCAGCGCTCTGGGGCGTACCAGCTATGAGGCCTATCTGATCAACGAGAGCGACTACACGCTCTTCTTCACCTACCTCAGTGCCGAGGGGACGGACTATAGCCTGCGTAGCTCGGGCATGATCGCCGCGGGTGGAGACTACTTCCTCGAGGAGCTCGCTCCGTCGGACCTCAACGAGCTGGAGCAGCTGGCCTTCCAGTTCACGCCCTTTGCCGAGCGTGGGCGCTTCCCCCTGCAGGAGCCGCTCTTGGTACGTCATAGGCTGGATGCGACGCGCTTCTTCAAGCTGCATAGCTTCAAGGAGAATAAGTTCTTCGAGGACGACGCGCTCGTCATCACCCTCGTGTCGGGGGCTAAGCCTGAGGTGCAGCCCGAGCTTGCACCCAAGCAGCTGGAGGAGGCTCTACGTACGACCTTCCCGCAGCAAGGACGTGCCCAGCGGAAGGCTAAGGCCGCCGCCGCGACGCCCGCGCCCGACGAGCCTATCGTCATTGACCTACACGCCAGCGAACTGCTGGAGACCACTGCCGGGATGTCCAGTGCCGATATCCACGAGTACCAGATCGCCTACTTCGACCGCGTGATGCAGCAGCACCTGGCGCACAAGGGGCGTCGGCTGATCTTCATCCACGGCAAGGGGGACGGCGTACTGCGTCGCTCCATCGAGTCGGCCCTACGGCTGCGCTACCGCGGCTGCCGCCATCAGGATGCTTCCTTCCGTGAGTACGGCTATGGGGCGACCCAGGTCACTATAGGCTAAGAACGATCATGCTAGAGATCGAGCACAAATACCTGCTACGCTCGGACGCCTTCCTCCGTGAGGCTACCGAAGCGATCAAGATAGACCAGGGCTACCTCTCCCCCGGCAAGCCCACCGTACGTGTACGTCGCTGGGGCGATCGTGGCTACCTCACCATCAAGGGGCCTACCGATCCCCGCGGCCTACAGCGTGCCGAGTACGAGTACGAGATCCCGCTGGCGGAGGCGCTGGAGCTCCTAGAGCTCTGTGGCCCTCGTCGCCTGACTAAGACCCGCTACATCGTCCCCTACAAGGGGAAGAACTGGGAGGTCGATGTCTTCTCGGGGCGCCACGAGGGACTGATGATCGCCGAGCTCGAGGTAGCCTCTGCCGATGAGCTCGTCGAGCTCCCCGAGTGGGTCGGGCAGGAGGTCACAGGCGACCCACGGTACTACAACAGCCGCTTAGCCGCTGAACAATAAGCACTCCCAGCACGTTAGTATAACGTAGCCCCATAGCTAGGGGAACGTCAGAAGTCATTATATCCACATCACCACATCACAGTTACACAGATGAAGTTCGAACTTATCCAGCTCCCCTATGCCGCTGACGCTCTGGAGCCCGCCATCAGTGCCGAGACCATTGCTTTCCACCACGGCAAGCACCTAGCAGGCTACGTCAATACGCTCAACAGCCTCATCGAGGGCACGGAGTTCGCAGACGCCTCCCTCGAGGAGATCGTCCGCAAGAGCGAAGGCCCGACCTTCAACAACGCTGGGCAGACGCTCAACCATAACCTCTACTTCACCCAGTTCGCCCCCAATGCTGGTGGTGCACCTACGGGTAAGCTCCTGGCAGCCATTGAGGCTAAGTGGGGTAGCTTCGAGGCCTTCCAGCAGGAGTTCCTCAACGCCGCCACGACGCTCTTCGGCTCGGGCTGGGTGTGGCTCTCGGCTAAGGAAGACGGTGAGCTCGTCCTGACGAAGGAAGCCAACGGCAGCAACCCCGTAGTCCATGGCCTGCGTCCCCTCTTCGGTGTCGACGTATGGGAGCACGCCTACTACCTCAGCTACCAGAACCGTCGTGCAGATCACATCAAGGATATCTGGGCGATCGTCGACTGGTCTGTCGTCGCTAGCCGCTACTAGTCCTCCCGCCGCATAAGGCAAAGGAAAAGGGCGCCCCACAGCTAAGTGTAAGCTGTGGGGCGCCCTCTTTATTGAGCTAGGGAAGACCTCGCCTAGAGCTCCAGCTCGAGGCCGACCTGCAGCTCCTCGGGGGCAAAGCGCAGTCCCCAGCCCGAGGTGCCCAGGCCAGGCTCTTCGCCGCCGATGAAGTCCTTGCGGTAGCCCGCGAAGCCGAGGCGTAGGCAGAGGCAGAGGCCCTTGGTGAGGTCAATGCAGGCGCCAGGGCGCAGACCGACCTCCCAGCCCGTACGCTGCTCGGCCTGGCTGATGCCGAAGCCCCCATCGATGTAGAGGTTGAAGGGCTCGCGGTGCATGTAGTAGTAGCGACCGAAGGGGCGAAGGCTCCAGGCCTGCTCCTTCATGCTGTCGTTGCGCTCGTAGTGGAAGCCTGCGACCAGACCCATGCCGAAGGTGTCGTTGAAGAGGTAGCCGACCTCGGGGGCAAAGCTGAAGCTGAGCTTCTTCCCCTCGTTGGCTGCCCAGGCTGAGAGGCTACCGCCGAGGATGACGCGCCCCTTGTGATCCCCATCCTCATGGTGCTGTGCCTGCTGAGGGAAGGGTTGCTGAGCCTGTGCCTTGGGGCTGCCCAGTAGGAGTGCAGCACCGAGGCTAAGGAGGCCGAGTGTACGGGTAACACTTGTCTTCATAGTTTAGGGTTTTGAATTTAGAGATAATGTTTGTCTCCGCAAAGGTACACAATCTCTTGCGCTTAGCCCAGCCCCGCCTCCATCCTGCCCCTACTCGAGGCCCGCCCCGACATGGGGCTAAGGCATCGCTTGCGTCAAGGGACGCAGCGAGCGGATAGGCGTATCCCAGCTCGCTGACTGATACCCCTCGCGCCGCTCACTGACGTCCCTCAGCCTCGTCAATGACGTCCCTCGAGAGGCTGACTGATATCCCTCAGGATACCTCTGCCTATGAGCTGCGCGCCGCTGCGCCTTAGCCTTCGTCCTCTTTCCTAGTATGGGGCAGCGCTTATCCAAGGCCTGTAGCCTTGGGTGCGGAGGAGATGGGGCGCCAGCGGATAGGATTATTATGGTTACCTTTGCGGGACAATCTGCGGGGCTGCGCAGCACGAGCATAGCCCTACAGACTAACTATTTAGATTGCCGATACACCTATGGACGCATGCCACCAAAACCGCATCCCGACGCCCCAGTCCCTCACCAAGCAGCACGATAGGGCTCTCCTGCTCGTGACCTTCGGCAGCACGCTGCCGGGGCCGCACGCCACCTTTGAGCGCCTCAAGGCGAGCTTCGCCGAGCACTTCCCCGACCGGGATATCTTCCTCGCCTTCACCTCCAAGTTCTGCATCCGCAAGTGGGCCGAGCGCACTGGAGAGCAGTACTACACCACGGACAAGTGGCTGGCGGCCATCGGTGCCGCAGGCTACCGCCAGGTGAGTATCCAGAGCCTGCACGTCATCCCTGGGCTGGAGTACTCCTTCATCGAGGATAGGTACATTCCCCAGTTCCACCGCAACTATCCCGAGATCCCCACTACGGTAGGGGTGCCCCTCCTCTGGAGCAGCCACGACATCGCTCGGGTAGGGGACTGCCTCTACAGCCTCTTCGAGGAGCGCCTAGATCGGGGCGAAGCGGTCGTCCTGATGGGCCATGGCAATCATACGGACAAGTATCCTGAGGCCAATGGACGCTATGATCGCCTGGCTGAGTACCTGCAGACGCGCTCGCCCCGCTTCTTCGTCGGGACGGTGGACTACGGCTCGCTGCTCTTCGAGCACGTGGCCGAGCAGATCGCCGCGACCTGCCCCCCAGGCTGTGTCATCAACTTCATGGCGCTGATGAGCGTGGCGGGGGATCACGCGCAGAACGATATGCTGGGCGACTACGACCCCGAGGAGCCGCTCGAGGAGCAGAGCTGGCGCGTACGCTTCAGCCAGCTGGGCTACACCATAGAGGACAGCAACTGCCATCTCAAGGGGCTGGGGGACTTCGCCTCCATCCGTCAGATCTGGATCGACCACCTCGTAGAGGCCGAGCGCCAGCAGCACCAGCACTAGCCCCCCTTAGCCTCAGCCTCTATGCTTAGACGTATCTATCTACTGGCGCTGGCTGCAGTCCTCGCACTGCAGCCAGCCTCGGCCATGCATATTATGGAGGGCTTCCTGCCGCTGAAGTGGTGCCTCCTGTGGCTCCTCGTCTCGCTGCCCTTTGTCGTCCTCAGCTACCGCTACGTAGCGCGGCAGATCAAGGCTACGCCCCGCATGCGCAGCACCTTCGCCCTCTCGGCCGCCTTTGTCTTCATCCTCTCGGCGCTCAAGATGCCCTCTGTCGCGGGGAGCAGTTCGCACCTGACGGGGACGACCTTCGGCACGCTCGCCGTCGGGCCCATGGCACTGCCGCTGGTGGGGACGATCGTCCTGCTCTTCCAGGCACTTCTCCTAGCCCATGGCGGGATCAGCACCCTAGGAGCGAATATCTTCTCCCTATCTATAGCAGGTCCATTCGTAGCCTATGCACTCTACCGCATCCTCATGGGGCTGAGACTCCACAGAAATGTGGCGATCTTCGTCGCTACCTTCTGTGGCTCTATGGCTACCTATATAGTGACCTCCTTCCAGCTCGCCTTTGTCTATCCTGACGCTGTCTCAGGTATCATGGGAGCAGCGTGGAAGTTCCTCGGGATCTTCGCCATCACGCAGGTCCCTCTCTCGATCATCGAAGGCATACTCACGGTCGTAGTCATCGGACTGCTGGACAAGAGTCAAGTCAATACCTCCGTCTACACAGGTGGAGTGAAGGAAGAGGCTCAGACGAAGAAGAGCCTTCGCCCTCAGATCATCCTCCTCAGCATCCTAGGGGCTATCTGCCTAGCACTACCCATCCTAGCAGGGATCTTCGATATCGGTGCGGGTACCGATGATCAGGCAGGCGAGATGATCGGGCATCTTACTCCAGGCTTCAGCCCAACGCCCTTCTGGGAGAGCTTCGAGCCCTCGGAATTAGTCGAACCCCTCCTCTTCGCTCTACAGGTAGCCATAGGCATCGCCCTCTTCGCCTGGGGCTACTATCAGCTGGTCTATAAGAAGCGCCTCAAGAAGGAGCACGAAGAGCACATCTAATGTCGCATACACAGAGCTGTTCGCTACGGCCTAGTCTGCGTAGGGAGCAGGCATACTTTGTCCTTTGCCTCCTCGCCCTTGGAGTAGCCTTAGCGCTCCAGCATACGCTTCAGCTCCTCGTCTTCGCTGTCCTTATCTATGGGCTAGCCTTCCGCTACTATGGGGAGCGACGTAGGGGCTTAGTGCGTCGAGTCCTTATCCTCTCAGGCTTCATCTCGCTCTCCATCTTCCCTCTTGCCCTGGGTCGAGGAGACTCCTCCTCGCTCCTCCTTGATCTAGGGGGATGGGGCTTCACCTGTGACGGGCTTCATGTAGCTGTCAAGACTTGGCTCAGATGCCTAGCGTCCGTAGGGTCGATGATCCTTCTGCTCCAGCTCCTACCTCTACATCGTCTCTATGCAGTACTGCGTAGCCTGGGGATCCCCAAGCTCTTCATTGACCTCGTCGAACTGACCTATCGCTATATCTTCGTCCTTGAGGAGACAGCAGGACAGATCCGCCTAGCGCAGACGAGCCGTCTGGGCTACCAAGGGGGGATACAGCGACGCATCCAGCACTTCGGCATGCTCCTCTCACGCACCTTCGTCCTCAGCCAAGTAGAGTCCGATAAGCTCTACCTCGGATTGGTCTCTCGTGGCTATGAAGATGAGCCCCTCCATCAGCCTGTAGAAAGTGGAGCTACTCTAGACAATCCCCCCGTGCTTCGCCTTGAAGGGATCTCCTTCGTCTACGAAGATGGATACGAGGCGCTACACGCTCTCTCCCTCTCTATCCATGGAGGAGAGCGCATAGCTCTTATTGGGCACAATGGGGCTGGGAAGTCCACCCTCTTCCTCCTACTCTCTGGCCTTCAGCAGAGCTGGAGAGGGGAGCTCTATCTTCACGGGAAGCTCATCACTCCTCAGGAGCGAGTCGCCCTGCGCCGTCGGGTAGCTCTTGTCCTACAGAACTCCAACTATCAGCTCTTCACCCCTTCCGTCGAGGATGAACTATCCTTCGGACTGAAGAACATGGGTCTGGAGGGAGAAGCGCTCCACCTGCGCCTCGAGGAACTCCTCACCGAGTACCAGCTCCTTGACCTGCGTCATAAAGCACCTCATGAACTCAGTGAAGGGCAGAAGAAATGGGTAGCCCTAGCTGCCGTCCTTGCAACAGACCCCGAGATCATCATCCTCGACGAACCGACGGCAGCGCTCGATGCACTCTATACCGAGCGTGTATTGGAGCTCCTCGATCGTCTCCATGAGCGAGGGAAGACGGTCATCGTCTCCACGCACGACATGGATCTAGGATATCAGTTCGCCGATCGTGTACTCCTCCTCGCTCAGGGGAAGCTCCTCGCTGATCGCCCCGCACTAGAGCTGTGGCAGGATAGAGAGCTACTTACCTCAACACACATCCCTCAGCCTTGGGCGCTACGCTCTGCAAAGGCACCTCTGCATCACCCTGCTAGCTTTCCCCAGGGAGAGAAGCACTATCACCTACCCCTCTTCCTCACTGCAGAAGAGCTCCCCATCCTATTCATCGGAGGGGGACGAGGTGTTTGGCGCAAGGCTCAGGGGCTTATCGACCGACACATCCCCTTCACCATACTCTCCCCCAGCCTCTGCCCCGAGCTAGAGGCGTACGAAGGTAAGGGACTCTTCCGCTGGATACGTCAGCGGTATACTGGCGTGGAGGATCTATCTCCAGCCCGCATCATTATCCTTGGGATAGGTGATCCCGAAGAGGAGCAAAAGATCGCTGACCGACTTGCCTCCGAGGGTTACCTCTTCTCTCTGCTCAGTGATCCCCAGCGGGGGAACATCCAGTTCGGAGCCACAGCCCACCGAGAGGGCGTCACACTCTCGGTCCACAGCGACTACCGCTTGCCCGAGATCACCCAGAGCTTGAAGGAGGCTTGGGTCAAAGATCTACCAGCGGGTATCGGGGCACATCTAGAAGAGCTAGCTGCACTAAGAGTCGCCCTACTCGAGGCACCAGAGGGCGAGGCGAAGGACCGCCTACGCAAGGCCTACACCGAAAAGAAAGAATCACTACTGCAAGATACGATCCATGATCGGACTCATTAGCATCAACCACAAGACCGCTTCACTATCCCGCCGAGAGCAATTCGCCCTCTGCGAAGAGGAGGCGGTACAGCTCATCGATCTCTGGAAGAGCGAAGAGGGGCTCCTCGGCGGACTTGTGCTCTCTACGTGCAATCGTCTAGAGATCTACTACGAAGCCCCCTCTCGCATCACTTCAGAGCAAGAGACTCGACTCATCCGTAGCCTCTATCGCTTCAAGAAGGTGCGCCACCTCGGTGATGAATCCATATTCGAGACACGTCAGCATAAGGAGGCAATCAAGCACCTCTTTCGTCTGGCTTGTGGACTCGAGTCGATGGTCTTAGGAGAGACCCAGATCTTAGGGCAACTCAAGGAAGCCTTCCGCCTAGCTACGAGCCATAGTCAGAGCACCTCAGTCCTCTCCCGACTCTGTCATAAAGCCTTCGAGACAGCGAAGAAGGTACGTAGCGAATATCTACTCTCTGCCACCCCCATCTCCGCAGGTGCTGCCGCGGTAGACTACCTCCATCATAATGCCTCAGACTTCCTACAACAGCCGGTGCTCATCCTCGGAGCAGGCCAGATGGCTGAAGCTATAGCTCAGCGCCTACAGGAGCTTCAGCACCCCGAGGTCAGTGTCTACAATCGTACGGGCTCACGTGCCGAACTCTTTGCCACGAAGCATCATATCGCTCAGGTCTTCTCTGAGGATACACTCTCCGAAGCACTCCGATCAGCGACCATCATCTTCGTAGCTACCTCCTCCCTCACCCCCATCATCACTGAGGAGGTCGTCCCTCATACCCCTCTAGAGACAAGGCACTTCTTCGACATGGCTGTCCCCCGCAATGTCGATCCCTCCCTCGATGAGCTACCAGGCATCCGACTCTATACCATCGATGACCTCAGAAGCCAGCAGTACCTCTCTAAGGAGAAGACACATCAGGATGAAGAGATCCAGAGCTATCTCCAAGCGATGACCCAAGACTTCATCGCCTGGTGCGACGCTGCGGAGGTTCGTGAAGTGATCGGGCTAGTCCAGCAGGTCTCTCACCAGCTTCTGAAGAAGGAGCTCGCTAACCTCCCCCACGAGCTGACCGAAAGGGATCGAGAGCTCGTCACCCGATGGGACGAGCACCTGCGTACGACCTATACGACGGCTATCGTCTCTTCGCTACGTGAGCTGAGCGAAGAGACAGGGCTCAAGATCTACTCCGAAGCTACCCTACAGCTATTCTCTCATATCCAAAGCAAACTACCTCAGCATGACGCATAGGACGCTCATCTTAGGCTCTCGAGGGAGCCAACTAGCCCTGCGCCAAAGCGAGCTCGTACGAGAAACTCTCCTCAGCATCCACCCCAACCTCCAGATCGAGATCAAGATCATCAAGACCAAGGGCGATAAGCTCCAGCACCTCGCTCTAGATGCTTCTGGAGACAAGGGGCTCTTCACTGGGGAGCTAGAGGCCTCTCTCCGTCGAGGAGAGATCGACCTAGCAGGGCATAGCCTCAAGGACCTCCCTGTAGATCCAGCCGAAGGCACGTGTCTCGCAGCTTACCTCCCTCGAGCAGTCACCCACGACACCCTCATCGGCACCTGCCCCCTAGAGTCTCTACCCGAGGGGGCTGTCGTAGGTACCTCGAGTAAGCGTAGAGCCTATCAGATAGCCCTTCACTATCCACACCTACGCACCGAGCCCATCCGAGGCAATGTGGAGACCCGTATCGGGAAGGTCCACTCTGGACTCTTCGATGCCACGCTCCTCGCCGAAGCCGGACTCTCTCGACTAGAGATGGATGAGCTCGAGCGCTACCCCATCGAGGAGGCTGTCATCGTCCCTGCTCCAGGGCAAGCGGCCATCGCTGTACAGACCCGCCAGGATGATACGGAGCTACACCACCTCCTAGAGAGCATCCATGATGCCAAGACCGAGCGAGAGGTGACGATCGAGCGAAGCCTACTGAAGCGACTAGGGGGAGGCTGTGCCCTCCCTCTAGGCTGCGTCTGCCATATCATAGATGATCAAGCAGAGCTCCGTGTCTTCTATGCCAGTAGTTCGGGAGAGAAGCACTACAAGGCTAAGCACACTGTCCCACTCTCGGAGATCGATCACCTCCTTGATCACCTCACCGACGAACTAAGAAGCATCACTACAGCATGAGCACCGTATACCTAGTAGGAGCAGGACCTGGAGATCCCAAGCTCCTTACCCGTAGAGCCTATGAGCTCATCACTACCGCCGAAGTCATCGTCTACGATGCCCTCGTCTCACCAAGCATCCTAGCCCTCATCCCCGAGGGAACTAAGCTGTACCACGTCGGTAAGCGCTACGGGGCTCACTCGCTCAAGCAACCCGAGATCAATGAGCTACTCATCGAACTAGGGAAAGCCGACCTCGGCAGGGTCGTACGCCTCAAGGGCGGAGATCCCTTCGTCTTTGCTCATGGAGGAGAAGAGATGACAGCCCTTCGTGAAGCTGGCATACCCTACGAGATCGTACCCGGGATCACGGCAGGTCTTGCCGCTCCAGCCTACTTCGATATCCCGCTCACCCATCGGGGACTTAGTCGCTCCTTCACCTGCCTCACGGCGCACACTGAGGATGGAGAGCTCCCCGACTTCGACTGGGCCAGCCTAGCTCGACTCTCGGGTACGCTGGTCTTCTATATGGGGGTAAGGCAAGTGGCTCAGATCAGCCAAGCCCTCGTCTCAGCAGGGATGTCCGCCTCTACCCATGCTGCTCTACTGAGCCGAGGTACAACACCCCAGCAAAGCCTACTAGAGCGCACCCTAGGAGCATTCACTGATGCGTCGGAGGACTTATCTGCCTACGCTCCTGCGCTCTTCATGATCGGTGAAGTCCTACGATTCGCCGAAGGGCGCACCTCTCTCCCTCTCTCGGGGAAGAAGGTCATCGTGACTCGAGCCCGACACCAAGCCTCTGTCCTTCAGGAAGCGCTGGAGGAGAAGGGTGCCGAGGCTTACCTCCTCCCCACCATCCAGCTTACACCCAATGAGGAGATCGAGGCGGAGCTTGAGACGACCCTCGAGAGCTTACAGAGCTACGACTGGATCCTCTTCACCTCGCCCAATGCCGTAGAGTTCTTCTTCTCGGCGCTCCACCAGAGAGGGAAGGATAGTCGGCACCTGGCTCCCTGCCAGATCGGAGCACTAGGGCCTATGACGGCCGAGGCTCTTAGTGCCTATGGGATCACTGCTGACTTCGTCCCTCGGGAGTACTATGCCAAGGTCTTCGCCGAGGAATTTATTCAGCGGGCTAAGCTCACCCCTGTCAAGCGTATTCTCCTACCCAACTCCGTCCTTGCTAGTGATGATCTCTCGGAGCTCCTCTCCGAAGCAGGAATCGCCTGCCACCGCCTCCCCCTCTATAGGAATACGCCTATCAGCTATACCGCTAGCGAACTGAAGGAGGCGCTTGACTCGGCTGATTACCTCACGGCCTGTAGTTCCTCGGCCATCCATCATCTAGTGAGCTTGCTACGAGTACACCAGCTAGAGCACCTGCTGAAGGCACTCCCTCTAGCCGTACTCGGGGAGCAGACAGCCGAGGCCGCTCGGAGCTATGGCATCGAGCCGAAGCTCATCGCTGCTCAGCCTCGGATCACCTGCCTAGTAGAGGCTCTGGTGAAGGATGCTACGAATTAGAGGCGTCGCACTCATCATCTAAATCGCTCCTCATAGCCACCCCGAGGGGGTATCTGCTCGTCAGATACCCCCTCTTCTTGTAGGTATACCGCAGGGATAGGAGTGCTCCCCCCTGAGGGAAGCTCATCACACTTCCTTCCCCTCTTCATAGCCTCCCTAGCCGAGGAAGTGTAGCACGCTTAGCCGACGAAATAGAGGGGAGTCTACGGTGCAAATTGCCGAAATACGTATAGAAAAGAGTATATTTGTAGGTGCACGACTCGCATAGGCTTCTCCTCCAGAGCGATATGATCTGTAGGAGTCACTTGTCGAGGCTAGCATCCATGCCGAGCCATACATACCTCGGCTCAAGCTGACAACAACACTACAGCAAATACACATACATACATGGAACAAGTCGATGTGCTCCTCGGCCTGCAATGGGGAGACGAAGGGAAGGGTAAGATCGTCGATGTCTTGACACCTTCGTACGATATCATAGCACGCTTCCAAGGGGGGCCTAACGCTGGTCATACCCTAGAGTTCGAGGGGAAGAAGTACATCCTACGATCGATCCCCTCCGGGATCTTCCAAGGTGACAAGGTCAATGTCATAGGCAACGGGGTCGTACTTGATCCCATCCTCTTCGCTGAAGAAGCTCGTGCCCTCTCGGAGAGTGGTCATGACCTACGTAAGCGCCTCGTCATCTCACGCAAGGCGCACCTCATCCTGCCTACACACCGCTTCATCGATGCTGCCCAGGAGGCGATCAAGGGTGGAGCGAAGATCGGTACCACGGGTAAGGGGATTGGCCCTACCTACACCGACAAGATCGCCCGCACAGGGCTACGTGTCGGAGACATCCACTCTGACTTTGCCCGCAAGTATCAGGAGGCTAAGGAGCGTCATCTGACCCTCCTCGAGGCGTACCACTACCCTGTCAAAGGGCTTGCGGAGCTAGAAGCTCAGTGGATGGAAGCCATTAAGTACCTCGAGGAATTCTCCTTCGTCGATAGTGAAGAGTACATCAACGACGCCCTCCGCTCCTCACATCGAGTCCTAGCCGAGGGGGCTCAAGGCTCACTCCTAGATATTGACTTCGGCTCCTATCCCTTCGTCACCTCGAGCAATACCGTCTGTGCAGGATGCTGTACGGGGCTAGGTATCGCTCCACGCAGTATCGGCGAGGTCTATGGGATCTTCAAGGCCTACTGCACCCGTGTGGGTGCTGGTCCCTTCCCTACCGAGCTCTTCGATGAGACGGGTGAGAAGCTCTGCTCCCTAGGTCATGAATTTGGCTCTGTCACCGGCCGTCGTCGTCGCTGTGGCTGGCTTGACCTCGTAGCCCTTCGCTACACGGTAATGCTCAGTGGGGTCACTCGCCTGATCATGATGAAGAGCGACGTGCTCGACACCTTTGAGACGATCCGTGTCTGTACTGACTATGAGATCCGAGGCGAGAAGACACGTCACTTCCCCTACGAGCTGACGGAGGACGTTCGTCCTGTATATCGTGAACTCAAGGGCTGGCAGTGCGATACCACCAAGCTCTCTGATCCTAAGGACTTCCCTCAGGCTCTGAAGGACTACATCGCCTTCGTCGAAGGGGAGATCGGAGTACCTATCTCGATCGTCTCTGTCGGTCCTGATAGAGCACAGACCATCGCCCTCCATCCTGAGCTCCTGCCCGAGGGGCACGCCTAAGACACCGATGACCTATCAGGAAGCCATTGAGTATCTCTATGCTAAGACCCCTGTCTTTCAGAAAGTAGGAGGCGCGGCCTACAAGCCTGGTCTAGAGAAGACTCATTACCTGGATACACACTACAGCCATCCTCATCACTCCTACCGCACCATCCATGTAGGAGGGACGAATGGCAAGGGCTCGACTTCACACACGATAGCTGCCGTCCTAGAGGCGGCAGGCTATCGGGTGGGGCTCTTCACATCTCCTCATCTCCTCGACTTCCGTGAGCGTATCCGTGTGAACGGTGTGATGGTCTCGGAGGACTTCGTATGTCGCTTTGTCGAGGAGGCTGAGGGACTCGTCGAGGAGGTATCACCTTCGTTCTTCGAGCTGACGACCATGATGGCCCTCGTCTACTTCCGTGAGCAGGCGGTAGACTTCGCTGTCATCGAGGTCGGCATGGGTGGACGGCTCGACAGCACGAATATCATCCAGCCCATCCTCTCCGTCATCACGGGCATTAGCAAGGATCATACGCAGTACCTCGGCGACACCCTTCCTGAGATCGCCTATGAGAAGGCAGGCATCATCAAGCCCTCGACACCGATCGTCATCGGCCGAGCTGATGAGCCCGAGGTCCTCGAGGTCTTCAGAGAGCGAGCCACTCAGCTATCGGCTCCCCTCACCCTCGCCAGCGAAGCAGTCCCTCTGGGGGCCATCCATAGCGAATCAAGAGGACAGAGCTTCGAAGTCACCGATCCCAGCCTCATCAGCCCCGAGCCCCTCTACTTCGAGCTCGGAGGCCTAGTACAGATAGACAACCTTCGGACGATCCTCTCAGCCGTCCGTCTGCTCCGAGAGCAAGGGGTAGCGATCCCAGAGGAAGCCCTCCGCAAGGGCTTTAGGGAGGTCACCCGCATGACAGGTCTACGTGGTCGGTGGGAGACCCTCTCTGAGCACCCCACTCTGATCTGTGACACGGCGCACAACGAGGATGGTATCCGCTACGTCGTCCGTCAGCTCGTGGCGCTGGGTCGCCCCCTGCACCTCATCTTCGGGATGGTGAGTGACAAGGATGTCCGGGGTGTCCTCGCCCTACTACCTCAGTCGGCTAAGTACTACTTCACGGCTGCCCATGTGCCCCGTGCCTTAACTCCCGAAGATCTAAGGGAGCTGGCACAGCCCTACGGCCTTCGTGGGGAAGTATATCCCTCCATCCGAGAGGCGCTAGCCGCCGCCCAGAGCGCAGCACAGCCCGAGACGGATGTGATCTTCGTCGGGGGGAGCAACTTCCTCATCGCCGATCTTCTAGCAATTCAATCTACTAAACAACGATAAGTAACACTATGGAACAAGCAAAGCTGTCACTGCGTGACAAGCCAGCCGCTCGATGGGGTGCGCTGGCGATCATCTCGCTGACGATGTTCTTCGCCTACATGTTCGTCGACGTACTCTCCCCAGTGAAGACGCTCGTCGAGACCGAGCTCGGCTGGGACTCTACGGTCTTCGGACTCTACGGCGGGAGTGAATTCTTCCTCAACGTCTTCATTGGTTTCCTC
>ERZ773077.697-NODE-697-length-24617-cov-8.936691_pt1 | contig 24617 bp, 16 predicted proteins | sample MGYA00580612_ERZ773077 | MGnify/ENA primary metagenome ERZ773077 (study PRJEB29015, sample SAMEA2737971) | human oral metagenome | biome: human oral; feature: human-associated habitat; material: dental | place: China | collected 2021 ...
CTTCACTTCACTCACTGTGGCCAGCTTGTGGCGGGACTTGCACCCGCAGGTGTGCACCCATGCTGGGCGCACATGCGGCAAAAGGCCGGACCCGTGCTTACGGTCCGGCCTTTGCCGTTTCATTGACCCGCCGTTTGGATCAACTGCAGGAGACCGCGATGAACCCGTTCTTTCTGGCAGCGGCCGTGCTGATGACACTGGCCGTGTTTGCCCACATGGCCGCAGGCACCCGCGAAACGCTGAGCCTGCGTCCCGCCGAAAAGAGCGATCGCCACGATGGCATCAGCCAGGGTAACAAAAACGACCATGCCGCCCGACAAGGCATCAGCAGCCAGGACGACGACACCGAACGGGCACAGCGCAACTGGACCCAGGCCCTGTGTGCCTTTCAGCTTGTCAGTGTGGATCTGGTGCTGATCGCGGCCACCATCTGGCTGCTGGCCCTGACCGACACCGTGCCTGCCCGGCACGAGATTGCCTGCTTCATTGCGGGGTGGCTGGGCATCTGGGGATTTGTGTGGCTGCTGCAGCTGCTGGCCCTGAAGACTTCCTCCAGAAACTGCGTCCTGCTGGGGCAGTGGCTTCTGTTCTTCCTCTGCGCCGTGCTGATGGGCTGGGGAGCGATGGAGAGCTGAGGCGCCGCATCAGCCGGTTCTGTGCACCGCCCTCACCGCCGCTTCGTCCCCGGCGGCTGGGCCCGGTCGAATTCGGCGATGATCGCCTCGATGTCGGCACGGTGGGCGTGCAGCAGGTCCACCAGCGACTTCTTCCTGCGCGGGGCCTTTGCCGGTTTGGCCGATGCCATCATGGCCTGATCGGCGGCCAGCAGGGCAGCCAGCCCTTCCGGATACAGCGGCGTTTCGGGCTTCGTGTCCTCGGGGCACACCCAGATGGCCGAATAGTCGGTACCGTCGCTTTCCTTGCCCCGCAGCACCTCACGGCCGTAGAGCGAGGCATCGGTGAAGCGTGCATCGTAGACCAGCACGATCTCGTGACGGGGTTCGTCCCCCACCCGGAAACGGTTTTCCAGCGTGCCGATGAAGCGCACATCGGCAATGTCGGCCCCCAGTTCTTCCTTCACCTCGCGGACCAGTGTCTGCGCGCCGGACTCCCCGAATTCGATGCCGCCCCCGACTGGCCGCAGGTAGGCGCCCTGACGGTGCGGATCATGGCCACGCACGGCCAGAATGCGGCCTTCATGCCTGAACACACAGATGGCCACCGGCCGGATGACTTGCGCTGTCATGATGTCTCCTGAAAAACCTGCCGGGCAGGCGAAGGGATGAAAAGGCACTGTTGCGGATACGGCCTGCCGGATGACCCGAAGATGGCCGAACACGACAAGGCATTCATTGCCAAGGATTATCCCTGATTTCCCGGCCTGCCGACAGCCAGCCGCGACCGGCAGTCCGGTGCCCCGGGCGGACACGGCAAAACAGTCGGCAGACTTGCAAAACCACCCGGAGTGATGCAAAATTGCATCATCTCTGACGCGAGGCAAACATGCGTACCACCGTCACCATCGACGACGCACTCTACGAACAGGCACTGGAAGTGGCCGACCCCGACATGGACAGGTCCGACCTGTTCCGCGAGGCGGTCAGGGTATTCGTGCGCGTGCAGTCTGCCCGGCGTCTTGCCGCGCTGGGTGGCAGCGCCCCCGACATGACGCTGCCCACCCGTCAGCGTACAGACGCGTCCCATGCCGGGTACAGCCACACCGTGCACGAAAACGCGCCCCCTTACGGGGTACCAGCGGGCAGCGGCACATGACGCCCTTCGTGCTCGTGGACAGCAGTGTCTGGATGCGCCATTTCAAACATGGCGACGCGCGGCTGGCCACCCTGCTCGCGCAGGATCAGGTGGCCATTCATCCCTTCATCATCGGCGAGATCGCCTGCGGCACCCCGCCGCGCCGCGTCCAGCTGCTGGGTGACCTGCGCAGACTGCGCAGTGTCCAGCAGTGCAGCCTGAACGAGCTGCTGGCCTTCATCGACCGTCACCAGCTACAGGGACTGGGCTGCGGCCTGGTCGATCTCTTCCTGCTGGCCTCCACCCTCATGACGCCCGTCACACAGCTGTGGACCGCAGATCGCCGGCTCGATGCACTCGCCCGGCGCTTCGGGGTAGCCTATCCCCCCGTCGACGATCCTGCCTGACGCACCACCCGGCAGCCCGCTTTTCCAGATCAGTGCCATGCAGCCGCCCGCCATTCTGATCATTGATCTGGAAGTTCGTCCGCCACCGGACGGGGCGGCAGCCACCGATACCCCCAACCCGTCGGCAGGAGCGGTGAACAGCAGCGCCCGTGAAGCCCTCCCGCACGGCAACGCCGGAAATGCACAGGCAGCCAGCAGTGGCCGCACCGGTGCCCCTGCACACCCCGAAGAACGCACCAGCACGGCCAGCCGCCTCACCTCCCTGCTGGGCGCAGGCCGGGAACGGCTGGCCGCCCTGCTGGGAAGCAGCCCTGGCACCCCCGGGGGCAGCCATACCCACGCAGGCAGAAAGCCTCTTTCCCTCGACACCGACCGGGGCCGCCTGCGGCAGATCGGTGCCTTTCGACCCGATACCGGCGAGCGTTTCGAGAGCCCCCGCTTTCGCAAGGCGGCCGACCTGCAGGCTGCGCTGGCCGAACTGGAAAGGCTGACCCTGGGCGCCACCCATGTGATGGGTCACAACCTCGTCGCCCATGATCTGCCCATCCTGCAGCAGGCCGCGCCCTGGCTGGGCCTGCACCGCCTGCCGGTCATCGACACGCTGCGCCTCTCGCCCATCGCCTTTCCACAGAATCCCTACCACCGGCTGATCAAGAACCACAAGCTCATCTCGTCTGCGCAGAATTCGCCCCTGGCCGACTGCCTGGCCTGCTGGACCCTCTTCCAGGACCAGTGCGTGGCCCTGCAGACGCTGAAGGACCAGGCACCGCAGGAGGCAGCCGTTTGCGAACACCTGTTCGGCCCGCTGCCGGGGCTGATACAGCCAGTGACGCCCCAGGGCACCGACGGGGGCAGAAAGCTGGCCCCCGCCGTGCTGCACCAGGCCATTCGGCAGATGCTGCACGAGGACGCAGGCGATACCGCCCTGAAAGTCTGCCGCACACGCCTGCAGCAGCTGCTCGACCACGATCTAGCCGACCCTGCCCTGCAGCTTCCCATCGTCTATGTGCTGTCGTGGCTGAGGGTTGCGGGCGGCAATTCGGTCCTGGCGCCCTGGGTGCGACAGCAGTTCCCGGATACGGCACGGTTGATCCGCGAACTGCGTGACGTGCCCTGCACCGATCCTCTCTGCACCTATTGCCGCAACACGCTGGACGCCACCGTGCAGCTGCAGCGGTACTTTCACCCCATCACATCCTTTCGCGCTGTCGCGGGTGTGCCCGGCGGTCAGCAGGCCATCGTCGAGGCCGGCATGCGTGGCGAGAGCCTGCTGGCCGTGCTGCCCACCGGGGGTGGCAAATCGCTGTGCTTTCAGCTTCCGGCGCTCAACCGGTATTACCGCAATGGCGGGCTGACCGTGGTGGTCTCACCGCTGCAGTCGCTGATGATGGACCAGGTGCGCAATCTGGAAAAACGCGGCATCAGCGGCGTGGCCACACTCAACGGCATGCTGGACGTGGTGGCACGCGCCGACATTCTGGACAGGGTGGCGCTGGGCGACATCGGCATCCTGTTCGTGGCGCCCGAGCAGTTTCGCAACACCAGCTTCATCCGCGCCATCGAAAACCGCCAGGTCAATGGCTGGGTATTCGACGAGGCCCACTGCCTGTCCAAATGGGGGCACGATTTCCGGCCCGATTACCTGTATGCCGCGCAGTTCATCAAAACGCACCGTGCGGCCGAACATGCCCCGGTCAGCTGCTTTACCGCCACCGGCAAGCCGGATGTACTGGATGAGATCCGCCAGCATTTCCGCGAGGAACTGGGTGTTGAACTCACCACTTTCATCGGCACGAACACCCGCGACAACCTGGCCTACGAGGTACTGGAAACCCCGCGGGAACAGAAGAACCTGCGCATCAGCGAACTGCTGCATCATGCGCTGGACCATGACCCGGGCGGCGCCGTGGTGTTCGTGGCCAGCCGGCGCGGCGCCGAAAAAACCGCCGAATTCCTGAAACAGCAGGGCTGGGCCTGCGAGCATTTTCATGCGGGGCTGCCTGCCAACGAAAAGGCCGAGGTGCAGGAGCGTTTCATCACGGGGGGCGAAAACGGCCTGCGCGTGATCGTGGCCACCAACGCCTTCGGCATGGGTGTGGACAAACCGGATGTACGGCTGGTGGTGCATGCCGAAATTCCCGGGTCGCTGGAAAACTACCTGCAGGAAGCCGGTCGTGCCGGCCGTGACCAGCAGAACGCCCGCTGCGTGCTGCTCTACGACGGGCAGGACATCGACACGCAGTTCGGCCTGGGCAAAAGCTCGCAGCTGGAATGGCGCGATCTGAAGATGGTCTGGAAGCGGCTCGTGCAGCTGCAGCCATCCAGAAAGACCGGCCATGCCAGCCGGGGAACCCCCACCGGTTCCACAACTGGAAACCCGGCAGGGGCTGGCGCGCAGACGGGAAGAACCACCCGCACACGGACCGGCACCAGCACCAGTACCGGCACGGAAGCGGGTTCGGGTTCGGGAGGCACACCGTACAGCGAAGACACCATGCTGGTGGTCACAGGCGGAGAAATCCTGCGCGACACCGAAGCATCGATGAGCTTCGACAGTGACGATGCCGGCGCCGACACAAAAGTCAAGACCGCCCTGGCCTGGCTGGCCCGCGACGGATTTCTGGTACGAACCGAAAACCAGACGCGCATCTTTCCGGCCCGGTCGGGCAGCCTGACCGATGAACAGGCCCTGAAAAGACTCGAACAGGCCAACCTGCCACCACGCAAGCGGCAGATGTTCCAGACACTCATCGAGATCATCTTCAACGCATCGGACGACCGTCCGGTCAGCACCGATGATCTGGAGCGCGCCACTGCCTGCAGCTTCACCGAGCTGCGCGGCATGCTGAAGGAACTGGAAGAACTGGGCATTCTGGTCAACGACACGCGCATGACGGTGAACCTGCGCACCGACCATGTTCGTCCCGCCGAGAAAACGCTGCGCACCGTGCTGGCCATCGAGGAACGGCTCTGGCAGATCCTGCACGACGAAATTCCCGACGCCGACCAGCGCGTGTGGCAGAACGTGTCACTGACGGCACTGTGCAGCACGCTGCGCAGCCGGCTGGCGTCGGCGCACGCGCAACCGGACGGCCATGCGTCGGCCCGCCACGACGCCAGCGAACCAGCATCGGCCGCGTCCCGTACGCCGGGCAACCCGCTCCCGTCGGCACCTCTGCCTGTCACCACGGCCGGGGACAGCGGCGGTGGCGCCATGCTGTCTTCGCTGCTCCCGGCCAGCCTGAAAGCGCTGCTCTTTTCGCTGTCGCATGACCGTGCCGCCGAAAAATCGCACAGCAGCGGCAGCTTCGAAATTCAGGACATGGGCAACGACCTGCTGCGCATGCGTTTCAAAAACAGCGCCGACAACTGGGACGATCTGCAGAACCGCGCCGCCCTGCGACGGCAACTGTGCGGCGTCATCCTGCCTTTTCTGGTGGGCAAAACAGGGGGCGTGCGCAGCAAGGACGCCGTAGCCGAAACCAGTTTTGGCGAACTGAAGGATCTGCTCGAAGAACACGATGCCCTGACCGGCCAGATTCCGGAGAACAACCGGGAGCCCCTGCTGAAGCAGGCGCTGCTGTTCATGCACAAACAGGAGGTGATCCGGCTCAACCACGGCATGACCATTCTGCGCCATGCCATGACCATCCGGCTCGATCCCGATGCCCTGGCCAGCAAACGGCAATACCGGAAGGCCGACTACAGGCCCCTGCAGATTTTCTACAACGAAAAATGCTTTCAGGTGCACGTGATGCAGGAATACGCCATCAAGGCCCTGAAGGAGAACATCCAGACCGCCCAGGCCCTGGTGAACGATTATTTTCACGAACCGGCAGGCACCTTCAAACAGCGGTGGTTCCGCGGCCGCTTTGCCGAGCTGGAAGAGGCCGTCTCTCCCGACACCTACCGGCGCATCACCGGCGGTCTGAACGACGCCCAGCGGGCCATCGTGACCGACAAGAGCGGCACCAACCGGCTGGTGCTGGCCGGCCCGGGCTCGGGCAAGACGCGCGTGATCGTGCACCGGGTGGGTTTTCTGCTGCGGGTCATGCACGAAGATCCGGCCTCGATCATCGTGCTGACCTTCAACCGGCATGCGGCCGTGGAGGTGAAACACCGCCTGCACCAGCTGGTCGGCGACATTGCGCGCCGGGTGACCGTCCTGACCTACGACAGCATGGCCATGCGGCTGCTGGGGGTACGCTTCGACAGCCTGCCCGACGGAACGGAACCCGGCAACGGCGCACCAGAGCCGCCGCTTCCGGCACGGGTTCAGTCATACCCCGCGCAGGACCATTCCCGCCCGATGCAGGGCAGGCTGCTGAGCGCAACGCAGGAAGACGGCGCGGGCGCAAACCGGGGACGACGAGCCGAAGCACTTCAGCCCAGCCCGTTCGAGATCTGGTGCCAGCAGGCCGCCGACATGCTGTCGGCCGGCGAGGCCACCCAGGGCGAGGAAGACGATACGCGCGACCGGCTGCTGGCCGGTTTCCGGTGGATTCTGGTGGACGAATACCAGGACATCTCCGGGCCACACTATGCCCTGGTTTCGGCCCTGGCCGGCCGGCAGCTGGCCGATGACGACAGCAAACTGACCCTGCTGGCCGTGGGAGACGATGACCAGAACATCTACGCCTTCCGCCAGACCAGCAACGAGTACATCCAGCGCTTCCAGCAGGACTACGGGGTGAAAAAGCCCGATTACCTGACCTGGAACTACCGCAGTACCGGCGCCATCATCGCCGCGGCCAACGCGGTCATCGAGGGCCAGCCAGGCCGGATGAAGGCTGATCAGCCCATCACCATCGATCCGGAGCGGGCCGATGAACCCATGGGTGGTGCCTGGACGCAGATCGATCCCGAAAGGCAGGGACGCGTGCGGGTGCTGCAGGCCACCACCCTGAAAGATGACTCGCCCCGGCAGCGGACCGTCGCCGACAACCTGCAGGCGCAGGCCGTGATAGCCGAGATGAAACGGCTGAAGGCGCTGCGGCCCGAGGCCGGCTGGCGGGATTTTGCCGTCCTCGCCCACCACAACCGCAGCCTGCAGCCACTGCAGGCATGGTGCGAACAGCACGGAGTTCCGTACGCCCTGTCGCGCGAGAAGCACGCACGCATCCGCATCACTCACCTGCGGCCCTTCGTGCGGCTGGTGGATGCGCTGGAGAAGCTGCAGCAGGCATCAGTGACTCCGGAACACTTCACCAGCGGCCCCCTGCTGACAGCGGAGGATTTCGCCCGTCTGGTGGAACGGCAGGATGTGGACGAACGCTGGCAACGCTATTTCCGCGTGATGCTGCGCGACTTTCTGATGGAACACGGAGATTCCCGGGAAGCGGCAGACGACCCGTCACAGACCCTACGCTACACCCCGCATCACCTGCGCCAGTGGCTGTACGCACATACCGGTGAACTGGAAGAGCTGCGGGCCGACGGGCTGTTTCTGGGTACCGTCCATGCCGCCAAGGGGCTGGAGTTCCGGCACGTGTTCGTGCTCGATGGTGGCTGGGAAGCGCCGGAACCCGACAGACAGCGCCTGTACTACGTGGCGATGACCCGGGCCATCGAAACGCTGACACTGTGCCATGATTCGCCGCAGCACGCGTGGATCGGGCGGCTCGACGGCCTGCAGAGCGACCGGCCCGACACCCGGCAGCAGGGCAGAGACCGGCGTGAGAAACGGAATACTGCGCATCCAGACCAGCCGCAGACCGCAGATGTGCCCCTGGTCGAACGGGTCATGCAGCAACATGCGGTACAGCCCGCCCTGGATACGCAGTACCGGATGCTGGGGCTGAAGGAACTGGACATCGGGTTTGCCGGCCGGGATGCACCGTCGGGGCAACTATCCGGTACGGCATACCCGGCAGCTTCGGAACCACCTCCTGGCGCAGGCGCTTCACGTTCCCCCGGCAGGCTCAGCGACCGCGCCCTGCGCCGGCTGAAGGTGCTGGCACAGCTGCGCCCCGGAGATCCGCTTCAGATGCGACCGTCACGGGACGGAAAACGGTACGAGTTCCTGCATGAAAACGTGGTGGTCAGCCGCTCTGTAACGCTCGACCGGCTGGACCTGCCCTGCCCGCTGCCTGCCGGCGCCCGGGCCGTGGTGGCCGAGCTGTATGTACGCTACCGCGCGCAGGTCGATCCGCAGTGGCTGCACCTGCATCCGGAGAAGCTGGACAAATGGACGGTGGTGGTGCCGCGGATCACGATTCCGGCCGGCCCCGAGACGATCGATGACAGACGCGCCGAGACAGGGGTGTGACCATGCGGCATAGGCCAGACGGCCTATGCCGCATGGCCAGCCTGACCACTCCCCCACCGACAACCCCTTGACGGCCTGCTGAAATGCCCGGGTGTTCCGCAACGCCCCCCACCCCGGGGATTTCCCATGAGCCCCCATGCCGATCCGCGCCGCCGCCCCCGACAGCCCCATCCCGGCTCCGGTCCGGGCAGCAGCACCAGCCATCCACCCCAGGCCAGTCCCGGTTCACCCCCTCGGCCCGGCCTGCCCCGCAGCCTTGCCAGACGAGTTTATCGTCGCCGGTATCGCCTCGCCCCACGCACCAGCCACGATCAGAACTTCAAGGACCTGATCCTCGACTACCCGCAGGCCGCCCTTGCCTTCTTCGCCGCCGAGGAAGGCATCACACTGTACGACGAAATCGACATCACCTTCATCCGGCAGGAGCCGCCCCGGCGCCGGCTGCGCGACCGCGCCCTGATCCTCGACACGCCGATGCGCGTACACTGGCGCAACGGCGAACGCGAAGATGCCATCTTCCTCTTCGAGGAAGAGTCCGTCACCCGGCACTTCAACATCGCACGCATGAACCGCTACACGGCCACGGTCATCCACACCCAGAAGACCTGCCATGTCTACCCTGTCGGAATCTTCCTGCGCCGTGGCACAATCGAAGAACGGCTCATCGTCGAAGGCCGGCACCGTCGCTACCAGGACTTCACCTTCCTGCCCTGCCGGCTGGCCGAGATGCAGGCAGCCGACTTCGCCAACAGCCCCAACATCGTGGCCCGCATCACCTCGGTCTGCATGGCCCGACCGGCAGACAGCCCGTCCCGGGTCCGTGTCTACGGCCAGGCCGTGAAAGGACTGCTGACGCTGGAGCGCAATCCCGACCTGCGGCAGAAATACCTGGACTTCATCGAAACCTACCTCACACTGACCGCCGAAGAGTGGCGGCTCTACGAACAGCTCTACCCCACGGAGAACAGAAAGATGGGCGCATTCACGCAACGCTGGCTGGAACAGGGCCGGCAGGAAGGCATTCGGCAAGGGGTCCAGCAGGGTATCCTGCAGGGCCGGGAAAGTGGCCGGAAAGAAGGTATCCAGCTGGGTGAAGAACGCGGTCGCCAGGAAGGCCAGCTCAAAACGCTGACCCGGCTGCTGATCCGCCGGTTTGGTTCCCTGGATGAAACGACCGAAACCCGGCTGCGCGGAGCCAGTCAGGATGAGCTGGATCGCTGGACCGACAGCATCCTGACGGCCCGGACGCTGGACGAGGTCTTCCGCCTGCAATAGCGCCCCCACCTTCGCCACCGGCACGACAGGCGTTACCATCACGCCATCCCGAACCGGTGACCCGTGCCGGGCAAATCATGGCCGGGCCGTACAGACCCGCACCGGAGAACTTGCGCGCGCCATGCCCGGGCACGCCGGACATGATCCCGCGGCGTCCGTACAACGCACGAACCATGCCACCGGCCCCCTCCCTCAACGGGCATCCGCTTCGGGTGCCCTTTCTTTTTACGCAGGACTGCATCTCTCATGGCTGCTGAAGCTTCTTCGTCCGATCTGATCCAGGTCGTTTCCCTGCTGGGTGCCGCGGTGGTGGCCGTTCCGCTCTTCAAGCGGCTGGGGCTGGGCTCGGTGCTGGGCTATCTGGCGGCCGGGCTGGCCATCGGACCGTACGGGCTGGGTCTGGTCACGGACTCCCATTCGATCATCCACATAGCCGAGTTCGGGGTGGTGATGTTCCTGTTCGTGATCGGGCTGGAGATGAAGCCCTCGCACCTCTGGGGGTTGCGGCGGCAGATCTTCGGACTGGGCAGCATGCAGGTGGTGATCTGCTCGATCCTGCTGACCTTCGTGGGCATGGCCTTCGGGGCACCCTGGCAAGTGGCATTCGTCTGCGCCACGGGCTTCGTGCTGACCTCGACGGCCATCGTGATGCAGGTGCTGGGCGAGCGGCAGGAGCTGGCCTCGCGACGTGGGCAGCAGATCGTGTCGATCCTGCTGTTCGAGGATCTGCTGATCGTGCCGCTGCTGGCCATCGTGTCGTTCCTGGCGCCGACGGTGCCGGGGGCCGATGAGGCGGCGGCGCATGGGTCTTCGGTCTGGAAGAGCATCGGCGTGGCGCTGGGCAGCCTGGGTGCGCTGGTGGCGGCTGGTCTGTGGCTGCTGAACCCGCTTTTCCGGGTACTGGCAGCCAGCAAGGCCCGTGAGGTGATGACGGCCGCAGCGCTGCTGGTGGTGCTGGGCGCGGGCCTGCTGATGGAGATGGGCGGGCTGTCGATGGCCATGGGTACCTTCGTGGCCGGGGTGCTGCTGTCCGAATCCAGCTTCCGGCACCAGCTGGAAGCCGACATCGAGCCGTTCCGCGGACTGCTGCTGGGGCTCTTCTTCCTCGGCGTGGGCATGGCGCTGGACCTGAAGGTGGTGGCCGAAAGCTGGGGGGTGATCCTGGCCGGCGTGGTGGCGCTGATGGTGGTGAAGGCGCTGTGCGTCTACGGCGTGGCCCGCCTGGCCCGCAGCAGCCATGCCGATGCCATGGACCGGGCACTGCTGATGGCGCAGGGCGGCGAGTTTGCCTTCGTGCTGTATTCGGCAGCGGCCAGTGCCGGTGTGATCGACGCCCGCACCAACGCCAACATGACGGCCATCGTGGTGCTGTCGATGGCCATCACGCCACTGCTGCTGATCCTGTACCAGCGCTTCGGCAAGCCGGCCGCGGCCGAACCGCGCGAGGCCGATCCCATCGAGGAACAGCACCCCATTCTGGTGATCGGCATGGGCCGAATGGGGCAGATCATCAACACGATGCTGCAGATGTGCGGTCACACCTCCACCGTGATCGACCTGGATCCGGAGGCCGTGGAGGGTGTGACCCGCTACGGCACCAAGACTCACTTCGGCGACGCCACACGCCCGGAGCTGCTGCTGACGGCCGGCATCGAAAAAGCCTGCCTGCTGGTGGTGGCGGTGGATGACAGAAAGGCAGCGCTCTCCATCGTGCGCTTCGCACGGGAGGTCAATCCCGACATCCAGATCGTGGCCCGTTCCTTCGACCGGCTGCACACCTTCGACATGTACAGTGCGGGGGCCGACGAGATCGTCCGCGAGACCTTCGATGCGGCGCTGCGGATGGGCAAGCGTTCGCTGGAGAAGCTGGGCATGCCGCATGAGACGGCCGAGGAAGTGGGCAGGCTGTTCTACCGGCACGACCGTCACGGCATGATCGAACAGGCCCGCCTGTACGACCCGTCGCTGGGCACCTACCGCAACGATGCGATGGTGGAACGGGTGCTGGCCACGCGCGAGGAAACCCGCCAGGCCATCGAGGCGCTGCTGCGCGGCGAGAAGGAAGAATGGGCGTATGGAGACGACTGAGCCGACCCGCGCCAACCGGTCCGTCACACCCCGAAGGGTATGCAGGCCCCACCGGTTCATGAAATGCCGCCTCGGCATGGTCCCTGCCGCCTGAACCGCCATGTCCCGCACCGAACGCCTGCTGGCCCTGATGCAGCAGCTGCGAACCGGCCGGCGACCCCGGCAGGCCCACGAGCTGGCGCAGATGCTGGGTGTAAGCCTGCGCACGCTGTATCGCGACATCGATCTGCTGCGCGCCCAGGGGGCCGATATCCGCGGCGAGGCAGGCGTGGGCTATGTGCTGAAAAAGGGCGCCCCCACCCTGCCCCCACTGATGTTCGCCGAAGGCGAGATCGAGGCGCTGGTGCTCGGACTGCGCTGGGTGGTGCAGCAGCCGGACCCGGCACTGGCCGCCAGTGCCCGCTCGGTACTGGCCAAGGTGGAGGCCGTCCTGCCGGCACGGCTGGTGCCAATGATGGAAGATCAGGCACTGTATCCGGTCCGTGGCCGCGTGTCCGGCGAGCCCTCTGCCTCTGTCCCTGATGCTGCTTCTGCCTCTGACACTGCCCTGGCCCCTGACGCAGCCTCTGCGTCTGCTGCCGCATCTGTCCCTTCTTCTGCCCCCTCTTCTGTCCCTGCATCTGCCTCCACCCCCGCGCCTGACTCTGTCCCTGCGTCTGCCTCCGCCCCTGCATCCGTCCCCGTCCCGGCTTGTGCTCCGGTCTCCGTCGCTGCCTCTGTTTCGTGCGCTATCCCGGTCCCCGTCCCTGCTGCGCCCGCATCCGCTACCGTAGCCGATACGTCACCCGCGCCTTGCGGAAACGTACGGTCGCCAGCCCGCACAGCATGGGAAAGCCACGAGGAAATCATCCTGCCCCTGATACGGCAGGCGCTGCGCGAGAACCGCCAGCTGCAGATGGACTATGCCGATGCCCAGGGACAGGACACGCGACGCACGATCTGGCCGGTTGCACTGGGCTACCTCCAGTCAACACGCCTGCTGGCCGCCTGGTGCACCCTGCGGGCCGATTTCCGGCATTTCCGTACCGACCGGATCCGGCACGCATGGCTGGGGGATCCGTGTCCCAGGCCGCGCCGGCAGCTGGAGGCAGCGTGGCTGCAGGCCACCGGCATCCGTCTGGACCAGTTCCACGACCGGGACTGACACGGGGCATGGCCTGATCCATCTGTCTGTGCGGACCGCATGTCCGGGAAACCGGCATCGAGGAGCCGGGCGACACAATCAACTACCCTGTGCGGACCGCATGCACGGAGAACCGGCTTGCCCGACGGCCCATGAACAGCCAGTCAGGCTGTTCGCCCCATGCACACGGAAAACGGGTTAATGGTGACTTCGTACGACGTGGCGCGCACCTGTTCGCCCCGTGCACACGGAAAACGGTTGCGCATGACCCAGCATGCAGCCTGCGACGGCACAGCCTCCGCCCGGACACGCTGCTGACAGAAACTGTCAGTGGTGCAGCGTACAGTTCTCCGCATCCCGTTTCACGCAACCACCACAGGAGTGCTGCCATGTCTGCCCCGTACACGTTCTATACCAACCCCCAGTCCCGCGGCAAGTGGATCCGCTGGGTGCTGGAGGAATGCGGTGCCACCTATGACGTCGTGCCCGTTGCCTACGCCGACCCGCAGGTGCCAGCCGGAACGCTGACCACCCGTTCGGCAGAATTTCTGGCCATCAACCCGATGGGCAAGCTGCCGGCCCTGAAGGCAGGCGACACGGTACTGACCGAGACGCTGGCCATCGGCGTCTGGCTCGCCGAGCAGTTCCCGGAAAAACACCTGACTCCGGCCGCCGGTTCGCCGGAACGCGGCGAGTTCTACCGCTGGATGTGCTTCTCGCTGCATCTGGAGTACGCCATTTTTGACCGCGTAGCCGAGGTGCCATCCAGCGAGGCCCGCCGCAAGGGAATCGGCTACGGCGATTTCGACACGGCCTTCAACACACTGCGCGCGCACCTGAAAGACCGCGAATACATGGTGGGCAACCAGCTGACGATTCTGGACCTCTATTACGCCATGCTGCTGGCACGGTTCACGAAGTTTCAGCCGGTGCTGCCCGCCGATGATCCGGTGCTGGTGCCCTACATGGAGCGCTTCATGGCCCTGCCCTCGTTCGCCCGCGCGATGCAGCTCGACGAGGCGCTGGCACAGCAGATGGGGGCATAATCCGCAGGATGAATACATCCAGCGCCTCCGCCCCCAGCTTCTCCCTGCGCCCCATCCTCTTTGCCTACATGTGCGGCACCATGGCAATGATGGCCTTCGTGGCCGTCATCGGCCCGCTGTCGCGGCATCTGGGGCTGCTGCCCTGGCAGGCCGGTCTGGCAGTGACGGCAGGGGGCCTTCTGTGGATGGTGGCTGCTCCCATCTGGGGGCAGCTCAGCGACCGGCACGGTCGCCGGCGCATCCTGGTGACCGGGTTTGCAGGCTTTTTCATCAGTTACCTGGCCATGGGTATCGGGCTGATCGCGGCCATGCACGTCCCCATGGCCAGCTGGCTGGTCTTTGCCGGGCTGGTGGCCACGCGGGGCGCAGTGGGCGGTTTCTACGCCGCCGCCCCCACGGCCAGCCAGGCGCTGATCGCCGACAACCTGCCGCCCGAGCGCCGCGTGAACGCCATGGCCTCGCTCGGTACAGCCAACGGCGTGGGCCTGGTGCTGGGACCGGCACTGGCAGGCCAGCTGGCCTGGTTCGGACTGGAAGCCCCACTCTATCTCACCACGCTGCTGCCCCTGCTGGGGCTGGTTGCGCTGTGGAAGTACCTGCCCGATGCACCGCCGCCGGCCGGCGGACGCCGGGGAGGCCGCAGCCTGCTGACCGACCCACGTCTGCGCCGCCCCATGCTCACGGCCTTCACGGCCCTGTTCACCGTATCGGCCAGCCAGATCGCCGTGGGATTTTTCGTGATCGACCAGCTGGGCATGAGCCCGGAGGCTGGCGCCCGAACCGCCGGCAATGCGCTGGGCATGGTCGGCATTGCGCTGATCCTGAGCCAGCTGGTGGTGCGCAGGCTGACACTCAGGCCCATCCCCATGATCCGCATCGGCATGGGCGTGGCTGGTCTGGGCTTCGTGTCGGTCATGCTGGTCACACAGAGCTGGATGCTGATGGCCAGCTACTTCGTGGCGGCATCCGGCATGGGCTTCGTGTTCCCGGCCTTCTCGGCACTGGCCGCCAATTCGGTGCAGCCCAATGAACAGGGCGCCGCAGCAGGCGCGGTGGGAGCCGCACAGGGGCTGGGCACAGTGCTCGGACCGCTGGCCGGCGCAATGCTGCTGCAGGTCACGCCGGGCCTGCCCTATGCGGTTTCGGGCGTGCTGCTGGCGCTGGTGGCGATCTGGGTGGGGCTGGGGCTCCCGACGGACGACGGGCAGCGCCCGGACAGAACGACCGGCCCGGACAGCGCTTCGGACTGAGACTGCATCTGGCCGGAACATCAGGCCCCACTGGGCTGCAGGCTGCACCAGGCATGCATCCGAACCTGCAGCCCCTGTCCGCAATCACAGTACGTCATAACTTGCACATTCACCGGCAAAGGCGAAGAATGAAGGGACAAAGCCTTGCAAAACCGAGAGGTCAGCGCCTCTCTTCCGGGAAGATATGTGCAGGCATGCAGCCCCCTGTCCCGCCCTGCGCGTGAAGGCTGCGCTGTCTGCCCATGACAGCCATGCCTCCGGAGGGAGCGCCAAGCCCTCCTTCAGGAGACACCCATGCTCGCCTCCCTGCGCAACCGGGAAAGCTACCCGTTCTGGTTCGAGATCGCGCCGCTGATGCTGACCACCATCATCCTGATGGTGCAGTTCTTCATCTTCGGCGATTACACGCCCCACATCCCGCTGGTGATCGGCATCTGCATCACCGGAGCCTTCATGTCGCTCAAGGGCCGCAAATGGATCGACATGGAACACAACATGTACCGGGTGATGAAGGTGGCCCTGCCCACCATGATCATCATCATGTGCGTGGGCATGGTGATTGCCAGCTGGATCGCCTCCGGCACGGTGCCCACCATCCTGGATGCCGGGCTGGGCATCATGAGCCCGAAGATCTTCCTGCCCGCCACCTGCGTTCTGGCCACGGTGGTGTCGCTGGCCACCGGAACCTCCTGGGGAACGGTGGGGACGGTCGGTCTGGCCATCATGGGGATCGGCCAGGCCCTGGGCGTGCCGGAATACTGGACGGCCGGCGCCGTGGTGTCGGGCTCGTTCTTCGGTGACAAGATGTCGCCGCTCTCGGACACCACCAATCTGACCCCGGCCGTGGTGGAGACCGACCTGTGGCGCCACATCCGTTCGATGCTCTCCAACACCATTCCGGCCTATGCGCTGACGCTGATCATCTACACGCTGGTGGGCTGGAACTACGCCGATGGTGACCCCGAAAGCCTGCAGCTGCGCGAGTCGCTGCAGAGCACCGTGCAGGCCAGCTTCCAGCTGGGCTGGATCACGCTGATTCCGCCGGTGGTGGTGATCTACATGGGCTTTCGCAACTACTCGGTGATGGGTACCCTGTGCACGGGCGTATTTCTGGGCGCGCTGATCGCCGTGTTCTACCAGGGCAACGCCCTCAGCCAGATGTCGGGCATCCTGATGAATGGCTACACCGCCCACACCGGCGTGGAATACGTGGACAAGCTGCTGACCAAGGGCGGCATCCTGAACATGGGCTGGGTGATCAGCATGATGTTCCTGTCGCTGGCCTTCGTGGGGGCGCTGGAAGCCTATGGCACCTTCCGGGCGCTGCTGCTCAAGATCAATACCATCGTCAGCTCGCGCTTCTCTCTGGTTGCAACCTCGGCCCTGTCGGTGCTGACGGTGGGCATGGTGGCCGGCGAGATCTACACCTCGCTGGTGCTGCCCGGCCGGCTGATGAAGGGCAAGTATGCCGAAATGGGCTATGACCGCTCGATCCTGTCGCGCACCATCGAGGACTGGGGCACGCTGGTCTCACCGCTCATTCCGTGGAACAACGGTGGCGCCTTCGTGACCAGCACGCTGGGCATCAGTACCTTCATCTACGCGCCCTTTGCGGTGTTCTGCTGGCTGTCGCCGCTGATCGGGCTGATCTATGCGGCGCTGGGCTGGTTCACCCCGCTGGACCCGAAAGGCCCGCAGAAGGTGCCCGACGAGGAGATGGAAGAGATCGCCGACGACGTGGGCGAATACATGGTCTGAGCCTCCCCACTCTGCCAGCGGCAACGCCCGGCCATGCCCCTTTTCCAGGTGGCGAGGCCGGGCGTCGTGCCGTTCCGGGGTGTGCTGCAGGCTGGCGTCATCACGGCCCGGGGAGCATGGCACCATGCATCCGGAACCGACCAGACATCCCGCAGCGGGCATGAGGGGCCCATCCGTACCCCTCATGCCCCGTCACCACACCGGCGTCACTCGGTGAACGTCGGTGTGTAGAACACGCGGCCGTAGCGATGCCAGTTGCCGGAGGTGCCGAAACGGTTGCCGGTGGCATAGCCCAGGTACCAGCCGCCATTGATGCGGTAGAACTCGTTCACCGCCTGCGAGCGCCAGGTGGGATAGCGCAGCACGTGGAACACCACGTGTTCCCGTGTCCAGCCATTGCCCACGTGGGGGTTGATGCTGAACAGGTAGCGGGCCACGCCCTGGGCATCGCGGGCCCGGTAGCGATAGACCGGCACGGTATTGCGGCCCGCCTTCGCATAGGCGTAGAAAGCCAGCTCCTGCCTGGTCCACTCACCGCTGACCGAGGCGTCGGCGCTGTACACATAGCGCAGGTCGCCATCACCGCCGGGGGCCACATAGCGGTACACCCGCACCAGGCCAGCTGCCGCCAGTTTCGCATCACGCACATCCTGCTCGTTCTGCAGCGTCACCTGCACACGGGCCGATACGGCCGAGGCGTTGCCGGCCCCATCGACGGCTTCCACCGTGTACGAGTAACTGCCCGGTTTCAGGCCCTTGTCGGTGAAGCTTTCGGTGGCCAGCAGGTTCGGCGTGATGTCCATGCCATCACGGCGCACGCGGTAACCGGCCAGGCCCGAGCCACCCGCATCGGACGACTTGCCCCACGACAGCTGCACGGTGTCCTGGCCCTGTGCCAGGGCGTTCACGCCGGCCGGCACGGTGGGCGCCTCGGTATCCCGCACGGCCCCGGGCTGGGCCTGGGCACGGCTGGTGGGCACGTAGAAGCTGGTGGCATCGGTGAATTCCCAGGCGCCGCCGGGGTTGTTGCCGGTGAGCGCGTAGTTCACGTACCAGCCACCCGCCACCTGCTTGTACTCCTGCACGCCGATGCGCCCTTCACCCTGCTGGTTGAAGGCATAGAAGGCAATGCCGTCCCGGGTCCAGCCCAGCGTGGGCAGGCGGCCCGAGCCATCGGTGGTGAACTTGTAGCGCACCTTGCCATCGCTGGTGGCCGAGTAGCGGTAGACCGGCACCGTGTTGTTCTTCTGGGTGGCGTAGGCATAGAAGGCCTCGCCCTTGAGCTGCCATTCGCCACCCAGCGTGCCGTCGGTGCTCAGGCGGACGCGCCGGCCGGTGCCGTCGTTGGCCACGTAGCGGTAGACGGGCACGATGTCCGGGTCCACCGTGACCTCGCCAGCCACGTTGACGCGCACGATCTTCGCGATCGACGGCGTGCCGGCCTCGTTCAGGATGAACACCATGTAGTAACCCGGCGGCGTGTCATGCACGTTGGCGGGCAGGCTGGCCACCAGCCGGTTGCCTTCACGATGGAAGGACAGTTCGATGAAGCGCTGGTTCATGTTGAACGAGTGCGTCACCGAGCCGGTGGCCACCAGGGTGATGCGGCGGATGCTGCTGGCCTGCTGCGATTCGAGCACCAGGCTGCCGGCCGGCTGTACCACCATCGGCACCCTGTCGATGGTCGGGCGGTCGGCCGGGGTGCCGTCGGCGTTGTACAGGTACGGCGGATAGTAGACCTCCGAGTTCAGGTTGGTCTCGGGGCCATAGGCACCCCCACCCCCGGTGAACAGCGAGCCATCGGGCAGCAGCGTGGCGGTGGAGTGGTAGAGGCGCATGCGCTTCTGCGACGGCCCCCTGGTGAAGGTGCCCGTTTTCGGGTTCCACAGGGTCACGTCGTAGATGGGGTTGCGGGCCGTGGCCTTCTGGAAGTCGAAGTATTCGGCGCCCCCGGTGATGGCGACGGTGCCGTCGGCCAGCACGGTGCTGTTGTGCCACATGCGCGGCGTGTCGGCGAAGGTGCCGGCATCGGTCACCACCGGTTTGTCACCGCGGATGTCGATGATGGCCGCACGGTTGCCGGTGGCCTCGGTGAACAGGATGCGTCCCGGCTGGAACATGACGGCCGAGCCCTCCCAGTCGGACTTGTAGTCCAGCTTGCCGAGGTCGGTACGGCTGCCCTCGCCGTCCAGCTTCATGCGGTACATCTGCTGGCGCGAGAAGCCGAAGATGTTGCCGTCCGGTGCCACCCAGTTGCGCGGATAGTCCTCGCGCAGGTCGGACGTGGTGATGCCCGACAGCAGGGCGTTGCTGCCGTCGGTGCGGCGGATCTCAGGATGGTCGTTGCCGCCCTTGCCGCCCTGCACGAACACTTCACCATTGGGCAGCGTGGTGGCCGTGGCGTACCAGCGCTTGCGCTGCAGTTTGGGACCGCTCTCGAGCAGGTTGCTGCCCGGGCGGAACACGGTGGTGTCGTTGATGGGCTGGTTGATGCTGCGGCCGCGGGCATCGCTGTAGATATCACCACCGGCGATGAACACGTCACCGGTCAGCGGCAGCACGACCTGGGCCGAGCAGAAGATGTCGGTCTGCGTGGTGTTGGGCAGCGTCAGGTGGGAAGCATCGTCACCGCCCAGGGTCGGGTCCCAGACATCGTAGAAGAATTTGGCGCCCTGTTCGCCGCGGTCGGTGGAGCCGTAGGTCATCACGCGGCCATCGGGCAGCACGACGGCGTGGATGGGGATGAACGGCCACTTGAGCTGGCCGCCCCAGACGCCCTCGGTTGCCTTCACCGCCGTGGGCAGCGCCTTGCGGGCAACGATGGAGTCGTTGATCTCGGCGGTTTCATCGGCCACGGGAATGCCGCCGGTATTGCGCTCGGCGGAGAAGTCGATGCCCTTGTTGGGTTCGGCCACCACACCATCGGCCGGGCCGTCGATGTCGATGGAGCCGGTGACGGTGCTGCCTGGCGCAGTGGTCAGGGACGTGCCGGGCTGGCCGGCCGAGACGGCCGGGGCGGCATCGGAACCACCGCCGCCGCCACAGGCGGCCAGGGTCAGCAGGGCCGAAGCGGAAGCAAGGGCCAGCGCACGGCGGCGCAGGTGTTCGGGCACGGCAACGGACGGGAAGGAGCGGATCACGACGGGTTCCTGTGAGAGGGAGCGGACGGGGTTGCAGGTCACGCGAACGGGGTGACGCAGGCCGACGCCGGCGCTGGGATGGTGACCCGGCGATGATGCGCCGTGGCGCCGGAAAGCGCCGTGAGATGCTTCACGGACTGGCGTTGCCATGCCGGGAAAGGTGAGAAGCTTCACGAACAGGCTTTGCCGGAAAGGAAAAGGTGCGAGGCTTCAAGGGTGGCCGTTGCCGGGCCGAACAGCGGCGTCCGGCACGCGAAGCGGCGCAGGAGCCGGCAAAGATGGGCAAATCTTGATCTGCGTCTAGGATTGCGAACGCGGGAAGACCGGCAGGCAGGCCGGTTGCCAGACAGGCGGGCAGCCATTTTTTAGAATCAGCGGCAGAAGATGCTGGCCAGACTTGGCCCATGGAAGCGCCGTGTCCCTGTTCACTTCACTGGAGTTAACAAATCCATGACACGTGCAGGGGTCGTTTATCCCAAAGCGTGCCCATGACACGCTCTAGAATCCGGTATCGACGCTGGGAAGCCCCTGGCCAGGCGCATTCGGCGCGCATGCTGGCCGTGGTGCGCGGTTGCGGTGGAGACCATCCACACAGCCGGCTACCGTCACCGGTCCTTCCCTGGATATCAACTTATTGACGCAGGCACGAACGAGATGCTCAGAATCAGGCGTGGCCTGGACATTCCCATTGCCGGGGCCCCCCGGCTGCTCATCGACACGGGAAAGCCAGTGCACAGCGTGGCCGTGATTGGGTTCGACTACCACGGGCTCAAGCCCACGATGGCGGTCCAGGTGGGAGACCGGGTGAAGAAGGGCCAGCCCCTTTTCTCCGACAAGAAGAATCCGGGTGTACAGGTCACGGCACCGGCGGCCGGGACGGTGAGCGCCATCAACCGCGGCGAGCGGCGGGTGCTGCAGTCGGTGGTCATCGAGGTGGGCGACGAATCGGTGCCGGACAGCACCGTGCAGTTCGGGCACTGTACGCCGGCCGAACTGGCCACCCTCCCCCCGGAACGGATCCGCGAGACGCTGCAGGCCTCGGGCCTGTGGACGGCGCTGCGCACGCGGCCGTTCAGCAAGGTGCCGGCCGTGGACGCCACGCCGGCGCACATCTTCGTCACGGCCATCGACACCCGGCCGCTGGCGGCCACGCCGTTCCCCATCATCCAGGTGCAGGCCGATGACTTTCGCCATGGCCTGGCGGTGCTGAGCCGGCTGGCGCATGTGTATCTCTGCCGGGCCCCGGGTACCGAGCTGCCCGGCGAAGAGCTGCCCGACGTGACGGCCGAAATTTTCGAGGGGCCCCACCCGGCCGGTCTGGCAGGTACGCACATCCATTTCCTGTATCCGGTCGATGCCACGCGCACCGTCTGGACCATCGACTATCAGGACGTGATCGCCATCGGCCGGCTGTTCACCACGGGCGAGCTGTACACCGACCGGATCGTCGCCCTGAGCGGGCCGGTGGTGAAGAACCCGCGCCTCATTCGCACCCGGCTGGGCGCCGATCTGAACGAACTGACGGCCGGCGAGCTGGAAGACGGCGACAACCGGGTGATTTCCGGCTCCGTGCTGGGCGGCCGCACGGCGCGCGGTGCCTGCGCGTATCTGGGGCGCTACGACCTGCAGGTGAGCTGCCTGGCCGAGGGGCACGACCGGCCGCTGCTGCACTTCCTGCGTCTGGGGCGGCGCAAGCATTCGGCCACCCGGGCGTTTCTGTCGGCGCTGTTCGGCGGGCCGGGGCTGCTGAAGCTCGACACCTCCACGCAGGGCAGTCCGCGGGCCATGGTGCCGGTGGGCAGCTACGAGGCGGTGATGCCGATGGACCTGCTGCCCACACAGCTGCTGCGCTACCTGATCATCGGTGACACCGAGATGGCCCAGCAGCTGGGCTGTCTGGAACTGGACGAGGAAGACCTGGCACTGTGCAGCTATGTCTGCCCCGGCAAGTATGAATATGGCCCGATTCTGCGGGACAACCTGACCCGCATCGAGAAGGAGGGCTGAGCGGACATGAATTTCCAGAAAATCCGCGATCATCTGGAACAGAAGATCAAGCCGCACCTGCACAAGGGCGGCAAGTACGAGAAGTGGTATGCGCTGTACGAGGCGGTCGATACCTTCCTGTACCGCCCCGGCCTGGTGACGAAATCCACGGCCCACGTGCGCGATGCCATCGACATCAAGCGGATCATGATCCTGGTCTGGCTCTGCGCGTTCCCGCCGATGCTCTTCGGCCTCTGGAACGCCGGTCACCAGGCCAACCTGCTCTATGCCGCCAGTCCTGACCTGCTGGCGGCCCAGGGTGGCTGGCGTTTCGGGCTGGTGCAGTCGCTGGTGGGCTTCGACCCCAACAGCATCCTGGCCTGCTTCGTGCACGGGCTGGTGTGGTTCCTGCCGGTCTATGCCGTCACCTTCGCGGTGGGCGGCTTCTGGGAAATCCTCTTCGCCTCCATTCGCCGGCACGAGATCAACGAAGGCTTCTTCGTCACCTCCATCCTGTTTGCGCTGACCCTGCCGGTCACCATTCCGCTGTGGCAGGTGGCGCTGGGCATCAGCTTCGGCGTGGTGCTGGGCAAGGAAGTGTTCGGCGGCACCGGCAAGAACTTCATCAACCCGGCACTGGCCGGCCGGGCCTTCCTGTTCTTTGCCTATCCGGCCTCGATGTCGGGCGCGGCCATCTGGACGACGGTGGACGGCTACTCGGGCGCCACGGCGCTGGGCATGGCCAAGGACGGGGGTGTGGCCGCCCTCACCCAGCACGGGCTCTCCTGGACGGATGCCTTCCTCGGTTTCATGCCGGGCGCCGTGGGCGAGACCAGCACGCTGGCCATCCTGCTGGGCGGCGGCCTGCTACTGCTGACGGGCATCGCCGCCTGGCGGATCGTGGCCGGCGTGATGCTCGGCATGATGGTGCTGTCGGGGCTCTTCAACCTGATGGGCAGCGCCACCAACCCGATGTTCGCCATGCCCTGGTACTGGCACATGGTACTGGGGGGCTTTGCCTTCGGCATGATGTACATGGCCACCGACCCGGTGTCGGCTGCCATGACCAACGCCGGCAAGTGGGCCTTCGGCATCATCATCGGCCTGATGGTGGTGATGATCCGGGTGATCAACCCGGCCTACCCGGAGGGCATGATGCTGGCCATCCTGTTCGGCAACCTGTTCGCCCCGCTGATCGATTATTTCGTGATGCAGGCCAACATCAAGCGGAGGGCCAGACGCCGTGTCCAATAAGCAGGAATCGATCGTTCGCACCGTCACGGTGGCCTTCGTGATGTGCCTGGTGTGCTCGATCATCGTGGCCAGCGCCGCCGTGCTGCTGCGCCCGACACAGATCGAGAACAAGCTGCTCGACAAGCAGCGCTACATTCTGGAAATTGCCGGCCTGTCCAGCGCGGATGCACCGGCCGGGCAGGTCCAGAAGGTCTTCGCGGAAAAGATCCAGGCCCGGGTGGTCGACCTGAAGACCGGCCAGTTCACCACGAAGCAGGATCCGGCCACCTTCGACCCGCTGGAGGCCGCCAAGGATCCGGCCCAGTCGATCGGCCTTGCCGGTGCCGATGACATCGCCTCCATCCACCGCCGCGAGAACGAAACGGTGGTGTATCTGGTGGAAAACGACCAGCACCAGCTGCAGACGCTGATCCTGCCGGTGCGCGGCTACGGGCTGTGGTCCACACTGCACGGCTTCATTGCGCTGAAGGCCGACCTGAACACGGTGGTGGGCCTGGGCTTTTACCAGCACGCCGAAACGGCCGGCCTGGGTGGCGAGGTGGACAACCCGCGCTGGCGTGCCCTGTGGCCGGGCAAGCAGGTGTTTGCCGATGACGGCAGGCCCGACATCCAGATCATCAAGGGGTCGGTCGATCCATCGAACCCGAAGGCCGCCCACCAGGTGGACGGGCTGGCCGGTGCCAGCCTGACCAGCAAGGGCGTGGCCAACCTGCTGAAGTTCTGGCTGGGACCGCAGGGCTTCGGGCCGTTCATTGCGCACCTGAAGGACGGATCGGTGAAGGTGGCCGGCACGGCACACCCGGCAGGGACACCGGCAACAGCCCGGGTAACCGCCGAACGGGCAGCCACACCGGCCGGGCGCCACGATGGTTCCACGTCTTCCGGGGTCGCCCTGCCCCATGACCTGATTGCCACTGCCGAGGGAGGACGCTGAGCATGGCTGCACAACCCACCATTCGCGAAGTCCTCTTCGACCCGATCATCAAGAACAACCCGATCGGGCTGCAGATCCTGGGGATCTGCTCGGCACTGGCGGTGACATCCAACCTGAAGACGGCGCTGGTGATGTCCATTGCGCTGACTCTGGTGACGGCCTTCTCCAGCATGTTCATCTCGATGGTCCGCCACCAGATTCCGGGCTCGATCCGGATGATCGTGCAGATGGTGATCATCGCCTCGCTGGTGATCATCGTCGACCAGCTGCTCAAGGCCTATGCCTTCTCGCTGTCCAAGCAGCTGTCGGTGTTCGTCGGCCTGATCATCACCAACT
>ERZ773077.699-NODE-699-length-24577-cov-7.577033_pt1 | contig 24577 bp, 20 predicted proteins | sample MGYA00580612_ERZ773077 | MGnify/ENA primary metagenome ERZ773077 (study PRJEB29015, sample SAMEA2737971) | human oral metagenome | biome: human oral; feature: human-associated habitat; material: dental | place: China | collected 2021 ...
TGCATTCGTTCTCCTACTTACTGTCTACCTACTTAAGCGGGAATGGGATCATAGGAAGATCTATGTGCCTCGCCCCGTCTCCTTGTGGCTCATTCTCTTGCTCGGGATCTATCTGTACTATAGACATTGGGAAGGTACTTTCTCGTTTTGGACGATTCCTTATTTCGGGAAGCTAGCCTGGTCGGATCTCTTGCTTATCCCTTGGGGAGGAGCTGTAGCTATTGCTCTTCGATCAAGGTCGAAGGAAGATCGCTTCTTCCTAGGCTTAGTTCTACTACTCCTTTGTGCCGTTCTTTATTTCGTCCCTCAAGCACAAGGAAGCCCTTCCTTCGTGTGGGCTCTCTTGAGCCTTAGTATGGCTGTGGGTTCTTGCCTGCTTGCCTATCTCATTCTATACCGATGGGGCTGCAGACTACAGTCTGATAGTAAAGAAGAAGCTCAAAAGGCGATGGAACCGAGTTCTCAAACTATTGACCCTGATAATGCCATAGAAAGTGAGATAAATGACTGGTTAGGATTCTCTGGGATAGCTAGGGTCGTACGCAAAAATCTGAAATCATTAGATCTGAGAGAGAGGTCTTTGACGGTCGGAGTTATTGCCCCTTGGGGGAGGGGGAAAAGTTCGTTTATTAACCTCTTGAGAAAACGATTAGAGGAGGATGGTGGGATCATTGTTTCTTTCAATCCTCGTGGTTCGAAGTCAGTTTCCTCGATCTCAGAAGACTTCTTTGATGTCTTTGCGAAGGAGTTATCTCGGCATTACTTGGGCTTTGGTCTCCTACTCGCTCGGTACACCAAGCATCTAGGACTACTCAATCAGTATGAGTGGACTCGTCCTCTAGGATCTCTTCTCACGCTTGTTCTTCCAGGGAAAGAGCAGGAGGCTGTCAATCGTACTCTTAGAGAGCTCGGTAAGCGGGTATATGTCCTCCTTGATGATCTAGACCGTCTCTCAGGAGAAGAAATACTAGAAGTCCTCAAGCTTATGGATCGCAACGCCTCCTTCTCAAACACGGTCTTCATCGTAGCCTATGATAAGGTGTATGTGAACAATGTGCTGAAGAAATACCTGGATCATGGACTTAATCATTCCTTTATTGATAAGTATATCTCTTGGGAGATCCCCCTGCCAGAGTCAGATAAGGGAATGCTGGAGCGACTTATGAAGATAGAATTCCTGATGAAGGTAAAGGATGCTAGTTCTGATGTATATGAAGCAATCCGAAGGGGTTGGAAGGAGGTCGGTAGTACAGTCATAGAGTCCTTGAATTCGGTGCGAGATCTCAAGCGTTATTTCAATCTGATGATTCCTCGCTACAACGTTATGAAGAGTGTCGTAAATCCAGATGAATGCTTCTTACTCTATTTACTTTGCTATAAGGATTTCGGGGTTTATACTGCGCTAAATTCAGGGCGATTGTTGGAATTAGATGTTTCTAGTCAAACTTATGTACTTGCTCCTAATTTTGAGGCAGAGTTGGGGCATCTCTCTCAATGGGAAGGAACGAAAGGCATACTAGAAAGATTATTCTCTTCAAAGGGCAAAGAGAGATGCGAGGATGTTATTTGTAGTTCTATATGCAATAAGTGGATATTTGATACTTACTTTGGATATCTCGAGAGTGAGGACTGTATACCCTATGCTGATGTTGTGTCGAAAATTATACGCTCCCAGTATGATGAAGAACCTCATAAAGCAGTCGATGAAATGATGGAACGGCTGGGGGGAGAGCTAGTCGTCAAGGCCTTTCTTTATCTCATACAGTTACCTGATTGTTTGGATGAATATAGATCGGTGACAATAGAGCTAATGGCATATATAGCCTTTAAGGATAATCTGCCAGAGGCATGGAAGTATGCTCTGCAATGTGCTCTGCAGGAATTCTTTTCTATAGATAGGTACGAGGAGTATAAAAAGCTTAGGGTTGTCTTAAACCATGAGTTGTATAAACAGATGTTGAGCAAAATGCTTTCATTTGGTATCAATACGCATCCTAGATGGATGTCAGACTTAATTAATGAGATTGCTCCGAAAAAGGAAGGTTATTCCCAGACGTGTGTCTACTCTACTGAAGAGATTGCTGAGATATTGCTGAAGTGTCAGAGGGTTTACTATGAGCAGTGGAGGCCTACTGATGGTGTCTCAGGTGTTCGAAGCTTCCTCTCCAAAGGTTATATGAATAGGCATCCTTCATACACTAAGCAGGCTCTTCAGGCTCTTGTCTCCTTGATAAAGAAGTATCCAGATGGGTGTATATGGGTGGTCTTAGATCGAACATGCGATCCTTTTTTCGCTATAGAATCCTTTCTTAAGCTTTCCTTTGATGAGGCTTTGTTAAATTCTCTAGAAGATCAAGGTTTTTCCTTTGATGCATGGCTAGACCTGATAAAAGATCCAAAGATTCGATATATCTTGAACTATGCAAGGAGTACCCTTAGAACAAAGCCTTTGGGGCACATTGAACTATTGCCTGATGAAGAGGTAGATTTAGATAACATCGACTACATCTATCGGGCGATCTTAGCCGAAGAGGAGCGAGATCGCCAGCAGGCTACCTCCAATGGGTAAGTATTAGATCTACGATGGGGAAAACTGGGTTTCGTCCTTCCCCCTTGCTTGGGAAAAATAATGCCGGCCAGCTCGCAGATGCGGGCTGGCCGGTATCGTATGGGGAGGGGACTTGTGTGCTTTTACATCTTCACCATACCGCTGAAGCCCATGAAAGCCATGGCAAGGATACCTGCGGAGATGAGAGCAATGGGGATGCCTCGCATACTCTCGGGTAGCTCCGTGCGGCTGAGTTGCTCTCGGATGCCAGCGAAGACAACTAGCGCTAAGGTGAAGCCTAAGGCAATGGAGATGGCATAGACGACACTTTCGAGGAGGTTAAAGTCCTTTTGGATGACTAGGATTGCTACACCGAGGACACAGCAGTTCGTCGTGATCAGCGGAAGGAAGACACCGAGAGCTTGGTAGAGAGCGGGCGAGACCTTCTTGAGAATGATCTCCACCATCTGCACGAGTGCGGCGATGACGAGGATGAAGGAGATCGTCTGCATGTACTCCATACCCAGAGGCTCTAGGACGAACTTCTGCAGGAGGAAGGTACAGAGTGTCGAGATCGCTAGGACGAAGGTCACGGCAGCACCCATGCCTATGGCTGTATCGACCTTCTTCGATACACCGAGGAAGGGACAGATACCGAGGAATTGGGAGAGGACGACGTTATTGACGAAAACGGCCGCCACGAAGAGAAGCAGATAGTGTACCATAGCGTTTACTTCTTAGTGCTGAGGTGGTTCTTCAGGGCGATGAGATAGCCTAGGACAAGGAAAGCACCCGGTGCTAGGACAAAGAGTAGTGCCCCATATTCCTTAGGATAGACTTGGAGGGAGAAGACGGCTCCACTACCGAGAAACTCACGAAGCATACCCAGCACCGTTAGAGAGAGGGTGAAGCCAAGGCCTATCCCGACACCATCGAGACTAGCGTGTGCGACTCCCTGCTTGGCAGCGACGGCCTCAGCACGACCGAGTACGATACAGTTCACGACGATCAAGGGAATGAAGAGTCCTAGTGAGGCATAGAGACTGGGGAGGAAGGCTTGCATCAGCATTTGCACGATAGTCACAAAGCCAGCGATGACGACGATAAAGCAAGGTATACGCACGGCATCAGGCACGAGGAACTTGATGAGGGAGATAACCGTATTGGAGCAGATGAGTACGAACATGGTCGCAAGCCCCATAGCCATCCCATTGAGAGCCGAAGTCGTCGTAGCTAGTGTGGGGCACATCCCCAGGAGAAGTGCAAAGGTGGGGTTCTCCGTCGTGATGCCGTTGCGGATGATGTCAAGCGGTTTCATAGATCGGGTAGGGAGTAGAGAGGTTACTTAGGCTGTTGGGGCGCTGTGTCGTCTGTATTCACTGAAGACGATTCTCCCTGTACTGTGGAGAAAGTCTTCCAAGCACGATTGACAGCATCGAGAAAGGCACGAGAGCTGATCGTGGCAGCTGTGATCGCATCGACCTTGCCACCATCCTTGCTGACAGTAAGAGGGGAGACGGTCTTCATATCCAGTCCACTCAGGTCACGGATACCGCCGGTCTCACTCTTCTCATGGTACCATTCGTAGATACGTGATCCCAGTCCAGGGCTCTCGGCATGCTGGAGGACAGCGAAGTCAATGAGCTTGCCTTCGGCATCGAATCCGATCATCGTACGGATCAGTCCGCTGAATCCCTTGAGCGTGTAGCTCTCGATAGCGAAGCCTACGAGCTTGCCTGCTTTCTTCGCAGGATAGACGGTAAGGCTATCGGTTTCTCCCTCGGGGAGGACACGCTGGAGCTCGGTGAAGGGATTGTTATCAAAGGCGGGTGTGACAGCTCGGATAGCTGCGACTTTCGCTTCTATTTCAGCCTTGGCAATAGGCTCGGAGGTGACCTGGTTCACTAAGGCGAGGATGCCGGATACTATGATACAGATCCCGCCGAGGGAAAGGAGCATGTTAGGTAGAGTAGAGCTTAGCTTCTTCATAGACTAGCGATCGCCGAAGTGCTTCGGACGAATGTACATATTGATCAAGGGCGTAAAGCTATTCATGATGAGGATAGCGAAGGACATCCCCTCAGGGTAGCTTCCGAAGAGTCGAATGAGGATCGTCAGTAGGCCGATCAAGCTACCATAGAGCAATTGACCCCGTGCACTCATCGGGCTAGTGACATAGTCTGTGGCCATGAAGATCGCTCCGAGGAGCATCCCTCCCGTGAGGAGCTGGAAGAGAGGTGTCGGATAGAGTGTGGGGTCGATCCAGTGCATCAAGGCGGAGAAGAGGAACGCTGTCCCTAGGAGAGATACAGGGATGTGCCAAGTGATCACCTTACGATAGAGGAGGAAGGCTAAGCCTAGAAGTAGGGCGATGGCACTGACTTCGCCGAGGCTCCCCCCATGCAGCCCAAAGAGGAGATCAGAGGTCGAGGGGAGTTGCTCCCAGCTCATCCCTGGTGTAGAGGCTTGGATACCTTTGGCGATGCCGAGAGGTGTCGCTGAGGTGACGGCATCAGTATAGCTGAGGTATTGCCCAGGCTGAGGCCAAAGGGTCATCTGGGCAGGATAGGCGATGAGTAGGAAGACACGACCTACGAGGGCGGGGTTAAAGATGTTTCCCCCCAGCCCCCCGAAGCTGAGTTTGCCTACACCGATAGCGATCAGTGCGCCGAGGAAGACGATCCACCAGGGTAGACTAGAGGGGAGATTCATCCCCAGGAGTAGTCCGGTGAGGATAGCTGAGCCATCAGCGATCGTACTTGGACGGCGGAAGAGATACTTCGTGATCGCCCATTCGACGAGTACGCACGATAGGACACTGATACTTAAGACGACTAAGGCGCCTAAGCCAAAAGTGAAGAGCGATACTAGGCAAGCAGGTGCAAGGGCAATAAGTACAGCGTACATATTACGCTCGATGCTATCGCCACTATGGATATGGGGAGAGGGAGAGATGATGAGCTTGTCCATAGGATTAGCTTTTGCGTGCACGGACGATGGCGGTGACTTTCTGCTTGCCAGTGCGGATATAGTCAAGGAGCGGACGGGAAGCAGGGCAAGTATAGCTACAAGAGCCACACTCGATACAGTCTACGATGAAGCCCTTCTCGGTAGCTTCCCAGTCACTATACTGGACATCACGCATGAGGAAGGCGGGATTGAGCCCCATAGGGCAGACGTTCACACATTTGGCACAGCGAATACAGTTACGCATGGGCTGTCGTACGGATTCCTCCCGAGGCAGGAGTAGGACGCCTGATGTTCCCTTAGTCACAGGGATCTCGGGTGAGAGTAGCGCTTTACCCATCATAGGTCCTCCTCCGATGATCTTACCGGTATCTTCGGGTAGTCCTCCCGAGGCAGTGATCAGATGACCGATAGGGGTGCCGATACGAGCGAGGTAGTTCGATGGCTTCTCAAGATGCTTACCTGTGACTGTCGTGATACGCTCGATGAGAGGTTTGTTCTTTTGCACCGCTTCATAGACGGCGAAGACCGTCCCCACATTCTGTACGACAGCTCCTGCAGAGATAGGGAGAGCACCACTTTTTACTTGCTTGCGTAGGACGGCATCGATGAGCTGCTTTTCTCCACCCTGTGGATACTGTACTTTGAGTGGCATGACTTCAATACCCGGATAGTCCATAGCCAGCTGCGAGAGACGAAGGATAGCATCCTTCTTATTATTCTCGATACCGATGACTGCACGGCTCACCTCAAGGGCTCGCATGAGGATACTCACTCCTACGAGGATTTCGTCTCCCTTAGTCATCATCAGGGCATGGTCGGAGGTGAGGTAAGGCTCACACTCTACGGCATTGATGATGAGTACCTCTGCTTTACTCCCTGGGGGTGGAGCAAGCTTGACATGCGTGGGGAAGGTCGCTCCACCTAGCCCAACAATGCCTGCCGAGCTGATACGATCTAGGATCTCTTGCTTGGAGAGTGTACACTCCTTCACGAGATCTGGGGTGCGATCGATCCCCTCTTCCCATAGCTCTTCTTCGGGGCTAACGGAGATCACGATAGCAGGGCGTTTGTAGCCTCCTGCATCGAAGATGCTATCTAGCTTCGTGACCTTCCCCGTGACTGAGGAGTGGATGTTAGCAGAGACGAAGCCTCCTGTCTTAGCGATGATGGTGCCGACCTTGACGAGATCTCCCTTCTGGACGACGGGTTGTGCTGGAGCGCCAATATGCTGACCAATGGGGATGATGACCTCCTTAGGCAGAGGAAGCGTCTCAATAGGGGCTTTGGCTGAGAGCTTGTTTTCAGGAGGATGGATGCCTCCTAGGCGAAATGAGCGTAGCATAAGTATAGACAGCTAGACGAGGCTAAGACTGAGACGTGGATGGTGTGCTGGGTGGCGGTGCTGTAGGAGCTGGCGGAGTGCTTGGTGCAGGTGCTTTCTCCTCTGTGGGAGCTGGCTTTTCCTTAGGAGGAGGGAAGCCCAGCTCATGGATGGCATGTGTCGGACAGACCGAGACGCACTTACGACATAGACGGCACTTCGTATGGTCGATGTAAGAAAGGTTGTCTGCGATGGTGATGGCTTCAAACTTACACTCTTTAAAGCAGAGAGAGCAACCTATGCAGGCATTACCACATGCCTTTTTCGCGGCTCCACCTTTATCCTTATTGCGACAGCTAACGAAGATACGTCGACCCTTCGGTCCTTTCTTGCGGAGCTCGATGAGCGTCTTAGGACAGGCCTTGACACAGGCTCCGCAAGCGACGCATTTGTCTTCGAAGATGAGAGGGAGACGAGTCTCCGGATCCATCGCCATCGCATCGAAGTTACAGGATCGGACGCAGTCGCCGAGTCCTACACAGCCCCAGGAGCAGTCGGTATCTCCCTTGTAGAGGGCAGAGGCTACAGCGCAGCTAGCTGCTCCATCATAGATGTTGGTGCGTGGGCGAGCTTCGCACGTCCCGTTACAGCGGAGTACAGCGATCAGTGGGTCTTGCTTCTGTGCTACTAGGCCAAGGATGCCACTGACCTTCTCCATCACTGGACTTCCACCCACGGGACAGAAGAGTCCTTCGAGATCAGCACTCTTGCAGCACGCTCCTGCAAAGGCAGCGCAACCTGGGAAGCCACATCCTCCACAGTTAGCTTGAGGTAGTACTTCTGCTACTTCAGCGATGCGAGGGTCTTCTTTGACTTCAAACTTCCTAGAGACGAAGTAGAGCAAGACCGCCCCCAGTACACCGATGAGGGTTAGCACAAGGATAGTCGTAAACATATAGCTAGGGTAGTATGCTAGTCGTGAGTAGGAGAGAGCGGGAGGACTTCGAGGTGAAGTCGCTTCCCGAGACGCTCACGGCAGGTGTAGAGGATCAGGTAATAGCCCGCTAGTAGACTAAGGGTAGCGAGGATAGAGAGCCCTTCGTTGAGCTCAGGGAAGAGGACTTGCATCAAGGCAAGACTCCCGACGAGAAGAAGAAGGGGGAGGACGAAGGCAAGTAGGACTGCAAGCCTGCCTACACGCTCTTCTGCAGAGATCATGACGATCTCTCCTAGGGCGAAGGTGTGTCCGCCGCTTTCGAGACGTAGCTCTCGCTCGGTACACTCGCTACTGACACAATAGGCGCGGGCATGGCATGCTTGGCAAGCACTCTGCTGCTGGATGCGCACCGTGACATAGCCGGGGGAAAGGTCTACGACGACCCCTTGGCGAAGTCCTGTCGCTTGAATAGTTCCGTTCATCGTGGTGAAGCCTTCAGAATTAAGGAGCCGTAGTTATCGACCCAGTTATACCTCCTACAAAGCGCTTTGCTGTAGGTGTTTCGTTGCATTCACTTGAAGCAAATGTAGCCATTCACGAAGAAAGGAGCAAATGCTTTGCCTTCCTTAATTTTTTAGAATGCTATTGCCCTCATTCTCTAGGACTAAGAGGTGAAAAGAGATAGGTTTTAAGGTGTCTAGAGCTAGGTTAAGGATATAGAAAAGCCTGCTCTAGAGCTATGATGCTTCCTAGGGCAGGCTTTTATATATCAGGTGAGAAGTAGGGCTACTCTTCGTGAGCAGGCTCTTCTGGGAGGAGGAGAGCTACGTCAGAGGCGACGAGATTACCCTTTTCATTGCGTGAGAGGTGCATCTCGACCCAATCACCGACATAGAGATCACTGAAGTTGATCCCATTTAGGCTCTTGTAGTGGAAGAAGGCGTTCTCCTTCAGCCCCACATTGATGAAGCCGAAGCCTTGCTTGATAGAGTTGATCTGGCCTTGTACCAACCCTTCGGGAAGTTCTTCTCCTGGCTGTAGGGTGGATTTAGGATGAGGCAGATCAATTCGCCCGACGACCTTCAGCTCGGGAGTAGGGAGGGACTCTTGGACGGTTAGCGTTAGCTCGGGTTCAGGTGCCTGAGCTAGCTGGTTAAGATCATTATCCCTCTCGTCTTCGCTCTCATGCTCTGTAGAGCGTACTTGCTCTTGCTGGCTAGCATCGAGTGGACGGGGTTGTACCCTAGGAGCTTGATAAGGACGTCCCTTGATCTCTCTACGATCTTCGATGATCCCCTTATGGACGAATAGCCCATTGATGAGGTGATTCATCCGAGAGGCACGGCTGTCGATGAGTTCGTTCATCCGTACGGGATAGGTCGCCTCTTCGAGTAGATCATTAGAGGTATAGGTCGTCGTGGGCTCCTTCTTCTCACTTTCGTGCTCCAGATCCCAGCCGAGGATCATCACGCGAGTACCTAAAGCGTGGAGCTTGCGTACTAGTGGAATGTAGTCTCCATCGGCTGCGATCAGGACGACGACGTCAAAGTTGAGATGCAGGGCACGCTCGTATGCTTCGAGAGCAAAGAGTACATCGACTCCCTTTTCTTTCTTCTTCCCCTTACCCGTGCGAGAGAGAGGAAGGTGGTGCATCGTCACCCCCTCAGAGTTGAGTACATCGTCAAATAGACGCTCATAGAAGAGGACATCACCGGATGCTTTAGCAGCTTCAGTCGCTGAGAGGCGACCGCGGAAGTAATGAGCATCTGTGATCTTGCACAGCTCTGGGGTCGTGTCTTCGAGTTCGGCGATCTTTTCCTTGATGAATGTGTGCAGGCCGCTTACACTTAGGCGACTCTTTCGCTCATGGTATTGGTAGTAAAATGTGCTGACATGCCAAAAGTAATTGCCGTCATAAAAGATACCAATGCGGGTTAATTTGGAACTTTTTCCTTTTCCGATCATGTTGTAAATAATTATCAATGAACTAAAAAACCTCCCATCGGAGGCTATACAAAGGTACGCTTTTCTCGTCAGAATTTCTTAATAGATGAAGCAAAAGGTGAGACTTTATGCGTAAAGGGGCTTGATTTCATAGGCAAGGTACGCTGGGGTGCTTCCTGTGATGAGAGTCCTTTACTGTTGTAATGCTTCCTCGTCTATGCTTAGGATGTTACACATGGATTGGGACGAGTGGGCTGATTCCAACGTTGGAATTACTAAAAAGCAACGTTGCTTTTTGGGGGTTGCAGCGTTGCTTTCGAGCCGATGATTCCTATCCATTCTTCGGCTAGGGAGCTATGTCTTCTGTCTGGGACTAGCGGAGTGCTGTTGGGTTTGTTAGGCAGGCTCCTTGCTGGCGAAGATCTCTCCTCAAGGAGTGATACTATACAGCTATCTATTTTAACAGGAAGGATAGATGAATTAAAAGTATCGGATTTAATCTACTGTCTCTGAATGGAATAAAGAGGCGATAAGGAAGAGGTAATTTAAAATTATATCGATGGATGATTTAAATGATTGGGAAAAAGAGCTCCGCCCGCTGTACCGATAGCACAGCGGGCGGAGACTCGAACTATAAAGAAGAATGAAGAAAGAAGAATGAAGAGGCTTAGTAGCCGGTATTCTGACGCAGGTTCTGAGGGTTAGCCTGGAGGTCATCAGATGGTAGCGGATATAGGGCACGATAAGTATCAATAGCCTTACCAGCAGCTACACCACCCTTCCATGGCCAGACGTAGTCACTGCCTACGAACTTGCCAAAGCGGATGAGGTCCGTACGACGCTGTCCTTCCCAGTAGAGCTCACGACCACGCTCGGCGAGTAAGCCTTCGAGTGAAGGGAGGGTCGTATAGTTGCCGGAGTTATTTCCATAGGCGCGCTCACGGAGGAGGTTGAGGTACTGAAGCGCCTTCGCCTTATCGGCATGTCCACGGACAGCAGCTTCGGCGTAGTTCAGATACAGCTCCGCCAGACGGAAGAGAGGGAAGTCCGTATCAGCATGGTCGCTATTGCTACCATTGGCACCAGTGCTAGTGACATTGCGGAACTTATAGACATAGACTCCCTGATTGAAATTCTTCACGTCCATGATGTTTGGTGTGCTGGACTCCTTCATGAGACAGCGCTTGTCCTTAGCCGCATCTGCTCCGAAGAGTGCTAGGAGAGCAGTCGTAGCACGATTACCCTGCCAGCCACCGACACCCATATTCATGCCCGTGGTCTTCTTCGCTTCCTCCCCTGTGGAGGCATTGATGAGGTAAGTCATACCTCCCCAGTTCTGAGACTGACGTCCATCATAGTTGATCGACAGGATGACCTCATCATTATTGAGGTTATTGTCTGCGAGGAAGAGGTGGCTGTAGTCAGACTTGAGTCTATAGCTACCAGAAGAGATCACCTTCTCTGCATATTCAGCAGCGTCAGCATAGCGCTGAGTGCCGGTATAGATCTCTGCATTGAGGTAGAGACGAGAGAGGAGCGTCCAAGCAGCAGCCTTGTCTGCACGTCCATAGCCAGCCTGCTTAGGAGCAAGGAGATCTCCGTCGATAGCCTTCAGCTCAGACTCGATGTACTTGAATAGGTCAGCTCGGCTGATCTGCTCAGGGTAGACCTTACCAGTAGGCGTTGCTTCGGTGACGAAGGGGGGATTGCCATAGAGGTCGATCATTACCCAGTACTGGTAGGCACGCAGGAAGCGAGCTTCTGCACGATAAGTGCGCATCGTAGCATCCCCAGCCTTGGACTCTGTGTTACGCAGGAAGTCTGAGGCGAGCTTGATCTGGTAGAGTGAGCGGTAGTAGAGTCCACGCACGACTTCATTAGATGCTGACCAGCTATGTGCATGGAGGTCGGGTACCCCGCCATCACCCCAAGCGTTGATAGCCGTTTCAGTGGGGAGCTCTTGGAGGGCGAAGAGCTGACGTACGAAGTCACTAGAACCTTCATCCATACCTGCGATGTCCTGGCCATCACCATTGCCCGTGAGGGCATAGGCACCATAGACCTTAGCGAATGCCTGAAGCGTCTTCTCGGGAGAATCATAGACAGACTTGGAGGTATCGCCATTGGTAGGGAAGCGGTCAAGATCCTTAGTGCAGGAGCTTAGGACTGCTAGCGAACCAATCCCTAGCACGAGGAGAGCTCGGCTGAGGGGCTTCTTATTTGTATTCATCATTGGGAAGTCGATAGCTTAGAGCGTGAGGGAGAGATTGAGCGTGTAAGTACGAGGGATAGGATAGAGACTGAAGTCGATCGCACGCTCTGGATCTATACCCTTGTAGGGAGAGAGGGTGAAGACATTCTGTACCGTAGCAGATGCTCGTAGGCTAGCCTTGCCGAAGATACGACCGAAGTCGTAGCCCAGCGAGAGGTTATCCATCTTGATGAAGGAAGCTTTGTGTAGGTAGTAGTCGGAGAGGATCTGCGTATTACTCGTGTTCGTAAAGTTAGAGTTGTTGATCTCTGGGGTCGTATTCTTGAAGTACTGACCTGAGTTCAGCACGGCAGCGTGATGCGCCATGTACGCATTGATGTTATCGTAGATGTAGTTCCCGATATTGGATCTCAGCGAGGTAGATAGCGTCCAGCGATCGAAGGAAAGGCTCGTAGATAGCCCCATGGTGACCTTAGGCTCGGGGCTATGTGTACGATACTTGTCTTGCTCATTGATGACCTTATCATCGTTGCGGTCGACGAACTGCCCTTCCAGAGGCTTACCCTGAGCATCATACTTCTGCTGATAGAGGAAGAAGGTACCAGGTGCGTAACCTACAGAGTGGATCTGTGCATTGGTGCCAGTACCTCCCTCGACATGACCCGTGGGGACACCTTGGTATCCAGGGAGCTCTACAGCGTTAAGCTTCGTGATCTTGGTGCTGTTAGAGCTGATATTGTAGGTGACATCCCAAGAGAAACGCTTGGTCTGGATAGGAGTCGCAGTGATGCTAAGCTCGAAGCCCTTACCCTCGATGTTACCCACGTTGGTGAGGATACGGTTAGAGAAGTTTGATCCAGCAGGTACGGGGATCTCGTTGAGTAGATCCTTGGTGTTACGGTGATAGAAGTCGAGCGTACCAGAGAGACGTCCCTTGATGAATGAGAAGTCTAGACCAATGTTAGAGGTCGCGGTCGTCTCCCAGTGGATGTTGGCATCGTAAGCTGCGGGACGGAGCATATTATAATAGGTGTTCCCGAGCTGATACTTGGCCGTGTTGGTCGAGAGGGAGTAGAAGGGGAGGTAGGTGTAGTTACCGATACCATCCTGCTGTCCCGTGACACCGTAGCCAAGACGGAGCTTCAGATCATCTAGCCAAGTGACATGCTTGAGGAAGTTCTCCTGGTTCATGCGCCAAGCGAAGGCTAGCGCAGGGAAGATACCCCAGCGGTTATCTGGGCTAAAGCGAGAAGAGCCGTCGGCACGAACCGTCGCCGTGAAGAGGTAGCGATCCATGAGGCTATAGTTCAGACGTCCGTAGAAAGATACCAGCGTATTCTGTGGGTAGTCCACAGGGAAGACTGGGCTAGATACGAGGGTCTTGTCGTAGGTATAGTCTGGGGAGTTATGTACGTTGGTCTTCCAGTCTTGGTAGGAGTAACCAGCCATGAGATCAACACGACTACGTAGGGAGGTTAGTTCCTTGGCGTAGTTAGCGTAGATATCGAAGAGGAGGCTACGCTTCTGCTGTTCGTAGCTATTATTCGTACCACTCTTGAGTACATCGGGCTTACCATTCTGCTTCAGGGTAAAGCGCTCCCAGCCGATCGAGGAATTCTCGGGAACGATGATGGTTCCCTTACCAGAGGCATAGTCATAGCCGAGGTTGACATTCAGACGAAGATCAGGGAGGAAGTGGAGCTTGTAGTCGAACTTCACATTACCGATCGTACGGAAGACATCACTGACATCTTCCTTTTGCTCGAGTAGGGCGACAGGGTTCTTAGGAGCGAGCTTCTGTAGGCTCGTCCCATCAAGCCAAGTGAAGTAACCTCCATAGGGTGCATACTTCGGATCGTTGTCACGGACAGGGCGAGTGGGGTCAAACTGGACAACGGCTCCGATCGCATCCTTGTTCGCGAAGCGATTGTGCGTAGCTGAGAACTTTACGTTAGCGTCGATCGAGAGGTGGCTATCGAAGAGGCGAGGAGAGAGGCTGATGGAGCCACTCGCACGATTCATCTGGTCAGTCTTCAAGACACCCTGCTGGTGATAGAAGCCAGCACTGGCACGATAAGGTACCTTTCCAGCAGCACCAGAGATGCTGAGGTTATAGTCACCACCATAGGCGAGCTGATAGATCTCATCTTGCCAGTCAGTGGAGGCATTACCGAGCTTATTGACAGAGGCTGGGGCGATGCGCTGGATTAGGGCACGGTATTCGTCTGCAGAGAGGACACGTACACGACGAGCTGCTTCGGAGAGGGAGTTCTGCACAGAGACAGCGATCTGTGTCTTCTGCCCGAGCTTACCACGCTTGGTCGTGATCATGATGACCCCGTTCGAAGCACGAGAACCATAGATCGCTGTGGCAGAAGCATCCTTGAGGACGTTCATCGAAGCGATATCTTGAGGGTTGATCGTGGAGAGGATATTAGGAGCACCCGAGACTGCGGTGTTCTCGATGGGTACTCCGTCGATGACGATCAGTGGGTCATTGCTGGCATTGAGTGAAGCACCTCCACGGATACGGATACGACTACCAGCACCTGGAGAGCCGTCAGGGGTGATCTGTACCCCAGCGACTTTACCTACGAGGAGCTCACTGGCGGTAGAGATAGCACCCTTCTGGAAGTTCTTCTCGCTGATCGAGGAGATAGATCCCGTGAGGTCCTTCTTCTGCATGGAGCCATAGCCTACGACGACGACTTCCTTGAGAGACTGAGATTCTTCTTGGAGCGTGATCTTCAGAGGGAGCTTGCTCGTGGAGAGATCGATGGTCTGGCTCTTGAAGCCTATGAAGGAGATGACGAGATGGCCCTTGCGAGGAGCCGATACGGTGAAGTTACCATCTAGGTCGGTGAAGGCACCCTTGGTGCTCTCTTTGACCTTGACTGCAGCACCGATGACTGCTTCCCCCTTTTCGTCAATGACGCGCCCCTTGACCTGGATCTCCTGTGCTAGAGCAGGCAGGGCGATCAGCAGGGTGAGGCAGAAGAGGACGAGGCGTAAAACCTTGTTCATTCTACGGATCGGATAAATAGTGGATAGTAGTCGGGCTACCTAGCTGATACCCCCAAGGGGACTCGTGCTAGGTAGCCCGAGAGTAAAGTGATTATTTCTTGTCTGGGAAGATTGAGATAGCGAAACCACCACCTGGAGCAGACTGGAGGGATAGCTTGCTACCCTTCTTGACCTTGACCTTACGGATGGTGTACACCTCGGGGTTGGTCTTGTAGTTAGCATCCTTTGCGTCGGCATAGATCGTAGCCGTGTAGGTCTTGCCTGCATCGAGGAAGTCGAGCGTGAAGTTCGACTTGTGACCATCATAGCCAGCGACGTTACCTACAAACCAGTTGTCTGATCCCTTAGCCTTACGAGCGATAGTGATGTACTCACCTGGCTCGGCTTCGATGATCTTAGTGTCGTCCCAGTCTACAGCTACGTCCTTGATGAACTGGAAGGCATCCATGTGCTTCTCGTAGATCTCGGGTAGGTCGGCTGCCATCTGGAGGGGGCTGTACATCGTGACGTAGCAGGCTAGCTGGTTACAGATGGTCGTATTGACGTGTGAGTTGTTGTCAGGATTATACTTGTTGATGTCCATCTGGAAGATACCTGGGGTATAGTCCATAGGGCCACCGATGAGGCGAGTGAAGGGAAGTACCGTCAGGTGGTTAGGCTTGCTACCACCGAAGGCCTGATACTCCTGTCCTCGTGCGGACTCCTGAGCGATGAGGTTAGGATAGGTGCGGCTAAGACCGGTCATGTGGACGGACTCGTGAGCATTGACTGAGATCTTGTGCTTGGCAGCTTCCTTGACGGCATGGAGGTAGTGGTTGACCATGCTCTCGCCGTAGTGGTACTCTCCTCGGGGGATGATGTTGCCTACGTAGCCACTCTTGACGGCGGAGTAGCCGTTATCGACCATGAACTTGTAGGCCTTCTCCATGTGACGCTCATAGTTCGTGACCGAGCTGGAGGTCTCGTGGTGCATGATGATCTTCACGCCCTTGCTCCGAGCATAGTCACGGAGCTCAGCGACATTGAAGTCAGGGTAAGGGGTGACAAAGTCAAAGACACGATCCTTGCTGTGACCAAACCAATCTTCCCAGCCGATGTTCCACCCCTCGACGAGGACGGCATCGAAGCCGTGCTTGGCGGCAAAGTCGATGTACTCCTTGACGTGCTGGGTGTTGGCTGCGTGCTTGCCGTTAGGCTTTACCTTGGAGTAGTCGGTCTTACCGATCTTCACGTAGGGCAGGTCATCGGTGTAGGCCCAGGTGCTCTTGCCCGTGATCATTTCCCACCAGACCCCTACATACTTAATAGGCTTGATCCAGTCGGTGGTCTCATAGGCGCAGGGTTCATTGAGGTTATAAGTAAGCTTAGAAGCTAGGATGTCTCGAGCATCATGGCTGACGATAACTGTACGCCAAGGGGTGTTGAAGGGTGCCTCGATGTGCCCACGATTGCCCTGAGGGTCAGGGGTAAGCTCTACATGGAAGACCATATTCTTGTCATCCAGATCGAGGTTAATTGCAGGGAAGTCAATGAGGGCAGCCTCGTGGAGGTTGATGTACACACCCTTATCCGTCTTGAGCATCAGCGGGGTCTGTACACCCGTCTTGGAGAAGGCCTTCTGAGAGCAGTTCTCAGTGAACGCCTTGTCGAAGAGCCCACGGATCTCCGAGAGGCGACTATGCTGGTAGTCGTACTCCTCGGTGTCGTAGTCTCCGGGGATCCAGTGAGCCTTGTGGTCACCTGTCATGGCGAACTCCGAGAGCTCACGCTTGACCACATAGAAGTTGCGACCCTTGCCCCCTGGGAACTCATAGCGGAAGCCTAGCCCGTCATCGAAGAGACGGAAGCGGATGGCAATAGGGTCACCATTGGATTTCTTCTTTAGTTCTACGAGGAGCTCGTTATAGTGGTTGCGGATCTGCTTCACTTCACCCCATACGGGTGTCCACGTCTCATCGAAGGTAGACTCCTTCGTGCCCGTGACCTCCAGATCCTTATCAAAAGACTTCTTCCCATCGGTCATCTCTAGGCCTAGACGGCTCTGTCGGATGATCTCCTCTCCATTAGCGAAGGATAGGCGGTAGGTCGGTACGCCCTCGTTCGTCAGCGAGAAGTGGAGCTGTAGCCCTCCCTTGGGCGAGCTAATCGTCTGTGCCAGTGCACTCCAGCCCGAGGCCAAGAGTAGGGCACAGGCGCCGATCCAATGCTTTGCTAGCTTCATTTGCTCTTAAATTATTAGTGATAACTATTGTTTTACCTATCTTATCGCCCAAGCTCTACCTATCAGGAAATATTACTTTGCGAGCTCTTTAGGCTATGCAAATATAACAATTAAACACCTAGAAATAAAGTGGATTTATTAAACATTTTAAGGAAGGATGGCTTTATTCCACATTCTTCATCAAAAAGCCACCAACATACACCCAACGAATAAACAAAATCACTATTCCACCCCACACCTTTTCTATAGTAAAGACATATACACAGCTCACACCATCACCCACGTACTAAGCCACTTAGCTAACACACTATCTATCCACCTCCCCCTATCCATTATCCAGAGGAGGGACCTCGCACCCTCATAAGCAGAGGAAAGAGAAAAAAGGAAAGGAAATCTAAGCAAGAAGCCCCCTATAATCCTACCAATCTCTCCCCCTCCACTCCTATAATATATACCCTCACATCAGATACCACTCAGCATACGCCACAGCACACTACCCCACGACACTTCTCCACACCAAGCTATGGAGACCCAAGTAGTACGACAGACTACAAGCAAATAAAGCATAGGGGACACTCTCCAGAGCGAACAAGTATGGGAAGTGTGATACACAAAGAGAATTCCACTGAAAATCAAGGAACTAAACGGGCTCTGACACTAGGAGCCTAGAGCACATCCCGACGCCCCACCCTAGCCCTCTGTGGGACTCTTGGGAAGGGCATATCACGTTCGTCCCAATCACCTATGTAAGGTGACGAGGACGAACATATAATGTTCGCTCTTGCGTTCTCGGTAAGAGCGCCTCCGTCACCTTACATAGGTGATTGGGACGTTCATACCGAGAGCGTGAGTACGCTCTTGGTATGAACGTTTTGCCCCTCTCGGAATACCTGATAAAGAGAGCGTTAGAAGGGCAGATCTACCCTCCCCGTCAAAGGTCACTGATAGGACGGCAAACCGAGCGAGCAAAGGCATTTACTGGAGATTGCGTACCTTTGCGCCCCAGGTGGAGAGACACTCCCCCATTTACCCCAATACTATATTACAGAATGAAATCACATCTGTCTCCCCGAGTACCAAGCCTCTTTGTCCTCTCACTCATCCTAACAGCAGGACTCACATTCACCGCCTGCCGAAGCAAGAATAGTGAGGAGCTCGACCGAGCTCGTCAGGAGCAGCTACGCAAGCAACAGGAAGAAGAAGCACGGAAGAAGCGTGAAGAGGAGGCCCAACGTGCTAACAGCATCATCACCGACGGTGTCGTGAAGAAGATCAAGCTCGCAGCCTTCTTCAACCTGCAATTTGGACTCAATCCCCCCTACAGCCTCGGCTTCCTCCCAGCAGATCCCACCGCAGGCTCAGGACTCCTAAAAGAGCAGCCCGAGTACATCTATATCTCTATCCCTCGGACCCTCAAGGGGCAAGAGATCGACCTCGCTCCTGCCGACCCTGCCACCAGTCCCTGGGCTGTACAACTACGTGAGGGAGCCTCATCTAAGGAGAAGATCTTCGGGAAGAACGGTGAGAGCCGAGCCAAGAAGGGAAGCACCCTCACGCTCATGGTCGAGAACGAGTGGATCAATACCTTCAGGGTCAAGCTACACCTCATCTATGACGATGCCGCAGGGAAGACTCACACCATCGATGTCAACTACCTAGGCAGCTGCGCTGTCGGGGGGGCAGGCTTCCTCCCCACAGATGACCTGAGGGAATACAAGCAGGTAGAGCCTCAGAAGCTCACCTATGACGCCTCCTACGTCAAGACCTCCTTCGTCTCCAAGCTCGCCAAGGGTAAGAAACTCACCGAGCTCCTGCTCCTGCCCGCAGCCCCCAACGATGCCGACTACGAGAAGCTCACCGAAGCTCTCTACATACGTCTGCCGGAGAACCTCCTAGGCACGGAGATCCCCCTCACCGTAGAGAACACAAAGGAGCAGGCCAAGGAACTAGGATGGGCCATCACCTTCATTAAGGATGGAGAGAAGAGGGAATTCATGGGCAACCCACTCCTACCCAAGCTCCTCGAGGGGAGTAAGCTCCGTGTCGATGCCCTCGGCGGTGACAAGTATCGAGTCAGCGGGACGCTCATCTTCCCCCACACGACGAGTCTCTACACCCTCACCTGCGACTACGAAGGCACCTTCGCCGAAGTACCCCACGTAGCGAAGCTGAAGTAAGCTAAGGGCAGTCCGCCCGACACCAAAGGGGCCACAGCCCCAGGTATTAGAAAAGACTAAGCCCCCTGAGCCTCTCGTAGGCTCAGGGGGCTTAGTCCTTTATTGTCTAGTTATAAAAGTCGCTAGGAGAGCTTAGCAATAAGACCGTCGAAGAGCGCACGCAGTGCCGTGAGGTCGTCTGCCAGCGCAGTCTCTACCTCCTCCCGAGACATGGAGAGGAGCTCCCCGAACTTGGTCTTGCCGATGCGCTCAGGCTTGAAGGTGAGGTCTGCAAAGTTGCGCCCCCCGAGCTTGCACTCAATGAATCCCGCTCCTGAACCCTCGAAGCTAAAGGTTGCCTCCCGCCACTCGATCTGCTCCAGTCGGGAGAAGAAGAGCGCACGACGTCGGATGCGGTAGATACGCTTGTTGGTGAAGATATGACGGGCTGCATACATGAAGGGGACTTCGTCTGCCTCGAAGGTAAGCCCAACCCTGCGAGCCCACTTATGCACCCTAGCCCAAAAGATCCCTAGATAAACTCCATCGTCCAAAGGGAAGATGATCTCCAGCATCACTGGATCCTCGACGAGGTAGTAGTTGAGCCCTGAACGCACGAGCGGATGGAGGACCAACTCGGTAGCTAGGAGCAACGCTCGCCCCTCGATCTCTGGGTCAAAGCCATTCTTGCGGAGGTAGTCATTATGACGCTCCGCATTAGCCCTCGCCTCCTCATCGAGCTTTGCCTCCGCCTGTAGATCGACATAGGGTAGGAGCAGAGTACGAAGAGCCTCCATATCACTATCCTCCCACAACCCAAAGGAGGTCAGGGGATGTGCGGGAGAGGTCACCAGCCCATAGACAGTACTGATATATTCATTGCCCGAAATGATCGTATCCCCCGTGACCGCCTGCTCCTCCACAGACCAGAGCTTACCCGCAGTGGCACTTGCCCAGAAGGTCACCCAAGAGCCAAAGAGTCGCTCAGCGTGCCCCCCGACATGCTCTAGGAGCTCCGCGAGCACCTCCTCATCGATATAGCCTAGGTCCCCCGAGGAGGTGATGATCTCGATCATACGAGAGTAATCAAAGCCTAGTACAAAGAGCCCATCCGTAGCCTCGAGTAGTGCCCGATGCTTAGCGAAGAAGCCGAGGTAACGCTTGCCGAGTTTGCTATCTTCAGAGAGGAACTCACGGAGCTTATTCCCCACCTTCACTACGAGAGGTAGTGACTGCGGATCATCGGAGAGGACAGGTACCTCCCCCTCGTGGAAGCGTTCTATCGCCTGGCGGATGACCGCTGATGAGCCATAGTGCTCTAGGGCCCTAGCCCGGACAGCCTCGTCGGTTAGGCTATCCCCATACTGGAGGTACATGGCAAAGAGGATCTGCGCCGCAGGGTAGTAGATATAGCTATCCTCCTCGAGACTCTGCAGCACCTCCATGAGGGTATCCTGATTACGTATGCCGTAGTTCACCTTAAGCATGGAGGCTAGGGTCTCACGGTTCTTGACAGAGAAGAAAAGGTTGGTCTCTAGTAGAGAGAAGCGTAAGATGTCCTTAGAGACCTGCGTGCGATGGACAGATAGGGGACTGTAGGCACTGGCTAAAAGTGTATACTTGCTTTGCATATCGGTGTAAGTAAGGTTAGCAGGTAAACGAAAAGAGAGAAATAGCCACGAGGGCTACTTCTCTCTGATGAAGATATTGATGGGCGTACCGGAGAAGTCCCAGTGCGCTCGTATCTGGTTCTCGAGGAAACGTTTGTAGGGTTCCTTGACCCACTGTGGGAGGTTGGCAAAGAAGGCAAAGCTAGGTACGGCAGTGGGGAGCTGCATGACGTACTTGATCTTGATATACTTACCCTTAGTGGCAGGAGGCGGTGTGGCCTCGATGATGGGCAGCATGACCTCGTTGAGCTGATGTGTAGGGATACGCTTGCTACGACGCTCGTAGACCTGCTGTACCTCCTCGAGCACCTTGAAGATACGCTGCTTCGTCAGTGCTGAGATGAAGATAATAGGGAAGTCAGTGAAGGGGGCTAGACGCTCACGGATAGCACGCTCAAAGGTCTTGATGACCTGCGTACTCTTATCCTCTACGAGGTCCCACTTATTGACACAGACGATGAGCCCCTTACTATTCTTCTGAATGATGGAGAATATATTGAGATCCTGGCTCTCTATCCCACGTGTGGCATCGAGCATGAGGACACAGACATCTGCACTCTCGATAGCTCGGATGGAACGAATGACAGAGTAGTACTCTAGGTCTTCGTTCACCTTGCCACGCTTGCGGATACCTGCAGTATCGACGAGGTAGAAGTTCATCCCGAACTTCGTGTAGTGCGTGTAGATGGAGTCACGTGTCGTACCAGCGACGTTAGTCACGATGTTGCGTTCCTCCCCGATGAAGGCATTGACGAGAGAGGACTTACCTGCATTGGGGCGTCCCACTATGGCGATACGTGGAGCATCTAGTGGTTCATCGACGAAGGTACCCTCGGGGAGCTCCTTGATGATGGCATCTAGGAGGTCACCCGTACCACTGCCACTGATAGCAGAGATGGGCATAGGATCACCGAGACCGAAGGCATAGAACTCGGCAGCCTCATAGTGCTGAGCGTAGTTGTCAGCCTTGTTGGCGACGAGTAGGACGGGCTTCTTGGATCTACGGAGCTTGGCAGCCACCTCATCATCGAGGTCGGTGATACCATTCTCCACGTCTACGACGAAGAGGATAACATCGGCCTCCTCCATAGCGATCTCGACCTGCTTATTGATCTCGCCCTCGAAGACATCCTCACTACCGACGACCCAGCCCCCTGTATCCACTACAGAGAACTCGCGGTCGAGCCAAGTGACCTTGCCATACTGCCTGTCACGTGTCGTGCCTGCCTCCTCACTGACGATAGCCCCACGGGTCTGGGTCAGGCGGTTGAAGAGGGTGGACTTGCCCACATTGGGACGTCCGACGATTGCTACTAGATGACTCATAATGCTGTTGTTCGTATTATTGGGGTGTAGCTACACTTCTAGTCTAGGCGGTAGCCATAGGCACGTAGGAGGTTGTCTCTATTGCGCCAGTCCTTCTCGACCTTGACAAAGATCTCGAGGAAGATCTTCTTCTCAAAGAAACGCTCCATATCTCGGCGGGCCATCGTCCCGACCTTCTTCAGAGCAGCGCCCTTATGCCCGATGATGATCCCCTTTTGGCTGTCACGCTCGGCGATGATGAGCGCCTGGATGTGGATACGATCGTCTTCTTCCTTGAAGGATTCTACTACGACCTCCACCGAGTAGGGGATCTCCTTCTGGTAGTAGAGGAGTACCTTCTCTCGGATAATCTCTGTCACGAAGAAGCGTGTGGGGCGGTCGGTCAGAGCGTCCTTGTCGAAGTAAGGAGGAGAGGGAGGTATAAGCGACTCAATGCGACGGCGCAGAGGCTCTACATTGAAGTTATTGAGTGCCGATATAGGGATGATCTCTGCATTAGGTAGCTCCTCATGCCAGTGATCTACCAGCGAGACAAGTGCCTCCTGAGTCGTGAGATCGACCTTGTTGATGATGAGGATCAGAGAGCACTTCACCCCTCGTACACGCTCCAGGAAGAACTCATTCTTGTCTGCTGTCTCCACCGTGTCGGTGACATAGAGTAGGACATCAGCGTCGCCTAGAGCAGACTCGGAGAACTCCAGCATACTCTCCTGTAGCTTGTAGTTCGGGCGTAGCACACCGGGCGTATCGCTATATACGATCTGTAGCTCAGGGGTATTGACGATCCCCATGATGCGGTGTCGTGTGGTCTGAGCCTTGGAGGTGATGATGGAGACACGCTCTCCCACGAGGAGGTTCATCAGGGTAGACTTCCCGACGTTGGGATTGCCTACGATATTGACGAAGCCCGAGCGATGCTGGGGGCTTGGTGATACTTCGCTCATCCGAGTGCTAAGTGAGGGGTAGGATAGAAAAGAGAGACCTTGCCTGCCCGCACACAGTGGGGGACAGGCAAGGTCTCCTAGAGCGTAACTTAGTTCTTAGGATCGTAAGCCCACTTGACGTAGACGGCACCCCAAGTGAAGCCTGCACCGAAGGAGGTGAGGATGAGGTTATCGCCCTTATGGAGCTGCTTCTCAAACTCCCAGAGGCAGATAGGAATAGTAGCCGAGCTGGTGTTGCCTCGGTACTCGATGTTGATCATCACACGATCCATAGGCACCTGCATCTCACGTGCTACGGCATCGATGATACGGAGGTTGGCCTGATGAGGTACTACCCAGGCGATATCGTCGTAGCTGAGGCCATTGCGCTCCATCACGAGGTGGCAGCTGGAGGACATCCCCTTGACGGCCTGCTTGAAGACTGCAGCACCCTCCTGGTAGACGTAGTGCATCCGTGCATCTACGGTCTCGTGCGAGGGAGGACAAGCCGAGCCGCCAGCCTTCATGATGAGGTTGCTCTTCCCTACCCCATCGGTACGGAAGTAAGCATCCAGCACCCCTGTGTGCTCCTCAGTGGGCTCAAGCAGGACACAGGCTGCGCCATCACCGAAGAGAGGGCAGGTAGCTCGGTCTGTATAATCCGTCACTGCTGACATCTTCTCCGCAGATACGACGAGCACACGCTTGTAGCGACCTGAGCGAATGTAGTTCGCTCCAGCCTCTAGTGCATAGATGAAGCTAGGGCAGGCAGACTGAAGGTCGAAGGTGAAGGCATTCACACAGCCAGTCTCATGGGCTACGATCGAGGAGGTCGTGGGGAAATGATAGTCAGGGGTATTAGTAGCAAGGATAATACCATCGATCGTCTCTGGATCAATGTTATTACGCTGGAAGAGGTCCTTGACCGCCTGGATACCCAGGTACGAAGCCCCCTTTGAGGGGTCCTTGAGGATACGGCGTTCGCGTATCCCCACTCGGGTCATGATCCACTCATCATTCGTATCGACCATCTTCTCGAGGTCGGCATTAGTCAGCTTATCTTCCGGGAGATAACCTCCGACAGCCGTAATAGCTGCGTTGATGACACTCATAGTTTTTATTTCTGATATACTCCTTTTGTATCGAAGAGCTCGAAGCATCTTCGCGTCTGTAAAAATATCGGGTACGAAGATACGAAAAAAGCCCCAAAGGTCTCTTTGGGGCTCTCTTCGTCTGTCAGACTACGTACTACTGTGCCTGCTCCAGAGCTAGCTTGCCACGGTAGTAGCCACACTCACCACAGACGGTGTGGTAGATGTGCCATG
>ERZ773077.701-NODE-701-length-24568-cov-6.814466_pt1 | contig 24568 bp, 22 predicted proteins | sample MGYA00580612_ERZ773077 | MGnify/ENA primary metagenome ERZ773077 (study PRJEB29015, sample SAMEA2737971) | human oral metagenome | biome: human oral; feature: human-associated habitat; material: dental | place: China | collected 2021 ...
TTATTAACTTCTTCAATTTAGAAAAACTCTTAGAAGAAGAGAATCCTTTAATAGAAATTTCTGATGAAGGAAATTATTTTTATATTTTTCCACAATATAATTTACTTTTGTATGTTGACTCTAAGGATAAAGTATTTTTGCAGGTATTAATTTACGATGAAAGTATAAGAGACTTATATGAAAATAAAGGTAAAAAGTACTCAGACTTTCAAAAAAGTAAACTTAAAGTTTCAACCCCAGTTTATGATAAATTAATATTTGTTCCTTATAAGGCTATAGGTGATTTTGAATTTAATTGTTCTCTAACAGATATTATAAAAAAAAATGATATATCAGAAAATGTTATTTCAAAAGCAAAAAATATCATAGAGATAAATAATTTTGTACTGAGGTTTGATAATGAAAAGTTAACTGAGGTATCAATTTTTCATGATAAAGCGGTAAGGCTTGCAATATACTATAATGAAATTGAGATATCATCAGAAAAAGGGCTTACTGAACTATTAAGTCAATATGATGTTATTGAGAGAACGAAATCTAAATATCTTTTCAAAGAATTAGGTCTAGTTGTGGAAAAGGATCTGTCTGAATTTCGTTTTTTTGAACAATCATTATTAAAATTTTGGGCAAATTTGCATAGACCTATTACTAGCTGGTAATCACAAGCCATAAGCAAACTGTAGCCCACACAAAACCTTTAGTCCTGACGTAGCCAGCCGTAGCCTGCATCAAATTTTTAAGTAGAAAGGATTTAAATAATGGACCTGCCAAAACAAGCAATTGATTCAATTGTAAAATTATCAGCTAAAGAAAGATTGGATTATTCTATTAAAACTATATCCGGTACTGAAACTTTATACCTATTAGATGGAAAGGATGACTGGATATGTTTGCAAGATGATGAAGGAAAAGAATATCTAATGATCTTTCCAGAATCTGAGTTTGCGGAGTTAGCTCTCCAATGGAACCCTCAAGCATTGAGAATAGATGAAATGGAACTAAAGAACTTCTTAGAAGATACCGTTCCTTTAATGTCTGAAAGTAATATTAGATTAGCTATTTTTCCTATAGATGAAAAGACAGAAACTATAATTTTTGATCCAATTGAATTTGCTAAGATGATCAATGATTATTTTTATGAGTGGTATGGGGAAGAATTTGATTTACCTTATTTATTAGGAGGTTAACAATGGGTTTACATAAAAAAGCAATAAATGCAATTCTTAATTTGTCCAGTCAAGAACGTTATGAGCATACTTTAAAAAGGATAACTGACTCTGGAGTTTTATATGTTTTAGCAGACAAAGACGGAGATTGGATATTATGGGGAGATGAGAAAAATTCATCTTTAGCCATATGGCCTGAATTAGAATTTGCAAGAATTATGGCAAATTCTGAGGATAAGAATTCTGATATTTATGAAATTGAGATAGAAGAATTTTTAGAGGATGGGATACCATGGTTAATAGAGAATAATATAGGTATAGCTGTCTTTCCGATTCCTAATAATCCTGAAACTATTGATATGAAGGCTATTCAGTTTGCTGCCTCAGTCAATAAAATCTTAGATGAAAGTTATGATGAGGCCTTAGATTTGCCTTATCTTTAAACGAATGATCAGTTCGAAATCCAACCAAACCGTAAGGTCGTCTGAAAGAGGAAACCAAGGTAACGGATATCTCATATCCCCCCCTTTCTCCTGTAGAACCAATATACTGGCCGTGAGATAGAATTCCACTACAACTTCTTCAGGTATTAAAATCCTGATGCGGGTCGGTTTGTGAATCAGGATCCTATTGGGGTGTTGGGTGGGGAGAATTTGTATCGGTTTGCACCTAATACAACGAAATAGAATGATCCATTAGGACTAATGAACAAATGTGATAATTGTTCAAAAACTGGAGTAGACATAAACCTTGTGCAAAGGGAAACCAGTAACATTAGTTGCTTGTCAAACAGGAAAAGGGGACAATTCATTTGCTCAAAAATTGGCTAATGAATTAAAAGCACCTGTACGTGGTGCAACAGAAAATGTTAGTGCAGTTACAGGAGAAGTATTAAATGGAGGTAAATATGTTACATTTAAGCCATAAAATCCTTAAATTTATTTTTTTAAAGTATTTTTCTAACGTCTTATAATAACTCATACAGTAAGGATAGAGACATGAAATCTAATACCAACATTTCAATAAATGACAGTATGTATATTTCTAAAACTGATCTGGAAAAGTTAAAAATTGATGCTTCCTCTGGCAATAGTCAAGCAGCATCAAAATTAGCTAATTATTTTGCTTTTTATGAATTTAACAATGATAAATTTTTATTTTGGTTAATTCGATCAGCCGAGTTAGGTAATACTCAAGCACAATATGATTTGGCCTATATATTCTTTGATCATTACCAAGACAGTAAAGACAAAAACAAATTAGACGAAGCAGAAAAATGGGCTCTACTTGCTCAAAAAAATGGGATGTCTATTACTAACCTACTCACTGATATACATCGAGAGATTGATATTGCTCAAGGAGGATTAAGAAAAACAGGAACTCCTAAAGCTCAAAGAAAACGTTTAAGAAAAGAAACCAAGAAATTTCTTAGAAAATTGAAAAAAGCAGGCAAGAAATGCCCTTAAATTTTTAGGAGAATTTAAATGAAAAAAAATGGATACGTTAATTTTAACTTTTTAGATAGTAAACCCAATATAAATAATATATTAGTTGGGCTAGATTTAGACTATTCAAATAAAGTGATGGCGCCAGATGATCATGAGTTAGCATTGGTTGCTTTTATGCCAATTGAAAATTTATTGACTATTGCACCTCAATTTAAAACAGATTTTCAGGATAAGGAATATAAAGATAAAGTTATTTACGTTTTTTCTTATTACGATAAAGAAGATTATTTTCTTGACTACATTACTGAAATTGACGATGCTATTCAAGGATACACGAAAGTTATCATCGGAGATAAAAATCAGTTCAAGTTTAACCTAGATAAATTTTATCCAATTAATCCTATTGAGAATCTAGATGAAATGAGTTTTTTAGGAGGACAACCTGAATATTTACAACAAGAGAGTGATGATTTTCTAGAAAAATATATTTTCATAGGTCAAATCTTAGGAATGGATCTACCTGAAAAAGTAAATGAAATTTTTTATCTAACTGAGAACATAGGATATATTTTTATAGAGCGAGATCTATCTGGTGGATTATTCTTCGTACAGACGACTTAAACAAAACTAAAAAGGATTGAAAATTATGAATGAAAGTATTGAAACAGTATTAAATAGTTTTCTGATGGAAATGTATAAATGGGAAGACAATGCTAATAAGCATATTGATGCAGGCACAGATATTCCTGATGAGATATTGAAACAAACACTAAAGGAAATATACGATAAATACCTAACAGATAAACCAAGAAAAATGGGAAAGTTAGAATGTATGACTGTTAACTACCCTCCAACATTCAATCCAAATAACGAGAAAATCATTGAAATAGAAGAAAAAGGTAGCTCTATAACTGTAAAAAGTGATGTGCTTTACGCTGGAATGGAAGTACAAAGACTTTATAAATTCAAAAAACAGGCAGGTCTCTGGAAATTAGATAATGTAAAAGAATTTGATAGTTATGATGGGAAATGGCATTCCATACATATCTAAATTAGATTAAATAGCAAGCAAATACAGGTTAGATTCTTTAGCAAGCGTAGCCCGCACAGGTAGTGTGTATGCGAACGCGCGCAGTTTTAGTTTTCAGGCAGTCCCTTTCAGATTGCCCGAAAACACGAATCTAAAAAAAGTGCAGGCTGCTTTCAAAGCCCTCAAATGATTCAAAAAGCAGCCTGCACATTCAAAAACACACGAGCAAAAGCCGTTTGGCAACAACGCAGCAGCCGTAGCTTGGGCCGATAAACCCACGCTTGCAGGCAGCCTGCACTTTAATTGGAGGACATTATGAAGATTATGACCAAAACCCTTGCCCTTTCGGTTTTCATGCTGCCGGCATTGGCATTGGCCGCGCCTTATGGCGGTATGGGGGAAATGCTCATAAGCATTATTTTGATGCTGGCCGGCATCTATTTGATTTTATTGCCTTATGTAATGGCACGCTTAGTGTATTGGATATATGTAGTTATCTGCCTTGTTTCTGGCAAAAAAATAGAAAAAATGAGTTCTGGTTGGATTCTGTTAGATATCTTTATGTTTTCTCTGGCTGCATATTTGTACGATGATTTTATGTTCAAATCTGAACGGGAAAAAAGGGAGTATGCACGCCTCAAAGAGTTAAGCCAAATCACGTTGTCTGCGCCGCAAACCGTTGCCGGTATCGCCATGCCGGCAGGAACATATCTTGAAACTGAGATTGCAAAACGCAAGCAATCCGAACCCGACAAATTCACTTACGCAAAATTTCCACGACCGGTTGTGTGGAACGGCATTCCTATTACGAGCATAAGAAGGCTATTGAGCAATAACGATAATTATTGGGACGATTATAAAATCGAAACCAATCCTGAAAAACCGGCCAGAATCGGGCAATGGCTTTGTGCGGGTAAGGATTTGGAATGGCGGCTTATCCCGCAAGCCAATGGCAAGCCGCCGGAGATTCCTTATAACCAATCTGCAGAGCCTTATGTTTATTTGTCCCGCTGCGATTTGGAAGAGGGACAGTTCGCATCGCTGCCAGAATTCGGTGCTATGCTTGAAGTGAGCTCCATCAGTCGGGAAAACGACAAATATCGGGATGCTGCCAAAGGGTTTTGGCGTGCCGTAGCATCCAGATACAGCGAAGAATCACGGGAATCCGGCATAATGGATTTCCGCTCTTTGGAGCTGTCGGTGGACACGGCGCGGATGGTGCACGAATTTGCCGCCAAACTGGAAGACAATAATCCGGATATGAATTGCCAAATACCCGAGCATACTTTTTTGGTGTGGCAAAAGTCCCGGCCGAATGTGATTTTGGCAGCCAGCCCTGAACCGAAGAGAATCCCGAAAAAATGCTGGGGTAAAACGCTTGTGCCGACACCGATTGAAGCGCTTTCCAAGCAGCTTGGGCCGAATTATGAATCCTTTTTTAACGGGGCAGAGCAATATTTCAAGCAAACGCAGGCGGTAAGCAGTAAGCAGAAAAACTTTGAAAAACCTTGAAATGTGGATATATCCAAAAGCAGCCTGCACCCTGAAACCAAAGTGCAGGCTGCTTTTGAATGGCAGACGAAATGAAATCAATACAACGCCAGCCTGTTGCCCGAAAATTGCCAGCCGATATAACCATCCTTTGGTAGCAACACATTCATACAAAAGAACTATTGACTTTAATCGGTAAATCATGAGATGTTTCGCGATTAAAAAATCAGCGGCTGTGGATAGGGCGGATATATCGGTATTCCGTCATTTTATCCGTCGCCATCATCCAATCTCTACACAAGGAGTACATAATGCCCCGCATAAAAAAACCTGCATTCCGAATTTGCACGATGGCATTGATTTTGGCGGCCGTGCCGCAGGGCGCATGGGCGGACGACGGCGGTGATTCGCAGTCATTGCCAAATGTCAGCGTTACCGCACCTAAACGCGTGCGTGCCGACCAATTTTATACGGTGGACGAAATGTCGTCCGCCACGGGCATGAAACTTTCGCCCAAAGATACGCCGCAGTCGGTGAGCGTGGTCACGCGCAAGGCGATGGACGACAGGGGGCTGACCTCGCTGGAAGACGCGGTGAAGACGGCCACGGGCATCAATGTGTACCGCCAAGGCTACCAAACGCGCTATCAGTCGCGCGGGTTTGATATTGCGCAGATTAGCGAAAACGGCGCACATTCCACCGTCTGCACCATGTGCGGCGGCAACAATCCGCACGACCAGCGCCAGCTGATGGATATGGGGTTGTATGACCGTGTTGAAATCGTGCGCGGGGCGACCGGTTTGATGAAGGGGCAGAGCGAACCCGGCGGCAGCATCAATGCCATCCTCAAAAAGCCGACCGGTACGCCGCAGACCACGTTTGACGTGCTGGCAGACCGCTGGGGCAGAATCCGCGGTTCGGCAGACGTGTCGGGCACATTGAGCGCGGCGCATCAGGTGCGTGGCCGTGCCGTTGCCGTGGCGGAGCGCACCGAGGGTTTCCGGCAGCATGACGAGGGCTATAACGGCCTGCTGTACGGCGTGATAGACAAATCTTTCGGAGAAGACGGGCAGACCAAAATCACCGCCGGCGCGTATATCCAGCGCACGAAAGACCAGCCTTCACTGTTCGGGCTGCCTGCCGCCGCCGACGGTTCAGATTTGCGCCTGCCACGCAGTCGCTATTTGGGCGCAGACTGGAACAAAACGTCTTACCGGAAATTCAGTGCATTCACCGAGTTGGAACACCGTTTCAGCGACGATTGGAAACTGTCCGCCACCGCCACCTATACGCAGAACAAATCACACACGGAATACGGCTATGTGCCGTTCCGCAGCAACGTTTCCGCAGCGGGCACCGTGTCGGACGGCTGGCTGGGGCGCAGCGACCGCTACAACCACCAATGGACGTTCAAAGCCGATTTGGAAGGCAAATATCCGCTGTTCGGGCGCAAACACGAGCTTTATGTGGGACTGAACCACAGCCGCGAACGCTTCAACAATTTGTGGCGCGGCAGCAGGCTGAACGGCACATACAACGTTTTCTCGTGGAACGGCAGCGAACTGGCGCGCCCTACCGACTGGAACAACGGCACGATAAAAGAAATCCGCCAAACCATTGTAACCACAAAGACCGCCACCGTGGCCACCCGCCTCAACATCACCGACCGCCTGCACCTGCTCGGCGGCGTGGGCTACACTTATTGGAAGGAAAACCAATACCTGTCGTGGATGGGCACGCCGCATACCGTCAGAAGAAAAGGGCGCGCCGTGCCTTATGGCGCGATAACGTTCGATTTGACGCCGACCCAGTCGCTGTATGCCAGCTATACCAGCATTTTCAAATACACGGGCGAACGCTACGACATAGACGGCCAAGCCTTGAAACCCACACAGGGGCGCAGTTATGAACTGGGTTGGAAAGGCGCGTGGAACGGCGGCAAACTCAACAGCGAAGTGGTGCTGTTCCAAACCGACAAGGAAAACGAGCCGATGGACACCTGGCTGGCGCGCAACCCCAACGGTAGCGTTGTGCCGTGGAACAGCCGTTCGCCCGGCGCAAAAGCCGTGTACGAACCCGTGCGCCTGCAAAGCCGCGGGATAGACTTGGAATTGTCGGGCAGCCTGAACGAGAACTGGGAAGCCAGCGCGGGCTATACCTATAACCACCGCAAATACACCGCTACCGCCGACCGCCGCGCCAATCCCGCCATCCGCGCCGGCATGGATTTCAGCCAGCACACGCCCAAGCACATGCTGCGGCTCTATACGTCTTACCGCCTGCCGTTTGACGGCCGCAAATGGACACTGGGCGGCGGCGTTACCGTGCAGAGCAAATCTTCGCCGATTACCGTGGGCGGGCAAAAGCAGTATTTGGGTGGTTATGCCGTGTGGAACGCCTCGCTGCATTACCAACCGAACGACCACCTGAAAATCGGCCTGCTCGTCAATAACCTGACCGACAAGCGCTATTACGAAGGCTACGGACACCGCGGCACTGGTCAGGGCCATTTCTACGGCGAGCCGCGCAACGTGCTGTTCACGCTGCAATGGAAGATGAAATAGCTGTCGGCACATCGAACGGGCAAAAAGCAGCCTGCACATTTAGAAAATAAGTGCAGGCTGCTTTGCCACACCATTCAGGCAGCCTGCACGATAACAGCATTTCCAACCGCATCATTAGCGATACCGCATCCAACCCTTTGCAAAAGCCTTTTTTATGCAAACCCTCAAATCCTTTTACCGCCTTGCCCGACCGTTCTGGTTTGTCCGCAGCCAGTGGCGCGAATGGCTCATGCTTGCCACTGTGCTCGGTTTCACCGTCGCCATCATCCGCATCAGCGTGCTGATTGCCGACTGGGACAAAAAATTCTACGACGCGCTCGCCGCCTTCAACGGACAGGCCATGCCCGCCCTGATTGCAGAATACTTGGGCTATATGGCAATGATGGTCTGCTGCATCGTCTGCGGCGACTGGCTGCAGAAAAAGCTGATGTTCCCCCTTCAACGCTTATTCGTTTTGCTTCTGAATTCGGTTTTTCCGGTTTTAACGAAATGAAACAAATCTTCCGTGAAAATCTTATAGAAAAAACCACTAATTACACGGAAAGACTTCAACTTTCACATAAAATTGCTAAATCAGAAGGTGAAGAATCACCAGAAGATATTTTGACTATTTTCTCACAAGCCAATAGCCAAGCGTTACATCAGTTAGCCGAACAAACCACAAATGAACAAATTAATGAAGCAGCCAAAATTCTCAAAGAGGCCAATAATATTTTTATCATTGGATTAAAGCGTTCTTTTAGTGCTGCCTGCTATTTAAACTATGCCTTACAACACTTAGATTGTCGTTCTTTTTTAATTAATGGATTAGGTGGAATGTTTGATGAACAGCTTAATCAAGTCAAAGAAGGAGACGTTGTTGTCGCAATTAGTTTCTCACCTTATGCAGCTGAAACGGTTAATATTAGTAAGGTTTGTGCTAAAAAAGGGGTTAAACAAATTTCTATTACAGATAGCCAAATTAGCCCATTACTCGCATTCAGTGATATTGCATTTGTTATCAAAGAAGCACAAGTTCTCGGCTTCCGTTCTCAGTGTTCAACAATGACCTTAGTGCAAACACTTGCAATTGTATTAGGTTTAGAAAAAGAAAAAGATAAAAACACCAAATAATAAAAATGCCCCAAGATGGGGCATTTTACATTTACAATTATTGACGAGATTTCCAAAGCTTAATGAGTCTTCTGTATCTTTCGCTCACTTCAGCAATAAGCTCATCATCTGTTAATTTTCCACTTAACCACTCTCCTGATGGTTGCCCGAAAATTGTTCGTCCTACAGCAAAACCTTTGACTAAAGGTGCATTGGTTGATGCATCAAATACTGCTTTAAACTTATCTTCCGGTGCATCCAAACCTAAAATCAAGATTCCACGGCAATATGGATCATTTGCTTGAATGACTTCACTAATATGCGCCCAAGCTTTTGCTGAAACACCTGGTAATTTCCACCAATCTGGTTTAATGCCTAAATGATAGAAATGAGTAATAATTTCAGCATAGTATTCTTCATTTTGTTCCATATCTGAAGGTAAAATCACTTCTAATAGCAATTCATGTCCTGTTCGACAGCAAGCTTGATACACTTGTTTTAATGTTGCATCTTGCTCTGTTTTCATTTCAATACTGTCTTTCGGATGGTAAAAGACCAAACATTTCACCACATGTTCTTGTGGCCAGCTTGCTAATTGACTACCTAAATCACCATATTCCAAACGTAATGGGCGAGAAGCAGGAAGTTCAATTGGACGGCCAATCCACCAATGTTTACCCGTAATTTCATTTAATGCAGCTTGCCCAAAAGTAGTATCAGCAAGAATTCCTGCTTGTCCATCATAAATCCCCTCTTCTTGTGCTGTTCTTTCTGCAGCTTGTAAGAGAAGTTGTTTCAATTTAGGAATTCGTTTGACATCTGCACCACATTTCTCAGCGAGATCAACTAACTGTTTGCGATGATCAAAAGCAAAGATACATAAATTATCCCATTTTGCTTTTCGGGTTGTCACTCGATGTAAATGATTTAATTGTGGATCTAAATCCGGACGAGGTACTGATTCTGCTCGAGCTAAGTAATTATCTAACTCGGCTTTTGTAGGCATTGCCGGAGCACAACCGTGACGAGACACCACTAATGCACCACAGGCATTTGCATAACGACAAGATTGTTCCCAACCTTCATTATTAATGTAACCTCGAATGAGTCCTGACATGAATGCATCACCTGCTCCAAGTACGTTCAGTACTTCCACTCTCACACCATAAACATTTAACCCGCCATCCAAATCATCAGGGATATCCCCTTCAAATACTGAACAACCTAATGCGCCACGTTTACAAACCAAAACAGCATGGCTGAACTTACGCACATTTTTAAGTGCGGTTAATGTATCAGTTGAACCACCAGCGATATGAAATTCTTCTTCGGTACCCACGAGTACATCAAAATGATGTAATACTTCTTGCAACGATTTCGTCACTGCTTCTGAATCAATAAAGCGAGTTTCGCCATCACCAAGAGAAGTTAGCCCCCATAATACCGGACGATAATCAATATCTAACAAGCGTTTCGTATTATTTCTACCTGCATATTCTAATGCGGTTAACACGGCTTCCCTGGTTTTCGGGTGGGATAAATGCGTCCCTGTGATAGCTAATGCTTTAGCTGAAGCAATATAGCTTTCATCAAAGTCTTCTTTTGTAATAGCCATATCGGCACAATTTTCACGATAGAAAATTAATGGGAATGTATCCTGATCTTTAATACCTAAAATGACAAGTCCGGTTAAGCGTTCTTTATCCGTAATGAGATGACTGGTATCTACGCCAACACGCTGTAATTCTTCACGCAAGAAACGGCCCATATGCTCATCCCCAACACGTGCTAGCATTGAGGATTTCACACCTTGCACAGCAGTTCCATAGGCAACATTGCCTGAAGATCCACCTAGATATTTGGAAAAAGAAGATGCATCTTCTAATCTCGCACCAATTTGTTGTGCATAAAGATCAACAGCTACGCGACCGAGACAAATGAGGTCTAGTGTTTTTTCTACCGTTTTCATAATGCCATTCCTTCTAATTAATAAAGTTGCTTCATTAACACAAATTGAAACATATATTTCAAAAAAATCAATAACGAAATTTCATTTTTTAGACATTAATCACAAAATCAGTATCTAAAAACTGTTCTACTACATCTAAAACAATCCTGTTTACTACACTGTCCAACCTTCATTTATAAAATCGGATTCTCGTGTTAAAAAAGTTTGATCTATGTCTCAAAAATGAAATTTTTATTTCAAAAATATTTAAAATTAGAAGAATGCTTATATACTAGCACTAATGCAAGTTACCCTAAAAGGAGATTACAATGAAAACTGTAAGACTAACTGTGGCACAAGCGCTAATAAAATTCCTTGATAATCAATATATTGAGTTTGACGGTAAAGTCACTAAATTTGTTGAAGGCATCTTTGGTATTTTTGGACATGGCAATGTATTAGGCATTGGTCAAGCATTAGAACAAGACAGCGGTAATCTCATCGTTCGTCAAGGGCGTAATGAACAAGGTATGGCCCATGTGGCCATTGGTTTTGCAAAGCAAAATCTACGTAAAAAAATTTATGCTTGTACCTCTTCTGTTGGGCCTGGTGCGGCCAATATGATTACAGCAGCCGCAACCGCAACCGCCAATCGTATCCCACTTCTTCTTTTACCGGGTGATGTGTTTGCAACCCGCCAACCTGATCCTGTTTTACAACAAATTGAGCAATTTCACGACTTAAGCATTAGCACAAATGATGCATTTAAAGCAGTAAGCAAATATTGGGACCGTGTTAGCCGTCCTGAGCAATTGATGACTGCCTGTATTAATGCCATGCGAGTATTAACTGACCCAGCAGATACCGGTGCAGTAACTCTTGCGTTACCTCAAGATGTTCAAGCTGAAGCCTATGATTTCCCTGAATATTTTCTACAAAAACGGGTTCACAGAATTGAAAGAACACTACCAACTGAGCCAATGTTGAAATCTGCTATTGAGCTTATTATGAGCTCGAAAAAACCATTAATTATTTGTGGTGGTGGTGTGCGTTATTCAGAAGCCGCAGAACAACTCAAGCACTTTGCAGAAACATTCCATATTCCTTTTGCAGAGACTCAAGCGGGTAAAAGTGCGGTTGTTTCTGAACATAGTTTTAACGTTGGCGGTGTAGGCGAAACAGGTTGTTTAGCCGCTAATCTCTTGGCAAAAGAGGCGGACCTCATTATCGGTATTGGTACTCGCTATACAGATTTCACTACTTCCTCTAAATGGATCTTCCAAAATCCAGAGGTGAAATTCCTAAATATTAACATTGCCCGTTTTGATGCTTATAAATTAGATGGTGTCCAAGTGGTGGCTGATGCTAAAGAAACCCTAGAAAAACTGACCGCACTTCTATCGCCAACAGGTTATCGCTATCGTGCACAGTGGGGCAATTCAATTAGTGAAGCTAAAGCGCAATTTAAACAGGAATTACAACGTATTTATCACGCGACTTACACTGAAAAAGATTTCATCCCAGAAGTGAATGATGCTTTAGATCGAGAAAAAGTTTATGAGGAATTTATTAAGCTTACTCAATCTTGCTTAACACAAAGCCGTGTTCTAGGCATTATCAATGAGACCTTAGGTGAAAACGATATCATTGTTGGAGCTGCTGGTAGCTTACCTGGCGACTTACAAAGAGCGTGGCAATCTAAAGGTGAAAATACCTACCATTTAGAATATGGCTATTCTTGTATGGGTTATGAAGTCAATGCGGCTTTAGGAGCAAAATTAGCTCAATCAGAAAAAGAGGTTTATGCCTTATTAGGTGATGGTTCTTATATGATGCTTCATTCTGAACTTGTCACATCCGTACAAGAAAATAAAAAAATTAACATCGTTTTATTCGACAACATGACTAACGGATGTATTAACAACTTGCAAATCGGTAATGGTATGGATAGCTTTGCAACAGAATTCCGCTTCAGAAATCCACAAACTAACAAATTAGATGGTGGATTTGTACCTGTCGATTTTGCCATGAACGCTGCTTCTTACGGATGTAAGACCTACAAAGTCACAACAGAAGAAGAATTGTACGCCGCCTTAGCCGATGCTAAAAAACAAAATGTTTCCACCTTAATTGATATTAAAGTACTACCAAAAACCATGATACATGGTTACGGCAGTTGGTGGCACGTCGGCGTAGCAGAGGTTTCTGAAAAAGAGACTATCCGTAAGGCTTATGAAAATAGTGTGAAACACATTAACGAAGCGAGACGCTATTGATTTATCTCCAATTTAACCACTCTTTCGAGAAGGAAAAACTATGAAAGCTGAAAACGTGAAATTAGGTATCGCGCCAATTGGTTGGACTAACGATGACATGCCTGATCTTGGCAAAGAAAATACCTTTGAACAATGTGTTAGTGAAATGGCGCTGGCCGGTTTTACTGGATGTGAAGTCGGAAATAAATATCCGCGTGATGTAGAAGTGCTAAAACACAAATTGAGTGTTCGTGGAATTCAAATTTGTAATGCTTGGTTTAGTACCTTTTTTGTAGATGGCAAAAAAGAAGAAACGATCAAAGAATTTATTAAACATCGAGACTTCCTTCATGCAATGGGAGCCAAGGTTATTGGCTGTTCTGAACAAAGCCGTAGTATCCAAGGTACAACAAAAGCTGTTTTTAAAGAAAAAACTGTTTTTACTGAAGAAGAATGGCAGCTCCTTGCTGAGGGCTATAATGAACTAGCCAAATTAGCCGCCGAAAAAGGCATGAAAGTATGCCTGCATCATCACATGGGCACTGGTATTCAAACTCCAGCTGAAATTGATAAATATATGGCTGTCGTTAACGATGACGTGTATTTGCTATTTGATTCTGGTCATATCTATTATTCTGAAGGCTCACAAAAAGCGATGCTAGACGTATTAGAGAAATACATAGACCGAATTTGCCATGTACATTTAAAAGATGTGCGTGATGAAGTCGTTGCTGAAGTAAAAGCAAATGATCTTAGCTTTTTAGAAGGTGTTCGTAAAGGCACATTCACCGTACCAGGTGATGGCGTAATCGATTTCAGACCAATTTTTGATATTCTTGAAAAACACAATTATAAAGGCTGGATGGTAGTTGAGGCAGAACAAGACCCAGCCATCGCTAACCCATTTGAATATGCCGTCAAAGGCCGTAAATACATTAAAGAAACAGCGGGGATCTAATTATGATTAAAGTAGGTATTATCGGCGCCGGTCGTATTGGTCGCGTACATTCTGAAAGTATTACAAAATATGTGAAGGGCGCTGAAATTAAAGCAATTTCTGACGTCAGAGTGACAGATGAACTTAAACAATGGGCGAAAGGCATGGGCATTGCTCATGTTTATGAGGATTACAAACAAATTCTACAAGATCCGGAAATTGATGCTGTATTAGTCTGTTCTTCCACCAATACCCATGCGCCAATTTCTATTGAAGCTGCTCGAGCAGGCAAGCACATTTTCTGCGAAAAACCAGTTGATGCAGATGTCAATCGTATCAAAGAAGTCTTAGCTGAAGTAGAAAAAGCTGGCGTGAAATTCCAAGTTGGCTTTAATCGCCGCTTTGACCATAACTTCAAAGCGATTAAAACTCGCGTAGAAAATGGTGATATTGGTGAACCGCACTTAATTCGAGTGACCTCGCGTGACCCAGATGCACCACCAATTGAATATGTAAAAGTATCTGGTGGAATGTTCTTCGATATGACCATTCACGATTTCGACATGATTCGTTATTTATCTGGCAGTGAGGTTGTAGAAGTGTACGCAGCTGGTGGTGTGTTGGTCAATCCAGAAATCGGTAAAGCTGGCGACATCGACACCGCTGTTATCACCTTAAAACTTGCTAACGGTGCTATTGGTGTGATCGATAATAGCCGAAAAGCAGTTTACGGTTACGATCAACGAGCTGAAGTATTCGGCTCAAAAGGGGCGGTGCAAACTCGCAATGATACCGATTCTACGGCGGTTTATTCCTGTGAAGCCGGTGTGATTGCCGAGAAACCTAAATACTTCTTCTTAGAACGTTATATGCAATCTTTTGCTGACGAAATGACTTGTTTCGTTGACTCCGTAGTGAACGACAAACCGACTTTAGTGAATGGTAATGATGGATTACAACCGGTAATTATCGCTCTTGCGGCTAAACGATCATTAGATGAAGGACGCCCAGTTAAATTAGCAGAAATTGCTTAGAACTAAACATATAAATATGGAAAGAGGCCTAAAGACATTTAGGTCTTTTTTATCTCCTAAAACAACAAAAAATGATGGGAAACATTCCCTCATTTACCATAGAGATTTAGTTTCCAATAAGTCCAACTAGCATTTCAGATAATTACTACGTCATTTCAAAAACGCCCTCTTTTTTGACCGCACTTTTCTTAATAAAAACGCATACATGTATTCTTTTTATGCTTTAAACCTTAATGCAAATAAAAAGGCTACCATAGGTAGCCTTTTCTGAAATCAATGGGTATTTGTCTCCATTACCCTTTTTTACGACGTTTTAAAGTATCAAGTAATACTGCGATTACAATAATCGCCCCTTTAACAATTTGCTGCCAGTATGGATCTACACCTAACATATTTAAGCCTTTATTGGTGGTACCGATAATTAAAGCTCCAATCACACACATTGGAATAGTACCGAAGCCACCACTTAAAGAAACTCCACCAATAACGGCTGCCGCGATAGCATCAAGCTCCCAAGCTAAACCGTAAGATGGGTTACCCGCATAGGTTCGTGATGCGAGTAGAGCGCCTGCTAATCCAGATAATGCTCCACCTAGAACATAAACCCAAATTAATGTTCTATTTGTGTTAATACCACAAATTTTAGCTGCATTCAGATTTCCACCTACTGCATAAACATGACGACCAAAAGTTGAACGGCTAAGTAAAATATGAGAAGCAATCACAATTAAGATATACAACAAAACCAGCCCTGGAAGTCCAAAAATATTCACATCAGCAATCCAGGTAAATGCTTCTGAAGATGCATCAATTGGACGACCATCAGAATAAAGCTGTGCAGCACCACGTGCAATAATCATCATACCTAAAGTTGAGATAAACGGCGGAATGCCTCCAAGCGCTGTCAATCCACCATTAAATAATCCCAATAAAGCACCAATTAAAATTGATGCGGCAAAAGCCAGTAGTGCAGATGATACACTATCGTTACCAGTCACAATTGAAGCAGAAACGACCGCTGTAAGCGCCACCACAGAGCCTGATGATAGATCAATACCTGTGGTAATGATGATGAAGGTTACGCCAATTGCAATAATACCAAACATGGATACCTGTTCGATAATACTCCATACTGTTCTAGCTGAAAAAAATCCGTCTATTGAAACAGACAATGCCAAAAAGAGAAGAATTAAAATTAAGACCATTCCATACGCATTAATCATTTTCTTCAGTGTCACGTTTTCCATAATAAACCTCTCACTTTTTTAATCTTAATAAATAAACTATTCTAATTAATAGACACTAACCCGAAGCCAATTCAAGTACTCGCTCTTGAGTCAATTCTGTATGTGGAATGATGCCAACTTGATGCCCTTCATGCATAACCATAACGCGATCACTCATTGATAAAAGCTCCAACATATCTGACGTAATCATAATGATTGTTTTACCTTGTTTTGATAACTCAACCATCAATTTATAGAGCTCAGCTTTAGCCCCTACGTCAATCCCTTTCGTTGGTTCATCTAAAATCAAAATTTCAGGCTCTAGTAATAACCAACGAGCAAGCAATACTTTTTGTTGGTTACCTCCAGACAGATTATTCGTAATCACATCCACATTTGGCGCTTTTATTTTGAGTTTTGTTTTTTGTTCATTTGCCGTTTTTTGTGCTCTTGCAACAGATACGAGAAAATTCTCTAAATAAGGCGACATTTCAGGCATGATCATATTGTCTGTAATGCTCAGATTTAGGAATAAGCCTGTCAATTTTCTGTCTTCAGTTACAAAGCCAATTTTATGCTTCATGGCATCTAGTGGATTATTAATAATCGCTTTTTCGCCTTTAATATAAATCTCACCACTATCCGCAGGTTTATAACCAAATAAGCCTTCTACAATTTCTGAACGACCTGCTCCAACTAATCCAGCAATTCCAAAGATCTCACCTTTACGTACAGCAAAATTAATATCTTGATATTTTCCTTCTCGGGTAAAATGTTTAATTTCTAAAACAATCTCATCAGATAACTCAAAACGCTCACGTTGGAACATTTCTGACATATCACGGCCAACCATCATGGAAATGAGTTGTTCTTTGGTCACTTCTTTTGTTGGCTTCGTATCCACATATTGACCATCGCGAATTACCGTGATCTCATCAGACACTCTAAAGACTTCATCTAATTTGTGAGAGATGAAGATAATCGCAATGCCTCTTGCTTTAACCGTCTCAATAATGCGATAAAGTTGATCTACTTCATTTTCAGTTAATGCCGTTGTTGGCTCATCCATAATGATCACTTTCGCATCATTAGAAACGGCTGTAGCAATCGCAACCAACTGAGCTTTTGCCACCGATACATCGGACATTTTTTCTGTCACATCCATTGGCACACCAAGTTCTTTTAAAATAGCGGAAGCTTGCTCATTCATTGCTTTTTGATTAAGAAAAAATTTACCTTTCGTTATTTCCCGACCTAAATAAAAATTATCCGCAATCGTCAAATTAGCAGCAGGAGAAATTTCCTGAGGCACCATAGTGAGACCTCGACGAATTGCATCAATAGGACGTCCCGGTTTAAAAGGTTTATCATCTAGAATAAGTTCTCCACCTTCATCAGGAATATAAATTCCATATAGAATTTTCATCAATGTGGATTTACCAGCTCCATTTTCCCCCATCAGAGCATGAACACTTCCACGCTTGACCCGGAGATTGATCTGATCTAATGCCTTAACCCCAGGAAATGTTTTCGATACATTTCTCATTTCTAAAATATAGGGAGAATTTGAGCTATTACTATTCGTCATGTTTAACTCCTTGACTCGATAAAAATAAATACGGAAATAACGTTATAAAGTGCGGTCAATTTACTCCTTATATTTGTTGATATATTGTTCCTTCATTTCTGGGGTAACTAATTCAAAAGGAATCCAGTTATATTTGGGAACTTCTTCACTAAGCGCAGCCTTGTAGGCCATTTCTGCACTCAATCGTCCTTGTCCTGATGCAGATTGATAAACGGTAGCATCTAATCCGTTACCTAAATAAGCTAAAGCATCTGGTGTTGCATCAATCCCTACAATGAGTATGTCTTCATCTTTAAAGCCAAGTTTCTTTGCAGCCAATAAAGCCCCTATCGCCATTTCATCATTATTGCTTAGAATTACATTTGTATCTCGGTGAGCTGAAAGCAAGTTTTCTGCGACTTCCATCCCCTTAGCTCTATCCCATTTTGCTTCTTGTTCTGCGACCACTTTAATTTCAGGATGCTGAGCAAAGATCTTTTTATTACCTTCTGTTCGTTTAATTTGAGCTTCTAACCCCAACGGTCCAAGTAAAATAATGACTTTAGCTGGTTTACCATTCAATGAATTAACAATAAATTTGCCCTGCATTTCACCACTTTTAATTTCTTCAGAACCAACGTAGCTCGCTACGTATTGCATGTCTTCTTCATTCGGTTTCACTGTTACCACAATTAAAGGAATCTTCGCTTTTCTTGCTTTTAATCCAATGGCTTTTACGATCTTTTGATCTGTTGGCATAATAATCAACGCATCGACCTTTGAATCAATAAAATTTTCCACATCATTTAACATCTTAGCGGGATCGCCATTCGCATCGGCATATTTAAATTTAAGATTAGATTGGGAGGTGACAAACTTATCCATGGAATCCTGCAAATACGTGGGATATTTATCTGCAAGGCTATACATTGAAACACCAACTACTATCGACTTGGCTAAAATAACTGGGGCGAAAAAGAGACTAATAACTAAAATGCATACTTTTTTTAACATTGTTCATCCCTCCATTAATAAATCTCTTTAGCTTTAACCGGAAGGGTTATGACCCTTCCGTTATTTAGATGAGAAAATCTATTTTTTATATCTTGCTTGATATTCCTCTTTTTTATCTGGTGTAACGAGTTCAAAAGGTACCCATTTCACAGCCGGAACTTTTTCACCTTTTGCAGCAAGGTAGGCCATTTCAGCCCCCGCAGAACCTTGTCCTGCAGCTGATTGGAATACCGTAGCATCTAATCCTTTACCTAAATAATCTAATGCATCAGGTGTTGCATCAAGACCAACAATAATTAAATCTTCATCTTTAAGACCTAATTTTCTACCTGCTAATACCGCACCAATCGCCATTTCATCATTATTACTAACAACAACATTTAAATTTTTATTTGCCGCAAGTAAGTTCTCTGCAATTTCTAAGCCTTTAGCTCTATCCCATTTACCTTCTTGTTCCGTAAAAATTTTAATATTTTTATGCTGACCAAAAATTTCCTTATTACCTTGTGTACGCTTAATTTGAGCATCCTGACCTAAAGGTCCCATCAAGATAGCAGCTTCAGCAGGGTTACCTTTTAAGGTATCAACAATGAAGTTAGCTTGAATACGTCCACCTTCGATTTCATCCGATCCTACATAACTAGTAACGAACTGCATATCTTCGTCTAATGGTTTACGGTTGATAATAATGAGAGGGATACCGGCTCGTTTCGCTTTTTTGCCAATAACCTTAACAATATTTGGATCTGTTGGAACCACTAGTAATGCATCAACTTTTTGATCAATAAATGTTTCTGCATCGTTTAATAAACGAGCGGGGTCACCATTCGCATCTGCAAGTTTAATTTCCACATCATCATGTGCTTTATCAAACTCACGAATGGCATCTTGAAGATAAGTTTGCCATTTATCAGAAAAGGCAACCATTGGTGCACCAATCACAACATTTTTAGCGACAACAGCTTGAGACGTTAATAAAACTCCACCAAAAAGTAACGCAAGCAATGTTTTTTTCATAATGCTACTCCCTTTATCAGTTAAACGAATAACAAAGATTGAAATACAGCTATACTCTCGCAGTATGCGAATATAAATTTCACCAATGCACAAATTGGAATAAATCATCCAATACTATCTATATCATTAAAAGAAGATTTTCTGCAACTGTCATTTTTTGAAAGTGTGAAGTAGATCTTACTTTTTAATTGAAAATATTTACTATCTACAAAATCTTCCGATTAATAAGAAAAAATAAGGAGCACTCTAATTGAATGCCCCTTCGTCGAATTATGCTATTTCTTCCACATTTACCCAACGTTTTTGGTGATACGATAATGCTATTGCATCTAACACGCGAGACACCTTATATCCTTCTTCAAAATCAGGATATAAAACACCTTCAGGTGAAGCTAAACCATTTACTAAATCTCTGATCTCCACCGTTTTCTGATCGTTAAAACCAATGCCATGACCTGCGCTCACACAAAAATTCTTGTAATCAGGATGCAATGGTCCAGTAAGGATTGTTTTAAATCCTTGTCTTGCTGGATCTTCATCATGTAAATAAAGCTTTAATTCAGCCATTCTTTCTTGAGTATAAGAAATACTGCCTTTTGTCCCCGTAATCACATAGCTCAGTCCCATTTTTCGTCCACATGCAATTCGAGACGTTTCAATCGTTCCCATGCATCCATTATCAAATCGAACCAAAGCTGTCGCCTGATCTTCATTCTCTACAGCTAAACGCTCTTGTACATTATGAGGGTTTGGGCGATTTTTAATTACTGTTTGCATGTCTCCAATAACAGCCCGAATATCCTGCCCTAATAAGTACTGAGACATCTGTACAATATGAGCCGCTAAATCCCCCAATGCACCTAGTCCTGCTTTTTCTTTCACACAGTGCCAATCTAATGGTGTATTTTCGTTAGCTAAGTAATCTTCATTATGAGTACCATAAAAATGTACTACTTCTCCAATTTCACCATTAGCAATAATTTCTCTGGCTAATTGAGTAGTTGGATTTTTTATATAATTAAACCCAACCAAGGTCTTAACATTTGCTTTCTTTGCCGCTTCATACATTAATTTTGCATCTTCTGCTGTGAGCGCTAGCGGCTTTTCAGAGTAAACATGTTTACCATTAGCAATAGCCGCTAATGCAATTTCTTTATGGAGAAAGTTTGGAGTGCAAATATCTACTACATCCACATTTGGATCTTGCACAATATCCCTCCAATCCCCTGTAAAACGTTTAAAACCGAATTCTTTTGCCTTTTCCTCGGCTAATTCTGGCGTAATCTCGGCTAAATATTCCAGAACCAATTCAGCATCAAGTGGAAATACTGTTGGCGCCTGAGCATAAGCAATGGCATGGCAACGACCGATATATCCAGTACCTATCAAACCAATACGAACTTGTTTCATATGATATCCTTACTATTTATTGCATAGAATAAGAGGAGATAACATTCTCAATATGATTATCTCCTCTCAGTAATTTAAGCAATCATGTTAATTAAAGTGTCGGCATACTAAATGCAGCGTTTTCAATTACATATTTATTTGGCCAACGTGTTGTCGTTGTTTTCATCTTCGTATAGAAACGGACACCGTCTGGTCCATAAACGTTCAAGGTACTGTAAGATGAATGTTTCCAACCACCGAAACAATGGAATGACATTGGTACTGGAATTGGCACATTAATGCCCACCATTCCCGCCTGAACATGATATGCAAACTCACGAGCAGCACCACCATCAGAGGTAAAGATAGCAGTACCATTTCCATAAGGATGTTCATTAATTAACTTCATAGCCTCTTCAAAGCTTTTTGCTCTGACAATTCCCAATACAGGTCCAAAAATCTCTTCTTTATAAATCACCATATCGGAAGTGACATTATCGAACAAGGAACCCCCGATAAAGAAACCATTCTCATGCCCAACTGGCTTTTTACCTCGACCATCAACAAGAAGTGTTGCACCTTCTTCCACACCAGTTGTAATATAATTTGTCACATTGTTGAGATGTTGCTGAGTAATTAATGGACCAAAATCCATTTCTTTTTCACCATCTTTTGGAATACCTGGACCATAACGAAGTGCTTCTACTTTTGGTTTTAAAGCTGCCACTAATTTATCTGCGGTTTCATCATCAATCGTAACCGCCAATGCCAACGCCATACAACGTTCTCCCGCCGCACCAAATGCAGCACCTAATAAAGCATTTGCAGTAGATTCAATATCTGCATCTGGCATAATTAATGCATGGTTTTTCGCTGCACCAAAAGTTTGTACACGCTTGCCAAATTCTGAACCAACTTTATATACATGTGCTGCCGCTGGTGTAGAACCCACAAAACTCACCGCATGAACACGCGGATCTCGTAATAAAATTTCATTATCGTGACGATCACCATGCACCACATTAAATACGCCATCTGGTAAACCTGCTTCTTTTAACAATTCCGCCAATCTAATAGATAAGGAAGGATCTGCCTTAGCTGGTTTTAAAATGAAAGTATTACCGCAAGCTAATGCAATTGGGAACATCCACATTGGCACCATTGCTGGAAAGTTAAACGGTGTAATACCAACTGTCACCCCTAATGGCTGTAAAGATGAATGAATATCGATGCCGCGTCCTGCTTGCTCTGAAAATTCACCTTTTAATAAATGAGGAATACCGCATGAGAATTCAACAACTTCCAAACCGCGAGTCAATTCACCACAAGCATCAGAATAAACTTTACCATGCTCCTCAACAATTAAACGAGCTAATGAATCCCAATCTCTTTCTAGCAATTCTTTAAATTTAAACATAATCCGGGCACGACGTAGCGGAGAGGTTGCAGACCAATCAGCAAACGCTTTATGTGCTACTTCTACAGCTTCATTTACATCATCCGGAGTACTCATAATCACTTGGCGAATTTGTTCACCTGTGGCTGGATTATAAATTGGATGCGCTTTTGTCCCTCTGCTTGGCACTTGTTTACCATTAATAAAGTTATAAACAGTTTCCATTTTGAACTCCTTCATACAGTTTCAGAAATTAAGATGCGACAAATGAATAATAAACTTGTATAAAACAGCAATACTCATTACTTAAATCTAGTATAGAGTAGGCAAATAAATTGAACTTTTCAATTCATTTGTGTAAATAATGGATAATTTATTTCATTTATGTGATCTATGTCTGATTTTTTAGAAATCTCGCTAGATTAATTCAGTGAACAGAGTATTATCTTAAGAGGTTATTGGGCTATTTTAGGAGCATGAAATGAGTTATTTACTATCCAAATCACGAAAAGATCATCCTGATAAGAATGGTGAAGTACAAAAAATCACCCCAAAAACAGCAAATTGGGAGTACGTTGGTTTTGAAATGTACCATCTACAAGAAGAGCAAGAACTAACTTTTGATACTGAAAATACTGAAACCTGCTTTGTTCTCGTTGCTGGTCAGGCTACTATTGTTACATCCCAAGCCACTTTCGAGCATATTGGTAATCGCTCCTCCCCATTTGAGCGCATTCCACCTTATTCAGTCTATGTTCCACACCAACAAAAAGTACAAATCAAAGCTGAAAGTTATTTAGAATTGGCTGTTTGTAGAGCACCAAGCCAAGGTAGTTTACCCATTCGCTTAATTAAACCTGAGGATGTTGGCGTAGAAAAACGCGGATATGGAAATAATAAACGCTTAGTACATAATATCCTCCCTGAAACCGAAACCGCAGATGCCTTATTGGTTGTCGAAGTATTTACAGATGAAGGTAATACGAGTTCTTTCCCTAGCCACAAACACGATGATAAAAACTCTCAGACTGAAACCTATTTGGAAGAAACCTACTATCATCGTTTCTCACCATCACAGGGTTTTGCGTTACAACGAGTTTATACTGATGATCGTTCACTAGATGAATGTATGGCTGTGTATGATGGGGATGTAGTCCAAGTACCAAAAGGATACCATCCGGTCGCAACTATTGCAGGTTATGACAATTATTATTTAAATGTTATGGCTGGTCCTGTAAGAAAATGGCGGTTTACTTGGGAACAAGATCATTCTTGGATTAATACTGAAAAATATGCAGATAAATTTAAATAATTTGAGGTATTATCTTTGACTAAGAAAAATATTTTCTTAATCTAGAAAACAAAAAACCCGACATAACGTCGGGTTTTCTTTTATTAAAAGCTTTGATAATTATTCTGCAACAACGATCACATCTAATGTTGCAAATACTTCGCCGTGAAGTTGGAAACGAACATCGTGGTCACCAAGAGTACGAATTGGACCGTTTGGTAAACGAACTTCGCTTTTCGCAATTTCAACACCAGCTGCAGTTACTGCTTCTGCTACATCACGAGTAGTGATTGCGCCGAATAAACGACCTTCATCACCAGCTTTAGATGCGATAGTTACAGAACCTAATGCAGTCACTTGTGCTGCACGAGCTTGAGCTGCTGCTAAACTTGCAGCTGCCGCTGCTTCTAACTCTGCACGACGAGTTTCAAAGTGTTCAATGTTAGCTTTAGTTGCCATAACTGCTTTACCTTGTGGGATTAAGAAGTTACGAGCGAAACCAGATTTAACATTAACTTGATCACCTACGTTACCTAGGTGAACGATTTTATCTAAAAGAATTACTTGCATTTCCTAACTCCTTCTTAATTGTGATGAGAATCAGAGTAAGGTAATAACGCTAAATAACGAGCGCGTTTGATTGCGCGTGCTAATTGGCGTTGGTACTTCGCACGAGTACCGGTAATGCGGCTTGGTACAATTT
>ERZ773077.707-NODE-707-length-24469-cov-8.307897_pt1 | contig 24469 bp, 26 predicted proteins | sample MGYA00580612_ERZ773077 | MGnify/ENA primary metagenome ERZ773077 (study PRJEB29015, sample SAMEA2737971) | human oral metagenome | biome: human oral; feature: human-associated habitat; material: dental | place: China | collected 2021 ...
AGCGCAACCTTGCCAAGGTTGAGGTCGCGAGTTCGAGACTCGTTTCCCGCTCCATAATTTTTCGCTTTCGCAGCGGATAATTTTTGGCGGAATGGCAGAGTGGTTATGCAGCGGCCTGCAAAGCCGTGTACGCCGGTTCGATTCCGACTTCCGCCTCCAAATCTTCTACGGCGGGGTGGCAGAGTGTTTATGCTGCGGGAGGTGAACTTCCGTATACGCCGGTTTGATTCCGTGCCCCCGCCTCCAAATCTTAGATTCGACTAATCGGCCCGAGTGGTGGAATTGGTAGACACAACGGACTTAAAATCCGTCGCCTCTAATACGGGCGTACCGGTTCGATTCCGGTCTCGGGCACCAGAATTCAAAAATGACCGCTTCGGCGGTCATTTCTCTTTTTTGTTCCTTTTGTCAAAATTATCAGCACAATGCGGCAAGCAGCCTGAAAACAAAGGGCCGCTTTTCCTGCCAAGAAAAAGGACTTTCCGTTTAAATTTCGGAAAGTCCTTTTTTTGAAAACTGGCACGCCCACGGGGATTCGAACCCCGGTTGCCGCCGTGAAAGGGCAGTGTCCTAGGCCTCTAGACGATGGGCGCGTGAAAGGGCGCGGATTATAGTGTTTTTCGGCGCCCTGTCAATACTGCTTTAGGGAAACTTGCTGCCGTGCGGTATGCCGCAGCAAGCGGCCGGCGGCCGGTTTGAATCCGCGCCCGGCTTTTCAGGCTGCCTCGTCGATCCAAGCCTGCTGGATGGCTTCGAGGATTTTTTCGCCGCAGCGTGCCGGATCGTCGTCAAAGTCGGGCAGCGCCAGCACCAGGTCGCGCAGCTGGGTGAAGCGCAGGGTGTGGGGGTCGATGCTTTCACCGTGGGTGTCGAACAGTTCTTCGGCGATGCGGTGGGTGTCGGTCCATTTCATGGTCGGTATCCTTTTCGGGTGTTCGGGCTGCGGATTATAGCGGATGACAGCTGCGGCGGAATATCGGTTCGGCCGGCATTCGGGCATTGAAAGGCAGCCTGAAAAGGCGCAGAATGCCGTTTTTTCAGGCTGCCTGCGCGTTTTTCCGTAATCAGCGCCGGCAGCGCGACCGACACAATACAAAGGAAGGCCTTATGGCACAAAGAAAACTGCATCCGCAAACCCTGGCGATCCGCGGCGGCAAAGAGCAAACCGGATACAAAGAACACCACCAGGCGCTGTTTCTGACCAGCAGCTTTATGTACGACAGCGCCGCCGAAAGCGCGGCGGTATTTGCCAAGCAGCAGCCGGGCTATACCTACAGCCGCACCAACAATCCCACCGTCAGCGCCTATCAGACGCGGATTGCCAATCTGGAAGGCGCCGAAGCCGGCATCGCCACCGCCACCGGCATGGCGGCGATTCAGGCTGCCCTGCTCACGTTTTTAAACGCGGGCGACCATCTGGTGAGCAGCCGCAGCCTGTTCGGCACCACCGCCGGTTTTATCAGCGGCCACGTTACCCGTTTCGGCATCGACGTGAGCTTCGTGCCGCAAACCGATTTGGACGCCTGGCGCGCGGCGATACGGCCGAACACCAAAATGCTGTTTTTGGAAACGCCGTCCAACCCGCTGGGCGAAGTGGCGGACTTGGAAGCGCTGGCGGCGCTGGCCCACGAGCACGGCGCCCTGCTGGTAGTGGACAACTGCTTTTGTTCGCCGGTGGTGCAGCAGCCTTTGCGCTTCGGCGCCGATTTGTCGGTGCAGTCCGCCACCAAAGCCATCGACGGCCACGGCCGCACACTGGGCGGCATCGTCTGCGGGCGTGCCGAACTGATTAACCAGATTGCGCTGTACGTCAATTCCGCCGGCCTGAGCATCTCGCCGTTTAACGCCTGGATGCAGCTGGGCGGCGCGGAAACCCTGTTTCTGCGCACGGCGCAGCAGGGGCAAAACGCTTTGAAAATCGCCAACTGGCTGCGCGCACAACCGAAAATCGGCAAAGTGTTCTACACCGGCCTAAGCGACCATCCGCAGGCAAAACTGGTTGCCAAGCAGCAAAGCGGCGGCGGTCAGGTCTTGGCCTTTGAAGTGGTCGGCGGCACCGAAGCGGCGTGGAAAGTAATCGACGCCGTCGAGATTTTCTCGAAAACCGCCAACTTCGGCGACGTGCGCTCCACCATCACCCACCCGTGGACCACCACCCACGGCCGCATGAGCGCGGAAGACAAAACTGCCGCCGGCATCAGCGAAGGGCTGATCCGCATTTCCGTGGGCCTGGAGTACGTTGATGATTTGATTGCCGACTTGGAACAGGCGCTGGCGCAGCTGTAAGCACAAAAACCATCCGCCAAAGCAGCCTGAAAGCCTACCGCTGCGGTTTTCAGGCTGCCTTTACGGACAACAAACACTTCACACACATCGAAAGGAAAGCCGTATGAGCGAAGCCGAATTCTCCGCGCTGGCGCTGAAAATCTGCGTCGGCGGGCTGGTGATTTTTTTGGGGTTCATTATCTGGAATCTCGGCAAAGAGTCCAAAGTGGGCAAGCTGGGAATGTTTATCCTGTTTCTCGTGCTGGGTTTGGGCATTGCCGGATTCCTGTTTAAAAACCTGCTGGTCGAACTGATGATGTAGCCGGCCGCCGGCGAAAGCTGCACGAAGCGGGCAAAGGCTGTATGATGCGCCCTTTTGCCCTTGCCGACACCTGCCCATGAAAGCACTCAGCGACCTTATCGCCGTCATTTTGTTCTTTGCGATTTACCTGTTCAGCAAAAACATGGTGGCTGCCACCGCCGTGGCCGTCGCCGTAGGCGTGCTTCAGGCTGCCTATACGCTGTACAAACACCGCCGCATGAGCGTGATGCAGTGGATCGGGCTGATTACCATCGTGGTATTCGGCGGCGCGACCATCCTGCTGAACGACCGCATGTTCTTTATGCTCAAAACCACCATACTCACCTGGCTTTCCGCGCTGGTGATGCTGGCCAGCCAGCTGATGGGCAAAAACGGCCTGAAGCTGATGCTCGGCCAGGAATTGCAGCTGCCCGAAACGGTATGGAACCGGCTGGGCTGGGCGTGGGTGGTGTTTTTTATCGTGCTGGGCGCCGTCAATCTGGCAGTGGCCTACCCTTTCAGCGCCGAACGCGAAGCACTGTGGGTCAATTTCAAAGTGTACGGCTACCTGCCGCTGACCATTGCTTTTGCCATCGGCCAAGGCATCTATCTTTCCCGCCATCTGCCCAAAGAGGAATCCTAACCATGCTGTATATGCTGCTGGCCACCGACGCCGAAGACGTACAAGAAGCCCGCGCCCAAGCCCGCCCCGCCCATCTGGTGCGCCTGCAGAAGCTGGCCGACGAAGGCCGCCTGCTGGTGTCCGGCCCTACCCCGCTGCCCGATGATCCCGAGCGCGTTTCAGGCAGCCTGATTATTGCCGAGTTCGACAGTTTGGACGCCGCCGAAGAATGGGCGGGCGCCGACCCCTACGTCGATGCTGGCGTGTATGCCGAACTGCTGATCCGCCCGTTCAACAAGGTGCTGCCGCAATGAGCCTGATGCGCGAGCGCATGGCGCGGCTGCTCGATCCGATCGCGCCCGAGGTTTTCGATTTTGAAGACCAAAGCCACCTGCACGCCGGCCATGCCGGCAACCGCGGCGGCGGCCATTTCGCCGTATTGGTGGTCAGCCCGCATTTCGAAGGCATGAGCCGCATCGCCCGCCAGCGCAAAGTGCAGGAGCTGTTTGCCGAACTGTTTGCCGAAAAGGCCATCCACGCGCTGAGCATTATTGCCAAAACCCCGGCCGAATATTTCCATTAACCCGTCTTCCGAAAGGACAAGCCCATGAAAACCACCCGCATCGCCGCCGCACTTTCCCTGCTGGCCGTATCCGGCAGCCTGCTGGCGCAAACCATCGTTACCGTAAACGGCAGCAAAATCGACAGCAGCGACTTAGAGCGCCAAGTACAGACCATCGTTGCCGAAAGCCAGGGCCAGGTTCAGGACAGCCCCCAGCTGCGCCAGAGCATTCTCAACGACATGGTGGTGGAAACCGTTATCGTGCAGGAAGCCCGCCGCCTGAAAATCGACAAAAGCAAAGAAGTGCAAACCGCCGAAGCCGAAGCGCTCAAAGAAGCCAAAAAACAAGGCGCCGACAAAAAAGCCGGTTTCAAACAGCAATGGGCCGATTACCAGTCGCGCATCATCGCTCTCGTTTACATGAACGATCTGGCGAAAAAACAGCAGGTGTCCGAAGCCGACATCAAAAAACGCTACGACGAAGTCAATGCCCGCTACAAAGGCGGCAGCGAAGTGCAGATCGGCCTGATCGTTACCGAAAAAGCCGAACAGGCGCAGGCAGCGATTAAAGAGCTGGCGGCGAAAAAATCCTTTACCGACGTCGCCAAAAAATACAGCGTCGATCCCAACGCCCAAACCACCGGCGGCCTGTCCAACGGCTACATCCCGCTGCTCGATCTGCAAAACAACAGCCCCGAAATCTACCAGGCCGTTTCCGGCCTGAGCAAAGGCGGCTACAGCAAAACCCCGATCAGCGGCGACAAAATCAACGTCGTCGTCTATCTGCACGACAAACGCCCGGTAACCATCCCCGCCTTTGCCGAGCAGAAAGACAACATCGGCAAAATCCTGCTCAACGAACGCATCGACAGCCACATCGACGGCCTGCTGAAAAAAGCCACCATCGTTCCGGCGAAATAAACGCCCGACGGCAGTTGAAAAAAGGCAGCCTGAAAAGCAGCCTGAAACCGCAAAAGCAGCCTGAAAACCAGATTATCGGTTTTCAGGCTGCTCTTTTAGGCTGCTGCCGCCCGCTTATTCCAGCATCCCGTGCGTTTGCAGGTATTCCCGCGCAACGCTTTCGGCGCTCTCGCCTTGGGCTTTGACGCGATAGTTCATGTCCTGCATTTCTTCGGCGCTGATTTTGCCGGCGAGGCGGTTGAGGGCGGCGGCAAGCTCGGGGTATTGCTCCAGCGTTTCCTGCCGCATCAGCGGGGCGCCCTGGTAGGGTGGAAACAGGCGGCGGTTGTCTTCGAGTACGGTCAAGCCGTATTGGCGCAGCTCGCTGTCGGTGGAGTAGGCGTCGGTGATTTGGATGCTGTTTTCGCGGATGGCCTGATAGCGCAGGGCGGGCTCGAGGGTTTTGACTTTGAGGCGCAGGCCGTAGCGTTGCTGCAGGCCGAGGTTGCCGTCTTCTCGGTCGTTGAATTCAAGGGTAAAGCCTGCGGTGGCGCCGTGCTGGATTTTTTGCAAGTCGCCGATGGTGCGCAGGCCGTTTTTCTCGGCGAAACTGCGTGTGACGGCAACAGCGTAGGTGTTTTGATAGGCCATCGGCGGCAGCAGGGCGAGGCGGTCTTGCGCGAGGATGCCGTCGCGGGCGGCGCGGTACACGGTGTCGGGGTTGGTGGAAGCGGGCGGCGGGTTGTTGAGCAGGCTGGCGGTAATCGTGCCGGTGAACTCGGGATAAATGTCGATTTTGCCTGCTTTGAGGGCTTCGTAGAGAAAACCGGTTTTGCCGAAATTGGGCTTGGTTTCTACGGCCAGGTCGGTGTGCGTTTCAATCAGGATTTTGTACATCTGGATCAGGATTTCAGGCTCGGAACCGAGTTTTCCCGCCACAATCAGGGTGGCTTTGGGGCTTTCAGGCTGCCTTTGCGGCGCAAACGAGGCGGCAAGGGCGGCAATCAGCGCGGCCAGCACCCACACGCTGTGGCGCAGGCGGATGGTTTCGAGCTTTTTGAGCAGATAGTTGAACGCGAGGGCAAGGGCGGCGGAAGAAACGGCGCCGATGAGAATCAGGCTGCTGTCGTTGCGGTCGATGCCCAGCAGGATAAAGCTGCCGAGCCCGCCCGCGCCGATCAGGGCGGCCAGCGTGGCCGTGCCGATAATCATCACGGCGGCGGTGCGGATGCCCGACATAATCACAGGCAGCGCCAGCGCCAGCTCGAATTTTTTCAGCCGCTCCCAGCGCGTCATGCCGAATGCGGCGGCGGCTTCGCGCAGATTGGGGTCGATTTGGTTTAAGCCCGTCACCGTGTTTTGCAAAATCGGAAACAGCGCGTACACCACCAGCGCCGCCACGGCAGGCGGCGTGCCGATGCCCATCAGCGGAATCAGCAGCCCCAATACCGCCAGCGAGGGCAGGGTTTGGAACACGCCTGCCGCCTGCAAGACCCATTCGGCCGCCCGTTTGTGCCGCTGCACGGCCACCGCCAGCGGCAGCGCAATAGCCATCGCCGCCAGCAGCGCCGAGAGTGAAAGCTGCAAATGCTGCCACAGCGCGGTGTACCAGTCGCCGCTGCGGGCAAGCCAGGTGTGCCAGATGTCAGCCATGTTCGCCCTCCCCCGCAAACAAATCCGCCACCAGCGCGTTTTCAGGCTGACGCATAATCCCCTCTGGCGTGTCGGTGCGCACCACTTTGCCCTGGTTCAAAATACAAATCCGGTCGGCCAGATGCAGCGCCTCTTTCATGTCGTGGGTAACAAATACCACCGTCAGCGCCAGCTTTTGGTGCAGCTCTTTAATCAAATCCTGCAGCTGCCGCCGCGAAATCGGGTCGAGCGCGGAAAAAGGCTCGTCCATCAGCAACACCTGCGGCTCGGCGGCAATGGCGCGCAAAATCCCCACACGCTGCTGCTCGCCGCCCGACAGTTCGCGCGGATAGCGGCACAGGTATTTTTCAGACGGCAAGCCCACCTGTTCGAGCAATTCCCGCACACGCTGCCGCCGCGCCTCTTTGCCCCAGCCCTTCATCTCGGGAATCAGGCCGATGTTTTCCTCTACCGTCATATTGGGAAACAGCGCAATCTGCTGCAACACATAGCCCGTAGAAAGCCGCAGCGTGCGCAAATCCTGCGCCGCAATGTCCCCACCGCGCAGCAAAATCCGCCCGCAGTCGGGCTCAATCAGGCGGTTGAGCATTTTCAACAGCGTGCTTTTGCCGCTGCCGCTGGGGCCGACCAGCACAAAAAATTCGCCGCAGCCGATGGAAAGCGACACATTGTCCAATACGCGGTTGGCGCCGTATTGTTTGCCGATGTTTTGCAGATCAATCATCGGTTTTCCTATTTATCAACCAGTTAGCATTGCGGCCATTATAAATGGATTCGCCGCACGGCTGGGCAAACGTGCCGTTTGAAAAAGACAATCTGCCGGCAGCAGGGCAAAAAGGCAGCCTGAAAAGCATATTTCGGCTTTCAGGCTGCCTTTTGTGCTTATTGCCGCCATGCGGTTTAAGCCGCCGACAGCACAAACAGCGTCGGCCGTTTTTTCAGATCGGGCAGCGCTTTCATGGCGCGCCAGCGGGCGATGTTTTGGCTGATAACGGTTTGCGTGGGCAGGGTCAGGTCGCAGGCGGCGCACAAGCGGGTGTCGGGAGAGAGCGTGGCCAGCGCGTCGGCGAGCAGGGCGTTGTTACGGTAGGGCGTTTCGATAAACAGCTGGGTTTCGTTTTCCTGGCGCGAACGGCATTCCAGCTTTTTCAGGCTGCTTTTGCGGCCTTCGGCATCGGCGGGCAGATAGCCTTTGAAGGCGAAACTCTGGCCGTTGGCACCGGATGCCATCAGCGCCAGCAGGATGCTGGACGGGCCGATGAGCGGGCGCACTTCAAAACCTTCGCGGTGCGCCAGCGCCACCAGCGTCGCGCCGGGGTCGGCCACCGCCGGGCAGCCGGCTTCGCTGAGCAGCCCCATGCTGCGGCCTTCGCGCAGCGGGCGCAGCAGCTCGGGCAGCTCGGCATCGGCGGTGTGTTCGTTGATTTCGCGCAGGTTCAAATCGCGTATCGGCGTACTCACGCCCAGATGCTTGAGATGGGCGCGCGCGGTTTTGGCGGCTTCAACGGCAAAATCGGTCAGGCCGGTAATCTGCGCCTGCTCGTGCGGCAGCAGGCAGGGGGTATCGGCGGCGCCCAGCGGCGTGGGGATCAGGTAGAGAACGGGTCGGGTCATGGCAATATCCGCGGCGGGGAAACGCGGCTTTCAAGCTGCCTGAAAGCCGCTTGGCAAGTTGGGAAAACCATCGGGCGGCTACAGCAGCGGCACGCCTTCGGCCAGCAGAAAATCGGCCAGCCGGAATATCGGCAGGCCGATCAGGGCGTTGGGATCGCTGCTGTCGATGCGCTCGATCAGCAGGGCGCCCAAACCTTCGCTTTTGGCGGCACCGGCGCAGTAAAGCGCGTCGGGTTCGCGCTCGAGATAACGGTCGATCTGCGCGGCAGTCAGACTGCGCATCTGCACCATGGTGGTATCGACGTGGCGGTGCAGGCAGCCTGAAACGGTGTTGAGCAGGCACAGGGCGCTGAAAAACTCGATGCGCCGGCCGGAGAGTTCGGCCAACATGGTGCGGGCGCGCTCAATCGTGAGCGGTTTGCCGAGCTGGCGGCCGTTGCAAAAAGCCACTTGGTCGGCGCCGATAATCAGATGGGCGGGATAGGCGGCAGAAAGCGAGCGGGCTTTGCCTTCGGCCAGCCGCAGCGCGGTTTGGGCGGCGCTTTCGCCGGCAGCGGGCGTTTCGTCGCAATCGGGCGCGGCGGCGCTAAAGGGCAGGCCGAGCGTTTCGAGCTGGGCGCGGCGAAAAGGCGAAGTCGAAGCCAGCACCAAAGGCGGAAAAGGGGTGTCCATACAGTAAAAATATTGACTTGGAAGCGGCGAAATTATATCATGCTCCGTTTTTATGTCAGACCGTATTTCGATTGATGCCGAAGCGTTTGCCGCCTCAGGGCAAACGCTGCAAGGCAAGGTTTCCCTGCAGGATTTGGACGCGCGATCGCACTCGCCGGACATTGCAGATTTGGCCGCCGAAGTTTCTTACTCGCTGGCCGCCGGCAGGGACGATTGGGACAGAATCCGCCTAAGCCTGCGCCTTGCAGGCAGCCTGAAACTCTGTTGCCAGCGCTGCCTGCAGCCCTTTGATTTCGAGCTGGACGAAACCGCGCAGGTGGTTTTGTTTGCCGACGAAGAAGCGCTGGATCAGGCCGTGCAGGACGACGATACGCTGGAAGGCATGGTTTGCGGCAGGGAGTTGGACGTTTATTCCCTGCTGGAAGACCAGATTCTGATGGCGCTGCCGTTTTCGCCCAAGCACGAAAACTGCGGCGGCGGCGAAACCGCAGTGCAGTCGGACAAACCCAATCCGTTTGCCGCGCTGGCGGGTCTGAAAAAACCGGATTAACTTTATTTCTTTGTCAGGAGTTCAAACATGGCCGTTCAACAAAACAAAAAATCCCCTTCCCGCCGCGGTATGCACCGCTCGCACGACGCGCTGAGCGCGCCGGCTCTGTCTGTTGACAGCGCCACCGGCGAAGTGCACCGCCCGCACCACATTTCCCCCAACGGCATGTACCGCGGCCGCAAAGTCGTAAAAGACAAGCTGTAAGCATTACCCGTATGACTGCGAAAGCCGGTTACTGTGCGCCCTGCGCTCGGCCGGCTTTTTGCCGTATCTGCCGCACTTTCGCCTTTCAGGCTGCCTGAAAGCGGCAAGCGCCACGCCAAGGCAGCCTGAAAACCGAAAACCGCGGCTTCGCAAGGCACGATCATGACAAAAAAAGTTTGGTACACCTACGACGACATCCATAAAACCGTCAAACAAATCGCCACCCGCATCCAAGAAGCCGGCGAGCGCTACGACGCGATGATCGCCATCGGCGGCGGCGGCTTTATTCCCGCGCGCATGCTGCGCTGCTTTCTCGACATCCCGATTTACGCCGTTACCACCGCCTATTATCTGAACGAAAGCAGCGGAAAAACCGCCGAAACGGTGCGCAAAATCCAATGGCTCGACCCGTTGCCCGAACCTTTGCGCGGCAAAAACGTGCTGGTGGTGGACGAAGTGGACGACAGCCGCACCACCCTGGCTTTCTGCCTGCGCGAGCTGCAGAGCGAAGACTTGGGCCATATCGGCGTGGCGGTACTGCACAACAAACTCAAGCCCAAATGCGACACCCTGCCGGCGGGCATCAGCTATTACAGCGGCATCGAAGTGGAAGACTGGTGGATCAACTACCCGTGGGACGCCAACGATATCGACGCCCACAACCGCAAAGCCGAAACCGCCCGCGAAGAGCAGGCGCAGCAGTAGCGGCAGACGTTTTCAGGCAGCCTGAAAGCAGGTGTTGCGCCGCAAACCCTTACCGGTGTCAATGCCCCGCATTTGGTGCAAAACCTTTGCCAAGCAGCCTGAAAACCGCCGCCCTGCCCTTTTCAGGCTGCCTGCGCCGTCTGTTTTACCAGGCATTCAGGCAGCTCAAACTGCCTACTTTCGATGCCCGGGCAGCCTGAAAGCAGGCGCCGAAAACCAAACATCAAAAGGAAGACACACCCTATGATTACCCTGTCCGTCGATGCGATGGGCGGCGACGTCGGCCTTGACGTTACCGTGCCTGCGGCGGTGCGCTTTCTGGCGCGCCGCCCCGAAGCCCGCCTGATTATGGTCGGCGACGAGAGCCGTCTGCATGCGGCGCTGGCCGCGGCACAGGCGCCGCTGGACAAAATCACCGTCCGCCACGCCACGCAGGTGGTGGAAATGGACGAAGCGCCGCAGTCGGCGCTGAAAAACAAAAAAGACTCGTCCATGCGCGTCGCCATCGAGCAGGTGAAAGCCGGCGAATCGCAGGCCGCAGTATCCGCCGGCAACACCGGCGCGCTGATGGCCACCGCCCGCTTCGTGCTCAAAACCCTGCCCGGCATCGAGCGCCCCGCCATCGCCAAATTCCTGCCCGGCGAAAACGGCCACCTTACGCTGGCGCTGGATTTGGGCGCCAATATCGACTGCAGCGCCGCGCAAATCGTCCAATTCGCGGCGATGGGCAGCGAGCTGGTCAAAGCGCTCGGCCTGAATGCCAATCCGCGCGTCGGCCTGCTCAATATCGGCACCGAAGAAATCAAGGGCACCGAAGTGGTCAAGCAAACCTTCGCCCTGCTGCGCCAAAGCAGCCTGAATTTCGTTGGCAACGTTGAAGCCGACAGCCTGTTCAGCGGCGCGGCCGACGTGATTGCCGCCGACGGTTTTGTCGGCAACATCGTGCTCAAAACCATCGAAAGCTCGGTCAAATTTATGGGCGCTTCCATCCGCGAAGAGTTCAACCGCAGCCTGCTCAACAAACTCGGCGGTCTGGCGGCCAAACCCGCGCTCAACGGCGTGCGCGATCGCTTCGACCCCCGCCGCTACAACGGCGCGATTTTTCTCGGCCTGCGCGGCGTGGTGATCAAAAGCCACGGCGGCACCGACGCCACCGGCTTCGCTTTCGCGCTGGAAGAAGCCTATCACGAAGCCGAAGCGGCCAGCATCGAGAAAATCAGCCAAGGCGTGGCCGACAGTCTTGCCGCGCTGGCGGCAGTGCAGGCCGAGCAGGCGGCGGGCGAAGTCTGATTTGCCGCTTTCAGGCTGCCTGCCGCCACAGGGCAAAGCAGCCTGAAAACCGCCCGTGCAGAGTCCAGTCCCCTGCCCTTTCAGGCAGCCTGAAAGCAAAAACGCGATGAAATACACCGTTCTGATTCCCGCCGCCGGCAGCGGCAGCCGCTTCGGCGGCGAGCGCCCCAAGCAGTATGCGCTGCTGGCCGGCAAGCCGGTGCTGCAGCATACGCTGGATGCCCTGGCCGCCAATGCCCGCATCGGCCGCATCGCCGTGGTGCTGTCGCCGCAGGATCGGGATTTCGACGGCCTGATCCGGCCGGGCGCGCAGACCGTGGCGTACCGCGTTGGCGGTGCCAGCCGCGCCGAAACGGTGGCCAACGGCCTGAACGCCCTGCTGGCAGACGGTTTGGACGAAAACGAAGTGCTGCTGGTGCACGATGCCGCCCGCTGCTGTCTGCCGCAAAGCGCGCTCAACCGCCTGCTCGATGCCGCCGGCCATCCCGACGGCGCGATTTTGGCGGTACCGGTGGCCGATACGCTCAAACGCGCCGACAATGGCGGCGCAGTTGCCGCCACCGTCTGCCGCGACGGATTGTGGCAGGCGCAGACGCCGCAGCTTTTTCAGGCTGCCCTGCTGCGGCGGGCGCTGGCCGCGGCCGATTTGTCACAAGTAACCGACGAAGCCTCGGCCGTCGAAATGCTCGGCCGGCGCCCGCTGCTGGTCGAAGGTGACAGCCGCAACCTGAAGCTGACCCGCCCCGCCGATGCCGCGCTGGCCGCCTGGCTGCTGGCGCAAAACGGATAAAGCAGGCAGCCTGAAACGTCTAACCAAAGGAAAACCATGATTCTTTACCATAACCCCCGCTGCAGCAAATCCCGCGCCGCCCTCGAATGGCTGCAAGGGCGCGACGGCCTTGAAGTGCGCGACTACCAAAACCAACCCTTGGACGAAGCCGGCCTGCGCGCGCTGGCCGCCAAGCTCGGGCTGACATCGCCGCGCGGCATGATGCGGGTGAACGATGAATTGTTCGGCGAGCTCAAACTCGACACCGCCAACGACGACCAGCTGTACGCCGCGCTGGCCGCCCATCCCAAGCTGCTGGAGCGGCCGATACTCGAGTTGGCCGACCGCGCCGCCATCGGCCGTCCGCTGGAAAACATCCAGGCGCTGCTCGGGAGCTGAAACATGAAGACCGCCGCCCCACGCTCCGGACTGCGCCGCTACCTGCGGCGCGGCTTCTGGCTGAGCGTGGTGCTGGTGCTGGCGATGCAGGGCTGGTGCTGCTGGCAGGTCTATCATTACGCGCAAACGCCGCAAACCACGCCCGAACACGCCGATGCCGCCATTGTGCTCGGCGCCGCCGCCTGGGGCGAAAAACCCTCGCCGGTGTTCCGCGAGCGCATCAACCACGCGCTCACCCTGTACCAAAACGAGCGGGTGGAAAAACTGATTTTCACCGGCGGCACGCCCAAAAGCGGCTACAGCACCGAAGGCGCCGTCGCCCGCCGTTTCGCCCTGCGCCAAGGCGTGCCGCCGCAGGACATTCTGTTTGAAACCACCTCCAAAGACACCTATCAAAACCTGGCCAACGCCCGCTGGCTGATGCGCAAAAACGGCCTGAAAACCGTAATTATCGTCAGCGACCCCTACCACATGGCGCGCGCGATGGCGATGGCCGAAGACCTCGGCATCCGCGCCTACCCCTCGCCCACGCCCACCAGCCGCTACAAGGACAGCGACAGCCGCACCCAATGGAAATTCTTCGCCGAAGAAAGCGCCCACCTGATGGCCTACCGCCTGCTCTATATCGGCCGCCGCATCGGCAAACTGTTCGGCAGTTGGACAGGCGCCTAAATCAAGGGTACCGCAGCCCAAGCAGCCTGAAAACACAAAAAAGCAGCCTGAAAACCGCAAATCCGGTTTTCAGGCTGCTTTGGCTTTTGCTTTGGCTTGGCGTTGTGGCGGCAGTCATTTTCAGACTGCCTTTACCGTTCACTCGTAACACGACACATAGCCCGTTTTGTCCACCAATTCCTGCCCCTGCGGCGTATCTGCCCCTGCGGCGTATGTCCATGCCCACAGGATACGCCACGCTAATCAGCAAGCCTGACAGCAGCAGCAGAAAACCTGCCGATACCCACAGCGGCACGCCAAGCAGGGACAGCACGATAAAGCCGATAAAACTGCCGGCCGGCACACTGCCAGCCCGCGGGTAAAGAAAACGTGAAACCATGCGCTGCGCTTCATAACGGTTCCTTGTTTGGCATTGTGATGGGAATGGGGATGATATAGAAGCAGCCTGAAAGCAAAACCCAAAGGCAGCCTGAAAATACGTTTACGGCTTGGATTGATCAGGCGCGCGCTGTCCGCGATAGCTTTGGGCTTCACGCAGGATTTCGGGTTTGATAATCCCGCGCAGTTCGGCAAGCCCGATGCGGACGAAGGGTTTGCCGGTATCGTAGCCGCCCAGTTGGTAGGCTTGGAATTGGAAGATTAGGCTGTCGCGGTTGAAATGCCAGTTGTTGCTGGGGCGGAACGGGCTGTAATGCAGGTGTTCGCGGATTTGTTCGTCTGTCATCGGGTAGCCGTCGTAGCTGCCGGTTTTCATGGTGCGTATCCACGCTTGTTTTTGCAGACGGTACAGCCGCGCCAACCGCCCTTTGATAACAATATCGCGCAGCCAAAGCGGTTTGCCTGTGCTGCGGTGGATCACGTGGTAATCCAGCCGCCCGTAGTCGTGCATGGTGTTGCAGGTAAAGTAGCTGCTGGCATGGCGAATAACGGCGTAGTGCGTGGTTTCGCCATACAGCGTGGTGCTGCCGTTGAGATATTGCACGCATTCGGGGTCGTCTTTATCGGCGTTTTTGCGTAGCCATGCACGGAGACTGCGGCGGTCCAGCGCGGGGATTTCCCAAACGTTTTTCAGGAAATTGTCTGCCCAGCGGTTGAGCTTGGGGTTGTTGGTATTCAGGCGTTCCAGCTCTATTTCTTGGCACGTATCTTGATTGAAGCAGCGTGATACTTTGGTGGTGTAAGACTGGGGGCGCGGGGCGGCAAGGGCTGTGGGGAGAAGCAGGCTGGCGGCGAGCAGGAGGCTGAGGCGGCTGGGTAACATGGCTGGGCTTTCTGTTGCGGGTGGACTGGGCAGCCTGAAAACCGAATTATTGGTTTCAGGCTGCCTTGTGTTGTTTGAACACATGGCGGACGCTGCGGCATGCGGTAGCTTGCCCCGCCTGTGGCAGGCGGCAAAACGCCTGCGCGGGTAAAAGATTGGCGACAGGCAGCCTGAAAACGGGATTATTGGTTTTCAGGCTGCCTTCACCACAAGTTCCAAGCCCGACTCAAATCTGCCGTGCTGCGGAATTCCCGCCCTGCCCGCTCTGATAAAGCAGCTCCGGCGGCACATCATACAGATTGCGCTGCAACTCGTTTACCGCATTTTGATACTGCCCCATGCCGCCAAAAAGCCGGATGATTTTTTTCGGTGTGCCGATGTCGCTGAAGGGGGCGATGTTGAGCACCGATGTTTCTTCCAGCGAAATGCCTTCGTTCATGTATTTGTCGAGCAGCGCGCTGAGCACTTGGCGGCACTCTGCGCTGTATGCCTGCAAAAAGCCGTCTTTTTGCAAACGGCGGGCGCGTTCGCTACGGGTCATGGCGGGGCGGTTGTAGGCAAGGTGCAAAATCAGGTCGAACGGGTCCAAATCGGCGGCGTTGCCGTGGGCTTCCTGCAGCACTTCCAGCGGCAGGCCCTGTTCTTCCAGCGCGTCGAGCACCGCCTGTTTTTTGTCGGCGCCGTTCCACGCCTGCAAAAAGGTATCGAGCGTGGCGTATTGGTTCAGGATATTGCGCTTGCTGTAATCGGTCAGGCTTTCGGTAATCAAATCGCCGTTTTCGTCCAAGATTTGCACCTGTTCGCTTAACACGCGGATTTCTACGCCGCGCACGCGGATTTTTTTCTTCACTTTGCCGTCAACGGGCGGGACAAAGCCGCCGCCGTTTTCAGGCAGCCCGCTGCCGTCTGAATTATCCGTATCAGACGGCGTATCGGGGTTTTCAGGCTGCCCTTCGCCGTTGTCCGTTCCGTTGTCGTCGATGATGGACACGGGTTCGCCGTCAAAATCGGGGTCGGCAAACAGGTTGGTTACATTGCGAAAATCCATAATGGTGAAAAACTGCTTGCCGTAAGCGTCGTTGATGCGTGTGCCGCGGCCGATGATTTGCTTGAACTCGGTCATCGATTTGATTTCGTTATCGAGCACAATCAGCTTGCAGGTTTTGCAGTCCACGCCCGTGGTCATCAGCTTGGATGTGGTAACGATGGCGGGGTATTTTTCGTTGGGGTCGATAAAATTATCCAGCTGGGCTTTGCCTTCGGCGTTGTCGCCCGTAATACGCATAATGTATCTGTGGTTTGCTGCCACCCGTTCGCTGTTTTCCTTGATTAGGGCTTGGCGCATGCGCTCGGCGTGGTCGATGTCCACGCAAAAGACGATGGTTTTGGCAAAGGGGTCGTTGTCGTTCAGCCATTGGGTTACGCGGCGGGCGACGGCTGTCGTGCGCTCGTCGATAATCAGATGTTTTTCAAACTCCTCGCGTGCAAAAACCTTGTCTTCAATCAAATCGCCGTCGGTATCGGTTTTGCCCTTGGGCGGCCGCCAGCCGAGCAAGTCCTTGTCCAGCCCCACGCGGATAACCTTATACGGCGCAAGAAAACCGTCTTCGATGCCCTGTTTTAAAGAATAGGTGTACACCGGCTCGCCGAAATAGCCGATATTGCTCACTTCCGTGCTTTCTTTGGGCGTAGCGGTCAAGCCCAAATGGGTGGCAGAGCTGAAATAATCCAACACCCGCCGCCACAGCGATTCTTCGCGCGCGCTGCCGCGATGGCATTCGTCCACCACAATCAAATCAAAAAACTCGGGTTTAAACTGGCGAAACGGCTCGCATCCTTCTTCGCCCGCCAGCTGCTGATACAGGCTCATATAGATTTCATACGAGCTGTCGAGCGTTTTGTTTTCCACTTTGGTGATGACTTTTTCAAAGGGGCGAAAATCGTTTTGAATGGTTTGATCGATCAAAATATTGCGGTCGGCGAGATACAGCACGCGTTTTTTCAGCCCGCTTTTCATCAGCCGCCAGATGATTTGAAACGCGGTATAGGTTTTGCCCGTGCCCGTTGCCATTACCAAAAGCACGCGGTTTTGCCCGCCGCTTATCGCTTTTATTGTGCGGTCGATGGCGATGCGCTGGTAATAGCGCGGGGCAATGGGCTTGTTGCCGTCAAAATGGTAGTCGGACAAGAGTGCGCTTTCTTGGCCGTCTGAAAGACTGCTTTCGCCGCAAAACCTTGCCCACAGCTCGTCATAGCGCGGGAATTCGTTTAAAGCCAGCTCGCGGATTTTGCCCGTCAGGCGGTCGTGTTCCAAAAAGCCCCTGCCGTTGGACGTATAGACAAAGGGAATGTCCAAAATTTCGGCGTATTCCAAAGCCTGCTGCATGCCGTCGCCCAAGAGTTTGTCGCCGCGTTTGGCCTCCACAATCGCCAGCGGCGTGCGGCCGTTGGGGGCGGTGAGGATATAGTCCGCCTTTTTCTGCCTGCCGCGACGGGCGGTTTTGCCGTGCACCGACACTTTGCCGGCGGTGAACAGATATTCCATAAAAATCTGATGTTTCGCCCAGCCCGCCGCTTCAATCGCGGGGGTGATGCGGCGCAGTTTGACATCTTCTTCGGTGGGCTGCGGGGCTTGGCTCATGGCTTTCTCCTGTTTGGGGCGTTTGGTTTAAGCGTTTTCCAGCGCGTCGATTTCGGCAAGCAGGCGGGTGAGTTTTTCCACAATGGCTTGTTGTTCGGATAGGGGGGGAAGGGGAAAATAAATTCCTGAAAAATTATTTTTATTTAATATTGGTACTGTTGTTTTAGACGATTTATTAAGCATAGTCTCCTTGAGATATGGCGACTGCAAAAATAAATACACCAATTCCAAATTTATATTTTTATAAGGCGTGAAAGAGTGCATTTGTTGATTAAATGCACCATCTACACGAACAACGCCCAGCTTTCCGATATTACCTATTCCATTAATCAACAAGCTATTCTTTTTTATTATTCGTGCTTTTGATTTACCTTTAATAGATAAAAATTCGCTTGGTTGAGTGATATTACTTTCTTGAGATAAGTCGGCTGGCTTAAAAAATGGGAAATCTAATCCATAATTTTCTTTTTCTGATTTAGATGGTGTGTTGCCCGTCTGAATATCGCCAATCTCCCTCAACCTCACCCAAACCCAATTCTCGGGAATGTCAAACGGCACTTCGTCCGCCGTAACGGGGGCGGGGGCTTTAGTTTTTTTCAGGCTGCCTTTTGCCTGCAAAGCCTGTTTTTCGTTTTGGATTTGCAAAAGCAGGTCGCGGGCGTGCTCTTGCGAGCGTTCATTCAAATCCCCCCTAACCGCAGCGGCAAGCACGGACGCACGCAGCGTTTGCGGATAGGCTTTTTGCAGCGACGCGAGCGACTGTTCTTCGGCTTTCAGGCGGTCGATTTCGGCAAGCAGGCGGGTGAGTTTTTCCGCAATGGCTTGTTGTTCGGCAAGGGGGGGAAGGGGAATTAACGTAGTAGAAATTTTTTCTACCGACAAACCAGGCTGGGCGGTTGATGTCGCATATTGATTTAAATTCAAAGCGGTTAAGAAATAGCCCGCCCATATCGGGTCGCAATCGGCAAAAGTTTGAACCACAACGGCGTGTTCGGTTGCATAAAATTTGCCTTTTGCCATGTTGATGTTGCCGCATAACGCACCTTGTCGCCCGATTAAAGGGAAATGACCTTCGCGGTTAAAGGATTTTGTATAGCCCCTGATGCCGTTTCCGCCAAAGCACGGATATTCGCCCTTTTCTAAAATTTCATTTGCCTTGATGTTTTTGCCCGCCTGCATAAAAAAAGCGTCCCCCAACCTAACCCAAACCCAATTCTCGGGAATCTCAAACAGCACTTCGTCCGCCGTAACGGGGGCGGGGGCTTTGGTTTTTTTCAGGCTGCCTTTTGCCTGCAAAGCCTGTTTTTCGTTTTGGATGCGCAAAAGCAGGTCGCAGGCGTTTTCAGACGACCTTTCAGTAAGTTCGCCCTTTATCGCGGCCTGTAAGACGGCGGCGCGCAGGGAATCGGCAAGCTGCGGGGTGTTCATTTATTCGCTCTCCGTTTCTGACGGCATGCCCATCAGCGTGCGGATTTTTTCCAGTTGGGCATCGATTTTGGCGTTTAAATTATCGCGGGCGGACTGATAGGCCAAAATGGTTTCCATCGGGCTTAATACTTCGGTTTCTTGGTTGGGATAACCGCATAAATCGAGATTGACGCCGCCTGCCAAAATCTCGGCTTTGTCAAAGGCGCGGGCTTTAAAGCTGCCTTCTTGCTCGTCTTTGATTTCTTCGCGTTTGTGCCACCAGCTTAGGCAGTCTGAAAAGTGTTCGAGCTGCATGGGCTTGGTTTTGGAAAAGGCTTTGCGGTCGCTTGGAATATCGACGCGGTAAAACCAGAGTTTTTCAGACGGCCGCTGCCCGTTTTCGGGTTTGTTGAAAAACAGGATATTGGTGGTAATGCTGGTGTAGGGCGCAAACACGCTTTTGGGCAGGCGCACGATGGTGTGCAAATCAAAATCGGTGAGTAGGCGGGTTTTGAGCGCGGTTTTGGCGGTGTCGTTGCCGAAGAGGAAGCCGTCGGGAATGATGATGGCGGCACGTCCACCTGCTTTGAGGCGGTAGAGGGCGAGGGCGATAAAGAGGTCGGCGGTTTCGCTGCTGCGCAGTTCGGCGGGGAAGTTTTGCTTAATCAGTTCGAGCTCTTTGCCGCCGTAGGGCGGGTTCATCAGGATGATGTCGTGCAAATCCTGCGGCTGCACGTCGCGCACGTTTTGTTCCAGGGCGTTGCCATGACGGATTTGCGGGCTGTCGATGTCGTGCAAAATCAAATTGGTGATGCCCAAAAGGTGGGGCAGCGGTTTTTTTTCGATGCCGTACAGGCTTTGGTTCAGCGTTTCGCGGTCTTGCGGGGTTTTCACCTGCGGCTCGAGCGCGTTTAGGGCGGAAACGAGAAAGCCGCCGGTGCCTGCGGCAAAATCAGCCACGGTTTCGCCGAGTTTGGGCGCAATCACTTGAACCATAAAATCGGTTACGGCACGCGGGGTGTAAAACTCGCCGGCGTTGCCCGCGCTTTGCAGGCTTTTTAGGATGGTTTCGTAAATCTCGCCAAAGGCGTGGCGCTCTTTGGTGTCGTCGAAGTCGATTTCGTCGATGGCGTTGATGAGCTGACGAAGGAGTACGCCGTTTTTCATAAAGTTTTTGGCGTCAAGAAATATATCGCGCACGATGCGCTGCTTTAAGGGGGTGTGTTCGCTGACGCGCAGGTTTTTGAGCGCGGGAAAGAGCTCGCGGTCGATAAAATCCAGCAGGGCTTCGCCGGTGAGCGCGTTGCCGTCTTTGTTATCCGTTGCCCAGTTTTGCCACTGGAAACGCGGCTCGATGATGGATTGGTAGGCGGGATCGACAATCGCCCAGTTTTCTTCTTTGTTGCCGTAGATTTTTAGGAACAAGAGCCAGGTGAGCTGTTCGATGCGCTGGGCGTCGCCGTTGATGCCGGCGTCGGAGCGCATGATGTCTTGGATGGATTTGGTGAAGGTGGTCATGGACATGGGGAATGCCTTTTTTTTTGGGGGTGTTCGTTGGGGCGGGTGTCGGGCATAAATGCCCGACCTACGGCGGCGGGGTTTTAACTTCGTTGAAGCCTGCGGCTTTCAGGCTGCCTTTTATCGTTTACTTCGCATCCCTAAACCCGCGCTTCAAATGCACCATCAGCAGCGCGACGGCGGCGGGCGTTACCCCTGAAATGCGCGATGCCTGCCCCAGCGTTTCGGGCTGGTGCTGGTTGAGTTTCTGCTGCACTTCGGCGGATAAGCCTTTGACTTTGGCGTAGTCCATGTTTTCAGGCAGCCTGAAAGTCTCTAAATCCCTGCGGCTGTTGATTTCTTCCTGCTGGCGGTCGATGTAGCCCTGGTATTTGACTTGGATTTCCACCTGTTCCACCACGTTTTCAGGCAGCGTGGCGGGCGGCCCTGCGTCGGGCAGGGTCATCAGGGTGGCGTAGTCGAGATTGGGGCGGCGCAACAGGTCGTGCAGGTTGGCTTCGCGGCTTAATTTTTGCCCGAACACGCGCATTTGTTCGGCTTCGGGCAGCTTTTGCGGCGTGTACCAAGTGGTTTTGAGCCGTTGGATTTCGCGCTCGACGGCGTCGCGTTTTTCGTTGAACGCGCGCCATTGGGCTTCGCCGATTAGGCCGATTTTGTAACCGTCTTCGGTTAAGCGCATATCGGCGTTGTCTTCGCGCAGCTGCAGGCGGTATTCGGCGCGGCTGGTGAACATGCGGTAGGGCTCGTTCACGCCTTTGGTAATCAAATCATCGACTAATACGCCCAGATACGCCTGTTCGCGGCGCAGAATCAGCGGCGCTTGTTCGCGCACATACTGCACGGCGTTTGCGCCTGCCAATAAGCCTTGCGCGGCGGCTTCTTCGTAGCCCGTTGTGCCGTTAATCTGCCCGGCGAAAAACAGCCCGTTAATCGTTTTGGTTTCCAAGCTGGCTTTGAGGTTGCGCGGATCGAAGTAGTCGTATTCGATGGCGTAACCGGGGCGCAGGATGTGGGCGTTTTCCAAGCCTTTCATCGAGCGCACAAGGGCGAGTTGAATATCAAACGGCAAGCTGGTGGAGATGCCGTTGGGGTAGTATTCGTGGGTAGTCAGGCCTTCGGGCTCTAGGAAAATCTGGTGGCTGTCTTTGTCGGCGAAGCGGTTGATTTTGTCTTCGATAGACGGGCAGTAGCGCGGGCCTACGCCTTCGATTTTGCCGGTGAACATCGGGCTGCGGTCGAAGCCGGTGCGGATGATGTCGTGGGTTTGCGTGTTGGTGTGGGTAATCCAGCACGACACTTGGCGCGGGTGCATCGCCGCGTTGCCGCGCACGGACATCACGGGTATCGGCGTGTCGCCGGGCTGCTCTTCCAGCACGGAAAAATCAATCGTGCGCCCGTCGATGCGCGGTGGCGTGCCGGTTTTCAGACGGCCTTGCGGCAGGTTCAGCTCTTTCAGGCAGCCTGAAAGCGACTGTGCGGCAGGGTCGCCCGCGCGGCCGCCGGAATAGTTTTCCAAACCGATGTGGATTTTGCCCGCGAGAAACGTGCCTGCGGTCAAGACCACGGCGCGGGCTTTGAACACGACATTCATCGCGGTTTTCACGCCCGATACGCGCTCGCCGTCAAGCAGGATGTCGTCCACCGCCTGCTGGAACAAGTCCAAATTGGGCTGGTTTTCCAGCATTTCGCGGATGGCGGCTTTGTAGAGAATGCGGTCGGCCTGCGCTCGGGTGGCGCGTACCGCCGCGCCTTTGCTGGCGTTTAAGCGGCGGAACTGGATGCCCGACATATCGGTTGCCAACGCCATCGCGCCGCCGAGCGCATCGACTTCGCGCACCAGATGCCCTTTGCCGATGCCGCCGATGGAGGGGTTGCACGACATCTGCCCGAGCGTTTCGATATTGTGGGTGAGCAGCAGCGTTTGCGCGCCCATGCGGGCGGCAGCCAGCGCGGCTTCGGTGCCTGCGTGGCCGCCGCCGACGATAATCACGTCGTAGGTTTTGGGGTAGATGATGGGTGTGGTCATATTGTGCTTTCGGTTGGGTTTCAGGCTGCCTGAATTTATGGTTGGAAGACAACCGGCACAGAGCGGTGCGGCATCTTTGGCTTTTTGATGTAGGCGCGGATGCTACATATTTTCAGGCTGCCTGAAACAAGGCAGCCTGAAAGGGAAAACGCTAACAAGGACAAACTTATTGGCCGGCCTGGCCTTCGGCTTCGCGCAGTTTTTCTTCATTGGCTTTTTGCGCCGCATCGATGGCGTCTTTGGTTTGCTTAACGGCCTTATCGCGCGTTTCCAAAACCTGTTCGGAAGGTTTCTTTTCGCCGCAGGCGGCAAGCAGCAGGGCGGCGGTGGCAGCGGTCAGCAGGATTTTTTTCATGGCGGACTCCTTAAATTAAAGATAAAAAACAGCCGCGATTGTACGCGCTTTTGCGGCGGGGGTACAGCCAAAGGCAGCCTGAAAACTTTTCAGGCTGCCTTTGGCCCAATATGCCGCCGCATAGAGCCGCCCTGCCGCATTCAGGCAGCCTGAAAAACCCTTGCCGCAGGCGCCGCAAGCGGGCGGCTGTGCTAGAATCCGCCGGCCGGTGCCGGGCGCCGGCGGCACACACTTCAGGCAGCCTGAAACAGGCAGCCATCCGATATAAAAAACCGCTCGGCCGTGCGCATCAGCCAAACCCAACGGCCGCCCCTGTCCGCAGAAAAACCCTATGGAAGAAAAACTCAATATCCTGTTTTTGGTGATGGCGCTGCTGCTGTTTGTCAGCGTGGTGGCCAGCCGGCTGTCGGCACGGCTGGGGATGCCGCTGCTGCTGGTGTTTCTCGGTGTCGGCATGCTGGCGGGCGAAGAAGGCGTGGGCAAAATCGCCTTTGACAATTTCGTCGGCGCGGCGCTGGTGAGCCAGCTGGCGCTGGCGCTGATTCTGCTCGACGGCGGCCTGCGCACGCCGTTTTCGGTGTTCCGCATCGCGCTCAAACCGGCATCGGTGCTGGCCAGCTGGGGGGTGCTGGCCAGCGTCGGCCTGCTGGGGGTGTTTGCCACTTTCCTGCTCGATATTCCGTGGCAGCTGGGGCTGCTGATGGCGGCGATCGTCGGCTCGACCGACGCGGCGGCGGTGTTTTCGCTGCTGCGCAACAGCGGCGTGCGCCTGCACGAACGTATCCGCGCCACGCTGGAATTGGAAAGCGGCGTCAACGACCCGATGGCGATTTTGCTGGTGGGCGTGCTGATCGACCTGATTCTGAATCCGGCGCAAACCACTTGGGCAGGCACGCTGTGGGTGCTGGCCAAACAGCTGGGGCTGGGCGTGCTGTTCGGCGTGGCCGCCGGCAAGATTCTGGCGCTGCTGCTGGCGAAAATCCGCCTGGCCGAAGGGCTGTACGCGCTGCTGATCGCTTCGGGCGGGCTGCTGGTGTTTGCGCTGGGCAATCTGCTGGGCGGCAGCGGTTTTCTCACCGTGTATCTGGTCGGCGTGATGGTGGGCAACCGCCGCAACAGCGCCACCGAGCATGTTTTAAACGTAATGGACGGCCTGGCCTGGCTGGCGCAGGCGGTGATGTTTTTGGTGCTGGGGCTGCTGGTTACGCCCTCGCGGCTGCTTGATCACGGCTGGCAGGCGCTGGTGATTGCCGCCTTTCTGATTCTGGTGGCGCGGCCGCTGGCGGTGTTTTCGTCCATCCGCTGGTTCCGCTTTACCCGCCGCGAAACCGCCTATATCAGCTGGGTCGGCCTGCGCGGCGCGGTGCCGGTAACGCTGGCGATTATCCCGCTGATGCGCGGCGTGCCCGATGCGCGATTATTGTTTGACGTGGCTTTTGCGGTGGTGATTTTGTCGCTGCTGATTCAGGGCACCACCATTCCCTTTTTCGCCCGCAAGCTCGGCATGGTGCTGCCGCCCAAGCCCGAGCCGCTGGACAGCCGCGATATCTGGCTCGACCGCAAGCTGCAGCTGACCATGCAGTCTTTCCGCGTCGGCGCCGGCTCGGAAGCGGAAAACAGCCACCCCTACGCCATGACCCGCGACCCGCGTTTTGCCGGCAGCCGCCTGTTTGCGCTGGTGCGCGGCGGCGAAACGGTAAACGTGCACATCGGCACCCAGATGCGCGCCGGCGACATTGCATGGTATGTGCTGGCAGAAAACCTCGGCGAAGCCTTTGCCGAGCAGTTTGACGACGGCAGCGGCCAGAGCCAGGCCTTTTACGGCGAATTTGAAATCCGCCCCGACATCCGCGCCGGCGAGCTGGCCGCCGCCTACGGCATCCGCGCCGACGAAGCCGACCGCGAAAAAACGCTCGCCGCAATGTTCGACGAGCGCTTCGACGTCCCCGTGGCCGGCGACAGCCTGCTGCTGGACGGCTTTCGCCTCACCGTTAAAGAGCTGGACGACACCAGCCGCATCAAAACGCTGGGTCTGAAAATGCCCAAAACCGCCGGCTAGGCAGCCTGAAAAACCTTTCAGGCT
>ERZ773077.708-NODE-708-length-24426-cov-10.118091_pt1 | contig 24426 bp, 17 predicted proteins | sample MGYA00580612_ERZ773077 | MGnify/ENA primary metagenome ERZ773077 (study PRJEB29015, sample SAMEA2737971) | human oral metagenome | biome: human oral; feature: human-associated habitat; material: dental | place: China | collected 2021 ...
GAAGCGCGCCAGCATCTGCGACAGCGCCGTCAGCAGCGGATCGGGCTGCGGCTGCATCGAGGGCAGTGCAATCTCGGGTTGTGTACTCATGTCGTGGTTGGTTTCTTGCCCGTGTCGGTTTCGGGTCACCGGTCGGGCGTTCGCCATGAGGCGTCGCAGGACCGGTCAGGCAGGCCCGTGTCGTGCCGGGCCCTCAGGGCGTGTCATGGACGGAATGGGTCCATGACACGCGCTCAGTTCAGATCGGGCAGCGCCGGAATGCCATTGCGCTGCTGCCGTTCGGCCATGTCCTGCTCGCTCGTCACCGGCGGCAGCGGGGCAATGCCCAGCCGGGGCAGCAGCTGGCCGGTGGCACCCAGCAGCCGGTAACGCGCCTGGGTCAGCTCTGCCCGCTCGGTGGCAGCCCCCAGCCGTGCGGCATAGATTTCGTTTTCGGCATTGAGCAGGTCGATGATGCTGCGCTTGCCGATCTGGAACTGCTCCCAGTAGGCTTCGCGCACCTTGCGCGTACTTTCCACCAGCTCCTCGCGGGTGCTCACGCGGCCCACACGCGACTGGATCTGCGTCCAGTGGCGTGCCACCTCGGTCTGCAGCGTGCGGCGGGTGTTCGACACCGCCTCTTCGGCCGTCAGCACCTGCGCATTGGCAGCCGCTGCCGTGGCCGCGCCCACGCCGCCATCGAACGGACTCCAGTCCGTCACCAGTCCCAGGTCATAGCCACCGAACCACTCACGCTTGCCATCGAAATTGCGCGGACTCGTCACGCGCGCCCGCAGGTTCACCGTGGGCTTGACCCAGGCATCGGCCACCGCAGCCGCCTTGCGGGCCGCATTGACCTCGGCACGCCGTGCCAGAATGGCCGGGTGGCTGTTGAGCAGGTCCATGGCTTCCTGCAGCGAACGCACCGGTTCGCCCGGTGGCGTGGCGGCCGTCACCCCCTTGACGGGCTGGCCGACCAGCTGCGTCAGCGCCTCGCGGGCCTCGGCCAGCTGCCCCTCGCGGTCGGCCAGCGTGAGCTGTGCCTGCGACAGGCGGGAATTGGTCTGCAGCAGATCGTAGCCGCGGCCCTTGTCGATGCGCACGATTTCGCGCACCCGGGCCTGCAGCGCCTCGATGCCTGCCACATAATCGCGGGCCAGCACCGCCAGGTCCTGCTGCTTCACCACTTCTATATAGGCATCGGCCACGCGCAGCGCAATGTCGTCGCGCGAGGCTTCGGTACTGTAGTTGGCGCTGGAGAGCCGTGCCTTCTGGCGGTCGGTCTCGTTGTCGGTGCGCCCACCGTCGTACAGCGGCTTGATGGCCTGCGCCCCCAGATCACCACTGCGCTTGTCACGGCCCACACCCCGCTGGTAAGCCACCGAAGGTTCGGCAATCACCCCGAAGCGGAAATTCATGCCATTGGCCGCGCCCGTCACCTCGTGGCGGATGGCCTCCGCGTTGCGGCGCGCACCCAGCACGGCCGGATGCAGCTTCAGCGCAATGTCCACCGCCTCCGGCAGCGTCTCGGCCCGGGCGGTGTCCTGCCAGCCGCCAGCCAGTCCGCCCGCCGCCAGCTGCAGGGCCAGCAGGGCGGGCAGCAGGCGCCGGCGGCGCGGCGTGTCGTGGCTGCCGGGCGACGGCAGCCCGTTCGAAGCGGCCGCAGCGCCGGCACGGCCGTGCCCGTGCACGGACGGCGCGTCAGTCGGATGCAGGGAGAGGGCGCGGGGCGTCCGGGGTGAATGTCTGTTCGTCATGGTCGAGGTTGGCTGGCTGGTTCTTGTGAAGGGGTTTTCGCGGGGGGCGAAAGCGTCCATGACACACAGGGGTCCATGGCACGCGCTGAGCCTCATTCAACGTCCGCGCACGACGGCGGCCGACAGGGGGCATTGTCCTCCCCCGCATCATCCCGGCGGCATGAATGGGCTACGGGGTCGTTTTAACGGCATGGGCGGGCCTATGGTGGTTGCAAAACAACAACTGCCGTGTGTGCGTGCAACGGCAGTGGCGTGCGCGGGAGCAGGGGGCGGCCGCCCGCCTCCCCAATCTGTGCATGGCGCCCTGTCCACGCGCAGATCCGGGACGGGCGCGGCGACGAACCCGTCCACGACACGCGCTAGCCGCGCCCCACCAGCGGCATTTTCGTGGCCATCAGCGTCATGAACTGCACATTGGCCGACAGCGGCAGCCGGGCCATGTCCAGTACCGCCTGCGCCACCAGATGCACATCGATGGTCGGTTCCGTGGCCACGCGCCCGTCGGCCTGCAGAATGCCCTCGGCCATCGGCCGGGTCATGTCGGTGGCCGCGTTGCCGATGTCGATCTGGCTGCACGCGATGTCGAAATCGCGTCCGTCCAGCGAGGCCGCCTTCGTCAGGCCGGTCATGGCGTGCTTGGTGGCCGTGTAGGGCATCGACATTGGCCGCGGTGCGTGGGCCGACACCGAACCATTGTTGATGATGCGCCCGCCACGCGGGTTCTGCGCCTTCATCACCCGGAAGGCGTTCTGGATGCAGTAGAACGGCCCGCTCAGGTTGGTGTCCACCACGGCACGCCACTGCGTGGGCGACAGGGATTCCAGCGGCACCGCCGGTGCACTGATGCCCGCATTGTTGAACAGCACGTCCACGCGCCCAAAATGCGCCACCGTGCGGTCGAACAGGCGTGTCACCGCATCCGGGTCGGTCACATCGGTGGGAATGATCAGCGCGCGGCCCGGCTGTGCAGACTGGTCGGCCGTTTCCTGCAGGGTGATCTGCCGGCGCCCGGCCAGCACCACTCCGTAGCCGGCGGCCAGAAAGGCCAGCGCCACGGCACGGCCAATGCCACTGCCGGCCCCGGTGATCACGGCAATGGGCAGGGCAGGGGCGGGATTGGGAGGAGGATAAAGCATGGTGGCAGCGTCCGTCGTGCTGAATATCGGGTCACCGCGCATTATAGGAGGGCGTTATTTCATGACTTTGCAGCATGTGGGCAGCAGCTTGCCCGGGTTCATCCGGTCGTCCGGGTCCAGCGCCGCCTTGATGGCCCGCATCATCTGTAGTTCCAGCGGCTGCTTGTAGCGCGCCAGCTCGGCCAGCCGCAGCACGCCAATGCCATGCTCGGCCGAAATGGCGCCCTCGTGGGCCGCCACCACATCGTGCACGATGTGATTCACCCGCGCCTCGTCCGCCGCAAACGCTTCGTCATACTGCCGTGCAAACTGCGCACGTGGCGATACATTGAAATGCAGGTTGCCATCGCCCAGATGCCCGAACACCGTCAGCCGCACCGCCGGATATGCCGCCCGCAGCTGCGCCTCTGCCGCCACCATGAATTCGGCAATCCGCCCGATGGGCACCGAAATGTCGTGCTTGATGTTGCGCCCCTCGCGGCTCTGTGCGGCCGAGATGTTCTCGCGCAGCGCCCACAGCGCCGCAAACTGCGCCAGCGAGCCCGACAGCACGGCATCGCGCACCGTACCGGCCTCCATGGCCGCCGCCAGCACCGTCTCCAGCCCCTCGCGCGCCGCCGCCTCGCTGTGCAGGCTGCTGGCCTCCAGCAGCACGAACCAGGGACGTGTCACCGGCTGGCGGCCTGCACGGGCCCTGTCGTGTCCGGTGTCTGCGTCATGCCTCGCGCCTGCGTCCTGTCTGGCGTCTGTATCCTGCCCAGCGCCTGGGTCCTGCCCGGCTGGTGTGGCGCCCGCGGCAGCGCCGAAAGGTACTGGCAGCTCCGGAAAATGCCTGTGTACCAGCCCCAGGGCGTCGGCCGACATCAGCTCGAAGGCCGTCAGTTCGGCCGCCAGCCGGCTCTGGGCCTGTACCAGCAGCGTCAGCGCCTGTTCGGGCGCATCCACCTGCGCCAGTGCCACCACCCGGCCTGCTGGCTGCGGAAACAGCTTCAGCACCGCCGCCGTGATGATCCCCAGCGTCCCCTCGGCCCCGATGAACAGGTCGCGCAGGTCGTAGCCGGTATTGTTCTTGCGCAGGCGGTTCAGCCCGTGCCAGACCTCGCCGCTGGCCGTCACCACCTCCAGCCCCAGACACAGCTCGCGCATGTTGCCGTAGCGCAGCACCTGCACCCCGCCTGCATTGGTGGCCAGGTTGCCGCCCACCGTGCAGCTGCCTTCCGAGGCCAGTGACAGCGGAAACAGTCGCCCGTGCGCCGCCGCGGCCGCCTGTGCCGCTGCCAGCGTGCAGCCGGCCTCCACCACCATCGTGCTGCCCGCCAGGTCCACACTGCGCACCCGCTGCAGGCGTTTCAGCGACAGCACGATGACGGGCCGGTCCCGGTCCGGCTGCGGGCCTGCCCCGGTGTCCGTGGCTGATGGTTCCGCCGATGCGGTCGGTGCCGTCGGGTTCGGTGAGGCCGGCGCGGACACGCCGTTGTGCCCTGCAATCGCGCCCCCGACGATACCCGCAGGTACCGAAGCCCCGGTCAGCCCCGTATTGCCCCCCTGCGGCACGATGGCCACCCCGTGCGCCGCACACCAGCGCACCACTGCGGCCACATCGTCCGTGCTGTCGGGCAGGGCCACCGCCAGCGCCGGGCCTCCCCAGCGCTGCCGGTAGTCGCGCACGAAGGAGGTCATCTCGTCCGGTCTTTCCAGCAGCCGGCCCCGGAAAGCGCCGCGCAGGGAGGGCAGCAGGGATGCAGCGTCGAAAAACACATCACCTCCGGTGTGACAAAAATCCGGCGCAAAGCCCGGCAACCCATGTACGCTGCCGCCGCAGCACGCAGCACACATCCTGCAGCCAGGCAGGGGTGCCGTGTGCCACTGCCAGATACGGGTAGCCGTGTGTGGCTGCCATGTACGGTTGCCATGCATGGCAGTGCCGGCGGGCCATGGCGCAGCAGGGCAGCTCATTTGCCTCCTCTGTGTACGCCACCGTGCCGGTTTTGTAACGCATACGGACGCGCTTGTAAGGCTTTGGCACAGCTGCGCCCATCCATGGGGCCATGCAGGCGTGGTCGACGGATCATCGCCGTATCATTTGCATGATAATCCACCTCCGCTGCCGGTCCGTTCCGGAGCGTGCCCCTGGCGGCACACCCGGCCCGGTGCCCCGGCAGCCCTTTCCGATCTGGTTCGCACAACGTTGAATCCACACGCCGCCACACCCACCTCACCGGGCTTCATGGTGTCCACCCTGCTGCGGCACCGCACCCTCATCCTGCAGATGGCCCGGCGGGAAATCGTTGCCCGCTACCGCGGTTCCGTCATGGGGGTGTTCTGGTCGCTGCTCAACCCGCTGCTCATGCTGGTCGTCTACACCTTCGTCTTCTCGGTGGTGTTCAAGGCGCGCTGGCAGACGGGGGCCCAGCAGAGCCACACCGACTTCGCCATCATCCTGTTCGTGGGTGTCATCGTGCACACCCTGTTCTCGGAGGTGGCCGGTCGCGCACCGTCACTCATCATTTCCAACCCCAGCTACGTCAAGCGCGTGGTGTTCCCGCTCGAAATCCTGCCCGCCGTCAGCCTGCTGTCGGCGCTCTTCCAGGCCGGTGTGAGCATAGCCGTGCTGCTGGTGGCCCTGCTGCTCATGGAAGGGCACATCCCGCTCACCGCCCCGCTCATCGTGGTGGTCTGGATTCCGCTGGTGCTGTTCTCGCTGGGCACCAGCTGGTGGCTGGCTGCGCTGGGTGTGTATGTGCGTGACGTGTCACAGGCCATCGGCGTGGTGCTCACCGTCATGCTGTTCATCTCGCCGGCCTTCTTTTCGCTGGAAGCCATCCCCGAAACCCTGCGTCCGTGGGTCAAGCTCAACCCGCTCACCATCCCCATGACGCAGTCACGCGACGTGCTCATCTGGGGCAACCTGCCCAGCTGGACGGAGTGGGGCCTGTTCACCGCCGGCATGGCGCTGTTCGCATGGCTGGGTTTCGTCTGGTTCCAGAGCATCCGCAGGGGGTTTGCCGATGTCCTCTGAACGCACCCCCAACCCTGCCGTGGCCGGCAGCGCACCGGCGGCTGGTGTCAGTATCTCCGCCGCGACCGGTTCCGCCGTGGCAGGCGCCTCCGCCACTGCCAGCATGGTCCCGGCCGGTGGCACCCAGGCCAGCGGAGTCCCGGCCAGCGCTTCCGGTCCGGCCTTTCCCGACCAGCCCCCGGCCGTCCCGCGGGATCCGGGGCTGGACGACGACGTGGCCATCCGCGTTTCGGGCCTCTCCAAGTGCTTCCAGCTCTACGACAGCCCGGGCCATCTGCTCAAGCAGCTGCTGGTGGGGCGCGTGGCCCGGCTGGTGGGCCGCACGCCGCCACAGTATTTCCGCGAGTTCTGGGCGCTGAAGGGGCTGGACTTCACCGTGCGCCGTGGCGAAACCGTGGGCATCGTCGGCCGCAATGGTGCCGGCAAGAGCACCCTGCTGCAGATCCTCTGCGGCACGCTCACCCCCACCGACGGCCATGTGGAAATCCGCGGTCGTGTGGCCGCGCTGCTGGAGCTGGGGGCGGGCTTCAACCCGGAGTTTTCCGGGCGCGAGAACGTCTACCTCAATGGCGCCATCCTGGGCGTGAGCCGTGAGGAAATCGCCCGCCGCTTTGCCGATATCGAGGCCTTTGCCGACATCGGCGAGTTCATCGACCGGCCGGTGAAGTCGTATTCGTCCGGCATGTACGTGCGGCTGGCCTTTGCCGTGTCGGCCTGCATCGACCCCGACGTGCTGATCGTCGACGAGGCACTGGCCGTGGGCGACGCCAAGTTCCAGGCGAAGTGCTTTCGCCGTTTCGAAGAGCTGGTCTCGCGCGGCACCACCATCCTGCTCGTCACCCATTCCACCGAGCAGATCACCCGCCACTGCGATCGCGCCATCCTGCTCGAAGGGGGCGTGGTGCACCAGGAAGGCCCACCCAGGGACGTGGCCAATACCTATCTGGACCTGCTCTTCGGCGTGCAGCGCCGTGACAAACCGGGCAAGGGCGGCAAGGGCAGCACGACGACCGGCAAGGGGGCCACAGCGGCCGGCAAGAGTTCCGGCACGGCCAGCAACGGTTCCGGAACGGCCAGCAAGGGCGCCATCGCAGCGGGTACGGCCGTGGAGGGAAAATCCGTTGACGCCGACGGCCAGGATGGTGCCGCAGGCCAGGATGATGCCGGAGCTGACGCAGCCAGCAGCGACAATAATGCTGCATTACGGCGCCCGGACATCGAGGGTGACGACGACATTTCCGGCCGGATAGCCCGGGCCGCGGCCCGGCAGCCCATCCGGGCGTCGGAGCTGGAAAGCGCGGCACCGGACGCACCGGGGGCGCAAGAGCAGGGCGGCGATGGCGCCCAGACGGGTGCCGGCATCCTGTCATCGCACGGCGAAATGCAGGATGACGACGCCCATAATTCAAAAAACACCCGCCAGAACAGCCCTCTGTCGCTGATTCCGCTCGCTTCTCCCTCGCGCTTCGAAGACCGCCCCGGCTACAACACCGACGAGTACCGCTGGGGCAGCCGCGAGGTGGAAATCGCCGACGTGATGGTCACCACCAACGGGCACGACCACACCGTGCGCCTCAACACCGGCGAGCAGGTTCTGGTGGTCGTGTGGGTACGTTTCCGGGTGGACGTGAATGCGCCCATCTACGGGCTCACCATCAAGACGCCGGACGGCATCACCGTCTACGGCAGCAACTCGCGCGACTTCCCCGACGGCCCGGTCATGCAGCCGGCCAGGGCCGGGCAGACCGTGCGGGTGGTGTTCTCGCTGGACCTGCGCATCGGCGCCGGTGATTTTCTGCTGTCGCTGGGCGTGGCCCACGAGATCGGTGGGGGCGAGGTCGAACCGCTCGACCGCCGCTACGACAGCATGCTGCTGCACGTGAGCCGCCAGTCCCGCTGCTACGGGCTGGCCGATTTCGACATGCGGGTGGACATTCAGGCAGACTCATGAGCTACCAGAAAGACACGCGGTACAACCTGTACTTCCGCCCCGAGGCGGAAGCCTTTGGTTACTCCGAGGGCGCCGAGGCCGAGCAGCGCCTGCTCGACATCGTCGAGCGCCTGCACGACCGCAGCACCTTCTCGCCCGAGTACCTCGACAACATCGTCGACTGGTCCACCCGCTACCACTTCAGCCGCGCCCGGCACTGTCTGCTGCGCCCGCTGGACATCGGCCCCGGCGACCGGGTGCTGGAGCTGGGCTGCGGCACCGGTGCCATCACCCGCTATCTGGGCGAAACGGGGGCCGAGGTGACGGCCGTGGAAGGCAGCCTGGCCCGTGCCCGCGTGGCGGCGGCCCGCTGCGCCGACCTGCCCAACGTCACCGTCATTGCCGACGACCTGCAGGGTGCCGAGGTGGAAGGCCCCTACGACTGGGTCACCTTCATCGGCGTGCTCGAATACGCCGCGGCCTATTCGGAGGCCGAAGACCCCTACCAGTCCTACCTGCAGGCCGCCATGCGCCACCTCGAGCCTGGCGGCAAACTGGTGGTGGCCATCGAGAACCAGCTGGGGCTCAAGTATTTCAATGCCTGTGGTGAAGACCACCTCGGCAAGCCCTTCATGGGTATCCAGGATCTCTACCAGCGTACCGGCGGCCCGCGCACCTTCGGCCGCCAGGCGCTGTCCCGTGTGCTGGCCCGGGCCGGTCTGCCGCAGCAGCAGTGGCTGTACCCGTACCCCGACTACAAGGTGCCCAGCATCGTGCTGAGCGATGCTGCGCTTGTGCACCCCGACTTTCAGGCCCACGACCTGCTGCTGCGCAGCGACAGCGAAGACTACAGCGACAACCGCCAGCGCATCTTCGACGAGGCCCTGGTCAACCGCGTGCTGGCGCAGAACGGCCTGCTGGGCGACTTCAGCAACTCCTTCCTCGTCGTGGCCCAGCGGCCGGAACAGCAGGCATGGCAGCCTGCCGCCATGGCCTGGACCTTTGCGGCCGTGCACCGGCACCGCGGCATGGCCACCGAAACCCGCTTCGTCCCGCAGGCGGGCGGCAGCATCCGCGTCACCAAACGGCGCATCCTGCCGCACGAACCCAGCACGCTGCCGCTGGCCGATGGCCACACCATCAGCCTGAACACGCAGGACTCCGACTACTTCCCCGGCCAGCAGATGGCCTGGGCGGCGCTGGCCGCCCATGTGCGCGACGGCAACGTGCCCGCACTGGTCGAGGCCCTGCGCCCGTGGTGCGAAACCCTGCTGTTTGCCGCCCAGGTCGGTGCCTCTCCGCTGCTGCCGGTGGAGGACGAAGCCGCCGCCCTGGCCGCCGCCGGCATGCCCTGTGCGGCCCCGGGGCAGGGCGCCACGGCAGGGGCCGGTGAGACAGCCGGAGAACCCGGCGCCAGCCATGCAGCCACCCCGCCCGGCACATCCGGTACACAGGCTGCCGGTACACCGGCCGCTGGCGGCGCGCCGGGCAGCCAGCTCGGCTCCCGCGGCCGACCGCTGCGCCTGCTGTCGCTGCCCGGTGGCATGATGGACCTGGTGCCGTTCAACATCCTGGCCAGCGAGAGCACGGGCCGTCACCAGGTCATCGACCAGGAATGGGAAGTCTCGTGTCCGGTCCCGGCAGGCTGGGTGCTCACCCGGGGCGTGATGCACGCCCTGCAGACCGGGCTGGTGCCGCACGATGAACTGGGCTCCATTGCCCGCGTGGTCATCGCCCTGGCCGATGCCTGTGGCTACCATGCCACACCCGACGACGTGGAACGCTGGCTGGCGCTGGAAGAACAGTTTCTGCGCGCCGTATCGGTCAAGGCCGTCAGCCACGGCCTATATACTGGCACCCGCCGCCCGGTGCCCATGGTGTTTCCGACCCTGGCCAGCCAGGCCCACGCCCTGCACGAACAGCAGCAGCACACCCACCGGGCCGAAGAAAAGGCCGAGGGCCTGCGCCAGCAGCTGGCCGCCCGCGAACAGGAAAACGTGGCCAGCCTGAAGCAGATCGACGAGGGCCGCCAGCGCGAAAAGGCGCTGGAAGCCCAGATCCAGACCCTGCTGGGCTCGCGCAGCTGGCGCTGGTCCGGCTGGCTGCGCACGCTCCGCCGCCGCAGCCGCATCTGAGCGACCACCGGCCTGTTCTCTGGTCACGGCCCGGCTTTGCCGGGCCGAACCGTTTTTTCCCGCTTTTCATCTCTCTTACCGCAGCATGCCCTGTCCAAAGGACACCATGGAATCGCTTCTTTCCCAAGTGCTCGCCTTTCGCCCGGCCCGCCTGGCGCCGCCCTTTGAACAGCAGGGTCACATCCCCTTCGTGGTGTGGCTGGTACGGCAGCTCAAACCCGGCCAGTTCGTGCAGCTGGGCACCCAGTCGGGCAACCTGTACTTTGCCGTCTGCCAGACCGTGGCCGAACACCAGCTGTCCACCCGCTGCTGTGCCGTGGGAACCTGGCAGGCCGAAGACCTGGCCCTGAAGCAGCTGAAAACTGCTTCCCCCGCTGCAGACGGCAAAGCCACGCAGCCGCCCGCCATTCCCGGTGCCACCGAATACAACCGCCAGCACTACGTCCGGTTTTCCGCACTGCTGCGCATGGGCAGCGCCCAGGCCCTGCCACGCTTCGAACCCGGCAGCATCGACCTGCTGCTGATCGACGGCCGCTACTCGCCCGACACCGTACGCAACGAGTTCAAAAGCTGGCGCGACCGCCTCTCCGACCGCGCTGTCGTCCTGCTGCTGGGCACGGCCGAAGCCGGCACGGGCGCCGCCGAACTCTGGCCGCAGCTGCAGGCCAGTCACCCGCACGTGCGCTTTGATTACGACCAGGGCATGGGCCTGGTGGCCCTGGGCAGCCAGGTGCCCGATGACATCCTGCAGGCCCTGGCCCGGGTCGGCACCCCCGAAGCGCAGAACCAGCTGCAGAACATGGCCGACATCCAGACGGTCATCCCGCGTACCGCCTGCCTGCAGCTGCAGGTGACGGGCCTGCAGGCCGAACTGGAGGAGAGCCGCGGCCAGCTCGCCCGCCTGCAGGAAGAACGCCGGCAGGAACAGGCCGAATACGCACAGCTGCAGCAGCAGTTTGCCGGCCTGCAGAAAATCGAGGCCGACAGACTGCAGCAGCGCCTGGACGAAGCCCGCGTGGCGCTGGAAGAGGCCCGCGCCGCCCGTGCCGCCGCCGAAAGCCACGCGGTCGATCTGCACCACCTGGCCACCGCCATGCAGCAGTCGCTGTGCTGGCGCCTCACGGCCCCCATTCGCTGGGTGGGCACGCCCATCAACCGCACCCGCCAGAAGGCCGCGCTGCTGCGCCGCTCCATCGCCCTGCGTGGCGGCGTGGCCAAAACGGCCAGCCAGGCCGTGACCATCCTGAAAAACGAAGGTGTGCAGGGCCTGCAGGCCCGCATTGGCAACGCCGAACGCCTGCTGAACGTGCCGGCCGCTGCCGCCCAGGCCGCCCTGCTGCAGCCGGGGGAAGACCCCTACCACGGCTGGCTGCGCCTGTACGACCCCACCGATGCCGACGCCATGGCGGCGCTGAAGGCAAAAATCGACGCCATGGGCCTGACCACCACCTTCTCGGTGGTGATGCCCGTCTACAACCCGCCCCTGAACTACCTGAAGCAGGCCATCGAATCCGTCCAGGCTCAGGTGTACCCGCACTGGGAAATCTGCATCGCCGACGACGCCTCGCCCAACCCCGAGGTGCGCACGCTGCTCACCGAACTGGCCGAAAAGGACAGCCGCATCAAGCTGGTCTTCCGCGAGAAGAACGGTCATATCTCGGCGGCCACCAACTCGGCCATGGAAATTGCCACCGGCGACTACATCGCGCTGATGGACAACGACGACCTGCTGCCGCCGCATGCGCTGGCATACATGGCGCTGGCCGTGCACGAGCACCCCAACGCCGGCCTCATCTACTCCGACGAAGACAAGGTCACCGAAGACAACGTCCGCCAGGCGCCGTACTTCAAGTGCCAGTTCAACTACGAACTCTTCCTGTCACAGAACATGATCAGCCACTTCGGCGTGTACCGCCGCAGCGTGCTGGAAGAGATCGGCGGTTTCCGTGTGGGCTACGAAGGCGCCCAGGACTGGGATCTCGCCCTGCGCGTCATCGAGAAGGTGGGGGTGGAGAACATCGTGCACGTGCCGCGCGTGCTCTACCACTGGCGCATCTTCCCCGGCAGCACCGCCCTGGCGCTGGAAGAAAAGGACTACGCCCTGCAGGCCCAGCTCAAGTCCATCTCCTCGCACCTCGAGCGCATGGGCAAGCCCGGCTCCGAAGTGTTCCCCGCCCCGCGCGTTCCGGGCCTGCTGCGCATCCGGCACAGGCTGCCCAGCCCCGCGCCCTTGGTGAGCATCATCATCCCCACGCGGGACCGGGTGGAACTGCTGTCGATGTGCATCGACTCCATCCTGGAAAAGACCAGCTACCAGCCCTACCAGATCGTCGTGGTGGACAACGGCAGCACCGAAGAGCGCGCCGTGGCCTACCTGAAGGGCCTGGAAGCACACGACAACGTCAGAATCGTGCGGGCCGACATGCCATTCAACTATTCGGCGCTCAACAACCTCGGCGTGGCACAGGCCGACGGCGAGTATCTGGTGCTGATGAACAACGACATCGAAATCACCCAGAACGACTGGATCGAGGAAATGCTGGGCTTTGCCAGCCAGCCGGACATCGGCTGTGTGGGGGCGCAGCTGTGGTACCCCAACAACACGCTGCAGCATGGCGGCGTGGTGCTGGGCATCGGTGGCGTGGCCTCGCACGCGCACAAGGGCATTCCGCGCGGCAACTTTGGCTACTTCGGCCGTGCCTCGGCCCACCAGATGTTCAGCGCCGTGACGGCGGCCTGCCTGATGGTACGCAAGCGCATCTACGAGGCCGTCGGCGGCTTCGACGAAACACTGAAGGTGGCCTACAACGATGTCGATTTTTGTCTGAAAGTTCGTGCCAAAGGGTTCAGAAATCTTTACAATCCGTTTGCATCCTTTGTGCACCACGAGTCAGCCAGCCGCGGCAGTGACCTGGATGGCGACAACCATCAGCGCCTGCTGGCCGAGGCGGCCATCATGAAGGGACGCTGGGGGGCGCTGATTTCCGATGACCCGGCGTATAGTCCAAATCTGACGCTGGCTGGGGATGACTTCTCGATGGCTTGGCCGTCGCGGATCAATACCTGATCTTGTCCAGAGCTGGCGCCGTCCAGAGCCCCCGGACATCCCTGGGGGACACTTGGGGTCATCTGCGCTATTCGGATAAATGGGGAACCGGGTGCTGAATGCCCCGCCTTTCGGCACGGAAACAGACAGGCCCTGTCACAGAAGATCGCTGTGACAGGGCCTGTCCTCCTGTTGGCTGCTTCAGGTCAGGGGTGCTGCACTGCGGGGAGTTCCACATCAAACCAGCAATCCTGCGCACTGCCCTGTACCCGCAAATGGATCCCACCGGGCTGTCGAAGCACATATCCACTGAAGCCTGCCAGACTTCCTCGCGGATCGATGGCCTGCGCCACGTCTGGTCGCGCCATACCGTCGAGCACAAAGCCACGAACCAGTCCTTCCCCGTCTGCCAGCGTCCAGCGCCCCGCACGGCCTGTCTGCGGGTTTTTGCGGTCGAATGCCCAGCCACGTGCCCACAGGTACCGGCTGTCTTCGGGTAGCGGCACCAGTTCATCGATATAGCCCTGGCAGCGTTTTTCCGTTGCTGGCTTGCTGGTAGCCTCACGGCAGGCCGTGCAGGGTTCGCCCAGCTGCTCATACAGATCCCGCCATGGCTCGATGCCGAACAGGGACAAATTGTGCTCTGAAGGCCATTGGGCGATTTTCAGCGCCCATGCTGCATTCGGGAATACTGCTTCGATGCGCTTTTGGTCCGGAATGCGCAACTCGATGGCCAGGGCACCGATATCGCGTTCGTACAGCGTTTCTTCCATGGGCGCCAGCGCCTTTTTCTGGAAATGCAGCATGGGCAACAGCATCAGCACGATGGGCACTGTCCAAGCCAGACGTGTCTTGCTGGAAAGTGCTGGAAATGGAGAGGGCACGGTGGCGATGAGAAAGGCCGCCCACACCATCAGCGCCGGTGTCATGTAGCGACTTGTCAGTCCCTGTTCGATGCCGAAGATCAGGCGCCCGCCTGCTGTGGCCACTGCCGTACCGCCGATGTACAGGATGAAGCACAGCATGGCCAGCCGCAGACTGGACTGCCGGGGTGCGCGGATGCTGCCGATGGCCATCCAGAGCGACCACGCAATCATGCCGATAGCGGCTGCCTGCGCCAGTTTCAGCGAAGCCTCACCCTTGCCCAGAAAGTAATAGAACGGTCCGCCCAGATAGGCCAGCATGTATTCGATCAGCCCGGAAGGATTGTCCCGCAGCGCCTGTGTCAGCGAACCATGTCCGCCCGGCGCGGTGTAACCATGAAAATAGACCCAGACGCCAGCTGCTGCCAGGACAGCCAGCAGCACCGGTTGCCACCAGCTTCGGTGCAGCAGCAGGGTGAACACCGCCAGCAGTGGCAACGCAATGACGCCATTGGCCATGGTGCCGAGAGACAGCACTCCACACACGACCGAGGCCCAGAACCAGCCGTTGGGCATGGGGGCGCCGGCATCACTGGCCCGGCTGGAACGATGCATGAAATAAAATGCCAGCAGAGGCAGCCACTGCGCCAGCAGAAACTGGCTCTGAAAGCCCCACGTCAGGTTGTCATACTGGATCCACGAACAGACCCACGCAAACAGAAAGGCCGAGGCCAGCGGAAAGTGGCCACCCGTGCGCTCACGCCATATTCCCAGAAAACTCAGCCCGATACCCACCATCAGCAGATAGTTGACCAGCAGCAGGAACCATCCCTTTCCCTGGAACCACGCCATGTCCATCCAGAAAAATATGCGTGCCAGCAGGATGCGATGTTCGTTGTGCTGGTCCCACCAGGCCCACCAGTCTCCGCCCTGTGCACGCACGAAAAAGCCCAGTGTGCCGTTCCACATGTCTCCAATGGGTACCGGAGACCATGCATGCCAGCATCCGATGGCCGCCAGTATCAGAAAGGTTGCCATGATGGCCCATGACACCACATGGGCCAGCGCAGAGGGTTTTGTCTGCAGGGAGGGGGTATCCATGGTTTTCCTTGAAATATCCGTTCAGGCCCTGCCGTGCGGGGTAAGCGGCAGGGCGGGGAAGGAACCGGCGTGACGTTCTTTTTCTGTGCTACGCCAGACATGCAGGCCCAGCATGGCCAGAAACCCCAGCAAAATCGAGAACCAGAGCGTAGCCAGCCGTGCACCCACGGCCGCCAGTCCTGCCGTGACAGGTTCTGTACCCTGTGCAATCAGCAGTGCGACGATGGTGGCTTCGGTAGACCCCATGCCACCCGGAATCATCGACGCTGCACCGGCCAGCATGGCAATGGGATAGATGGACAGGCTCACGTGCCAGGGCAGGACGATGCCCAGCTGGTGCAGCAGCCAGACAAAGGCCCCCGCCGTGAGCAGCCAGGCCAGCAGCCCCGTGCCCAGTGAAATGGCAGCATCCAGCGGTGTGGCCAGCCGCTGGCTGTGGCGCAACCCGTCTCGCAGCGTGCGCAGCAGTCGCGCCAGCCGCCAGGCGTGAACTCGCCGAAGCAGCACGATGATGCGGTTGAACCATCGCGGGTTCCAGGCGCAGCCCAGCACCAGGATAGCCAGTGTCAGTACAAAGGCTGATACGCCTGCCATCAGTATGGGGCTTTGTGTGGCATGAAAGGCCGCCAGCATCAGCACGGCCATCAGGTCAAAGAGCCGTTCGCATACGAACACGCCCAGTGTGGTCTGTGCCGGAACCCCCGCAGGCAGCAGGTAGCGGATGCGCATCAGTTCGCCCACCTTGCCTGGCGTGGCCGTGAAGGCAAACCCGCTCAGGTACGCCAGAAAACTGTATCCCACGGGCGGGCGGTGCCCCGTCCTGCGCAGCAGCCACTGCCAGCGTGCAAAGCGCAGGGCAAAGCTGCCCAGCGCAAAACCCGCCATGGCAAGCAGGGTGGGCCACAGCCGCGAGAGCTGCGAAAACACCTGTTTCTGCGAATCCAGCCAGAGCAGGGCGCCTAGATACAGGGCAGTGACCAGCACAAAACCAGCCAGAGGTCCACTGATTTTCATGCGTATCCGGTTGTGGAAATGACGGGCACCGGCATAGGGGCCGGTGCGGCATTATTTGAAGGAGAGATGCTTGTGTCCCAGATAGCTGGTAAACATGGGCACCACTACCCCTGCTGCATGGGCAAGCTCATGCACATACTGGTGTACGCCCAGCGCCGGCAGCAGCCAGTCGGCCAGCAGCAGACTGATGGCCCAGGTCTGCAGTACCGCCACCCCGTTGACCAGTACGAAGTACAGGGCGGAGTGGTGCAGCGCACGCTGGCTGTCCCGGAACACGAACAGCCTGGCCAGCACGAAGGCAGTGACCATCCCCGTGATGTAGGCCAGCACGATGGCGGCCGAAAAACCCATCCACTGGTTGTACAGGATGCGGCTGCCGAAGTTGACGGCCGCGGCAATGCCTCCGGTCAGCAGAAAGACCAGAAACTGGCGGGACCGGAAGGCGCCGATCATCGTACCGCGTCCCGGGCCATCTGGCGGCCAAAGCCGATGCTTTCGGAAATGCCGCGGTCCTCGGGGTAGTAGTACGAAGTGTCGGCCACCCACAGCCCTTCGACGGGCAGCTTCACCGGAGGGAGTTTCGACAGATACCCCGGATCGCAGATGGGCTGTGCATGGCGGTAGCGGCTGGCGCGGATGTCGATGAAGTCATCGTCCTGCAGGGCAGGGTTGATCTTTTTCAGGTAGCGGCGCACCTTGTCCAGAAACACATGGTCGTCATCCTGGTACTTCGGGTGTTCGCCCGGCATGTAGAAGGGCACGTACACCACATGCCGGTCCAGCGGCCGCAAATTGGTGTACTCCACAATGCCCGGGATGTCCATGTCCGGGTCGTTGGTGTTGAGCCAGAAATTGTCGGTCAGCGGCTTTTTCAGCTTTGCAATCACGCACACCACGGCAATGTTTTTCAGTGCCTGGTACCTTGCCAGAATGTCGGTGGGCAGATCGGGCATGATCTGCGGCACATAGGGCAGCGGGATGGTGCTGATCACACGGTCGAAGGCTTCGGTGCCGGCAGGTGTCTGCACCCCTGTGACCTTGCCATGGTCCATGGTGACCCGTGTGACCGGTGTGGACAGCCGGAACTTGCCGCCGCGCGCCTCGATGGCCTGCTTCATGCCGTTGAGCAGCGTGGCGGACCCGCCATCCAGATAGCCAAGCTTTTCACGGAACAGATCGTAGCGCGAGCGGCCAATGCGCCGGATGCGGCTCCATATCCACGCAGCCGACAGGTTGGGCGTGTAGTCGTAGAACTTCAGCTCGAAGAGCTTTTTCCACAGCACTTCCCAGGCCTCGTCGCCCACCCAGCGCCTGATCCAGCCGGTAGCCTCCACGTTGTCCAGTGGCTTCCAGTCATTGCGACGGGTGGACAGAAAGGCGTGCAGGCCGTAGCGGATCTTTGCCGGCAGGCTCAGTCCCCTGAACTTCAGCAGTGCCACCGGGTTGCCCCAGGGCTGCAGCCGGTTCTGGAACCAGTAGCCCATCTTCGTTTCGGTCCAGTGCATTTTGCTGCTCAGGCCCAGCTCGTCCAGTACCTGCAGGAAGGCATGGTCCGAAATGCAATGGAAGTGGTAGTAGCGTTCGATGTCCAGGCCACCGAAGTCGAAGGTGGCCGTCATGCCCCCCACGCGGTCGTCTGCCTCGAATACCACGGGATGATGCCCATCCTGCGTCAGCTGGTAGGCCACGGCCAGCCCCATTGGGCCGGCGCCCAGTACGGCAATGCGTTGGGGTGTGGCCATGTTCAGAACTCCAGCACCACGCTGCCGTAGCGTGGGTCGTTGAAGGTTTCATCGATGGCTTCCCTGAACGGCGTTGCCCGCACGCCGAAAATGCCCGGCCAGTCGATCACCTCGAACTCGTCCTTGGCAGAGAGTGCAGCGAGTTGCTGGGTGGTGAAGGGCGGGTTCCTGTCGAACAGCGCCCAGGTCCATAGCAGAGCGTAGAACAGCCCGTAAGGGATGCGCACGATGGGGGTTTTTGCCTTCGTGGCCTTCCTGATTTCACGGATGATGTCGATGTAGTCGACCTTCTCGTGCCCCGAAATGTTGAAGATGCCGCGGATGTCCGGGTGCTCGATGCAGCTGATGATGATGTCGCAGAAGTCGCCCACGTACAGCGGCTGTCGCATGTACCTGCCGTTGCCCGGAATGGGGAACACGGGCACCTTCTTCATGAAGCGCGACAGCCAGCCCAGATGCTTTCGGTCGAACCAGCCGAACATCAGTGTGGGCCGCAGGATGGGGCAGGGAATGCCGCTGTCCACCACCAGCTTCTCCTGGTCCTTCTTGGTGTTGGTGTAGAAGTCATCCGCCACCGATTCCACCACCGATGAGCTGATGTGCACCAGTTCCGGCACCCGGTACTGACGGATGGTGTCCAGAATCACCTGGCTGGCCGTGACGTTGTTGCGCACGAACTCGCTGTAGTCGTTGCCGCCGATCTGTGCCTGCAGCATCACCACCGTATCGGCGTTTTCGAAGTGCTTCTGCCAGTTTCCGGGCTCGGCCACATCCACCAGCTCGACCGTGATGTCTGGCTGGATGCGGCGCAGCACGCCCACGTTGTTGGCATGCTTGTCCAGCACGACGATGTTGCGATAGCCCCGGTCCTTCAGACGGGCGACCAGGTTCTGGCCGACCAGTCCGGCGCCGCCGGGGAGGATGATCTTTTTGTTCAGCAGGTCTGTCATTGTGTCAGTTCAGGCAGTAGATGCGGAGTTCCTTGATGGCGGTGGCGTCAGGTGGCTGTTGATGGGGGTCGATATGCAGGAATATGTTTCCTGGAAAGGCCGGAAACGCGAACTGGGCCTTGATGTCTCCATTGGGGTACCATCGCCCGAATTTGTATTGTTCACCAAAGCGCTCGTTGTCGCTCCAGTAAAGGGTGACTTCGCCTTGCTGCTGGCGGTGCATGTCCATTTCGACGCCGATGTGACGTGCGTTTTTGCAGGAGAAGCCAGTTGCGATGCTCGATCCGGATAGGTTGGGGGTGTTGAATGTGTCAGTCAGGTTCTGGTCCGGCATTTTCATCCGGTATGTTGGCTGCTCTGGTGTCTGTGGTGGAAGATGAATGTTCCATGACGGATATACCGGCTGGACAGGATGAATCGGAATGACGGTTTCTGTGACTTCCGCAAGTTTGGCAAACGATTTGAAATGAAGATCGTCCTTCTTGCTGGCGAGGGGCTGTCGGGCGCAGAACAGAAACGCTGCCAAAGCCAGAACTGCAGTGAGAACACGATGCGCTCCGATTGAAACGACGCTGATTGAGGCCAGAACCATGGCGTAGGGAACCCAGGTGTAGCGCTGTCCCAATCCCCGCGCCGCAGCGCCAAGTGGGTCAGGAAACTGTGCATACATGCCTGCTGCACCCATTCCAAGCCCAATGAAAAGAAGCCCCAGGGCTGTCAGATGTTTGATACGGTTACCCTTGGAAGTAAATATCAGGTATACGTAGCATCCGAGTAAAACAAGGATAAGCACGTAGCCGAGACCGTTGTTGGCACCCATAGAAACAAAACGCCATAGTCCCTTGGTCCAGACGGCAGGATCAAAATTGAAATCGTGTATGGAAACCCTGGGTTTTTGAATGGTGTGAACGGCCTGTACGAGGGCTGCAATCGCCATGCAGGCATAGATGGGCCAGTTACCTCGCCACGCTCGCCTGGCGGGAATGAGCCAAAACATGACTACGGCTATGACAATTATTAAAAATGGTCCCGTCAGCCCTGCAATGAGCGATATCACGGCAAGTACAATGAGTTCGGTACGGCTGGAACAGTCCGAACGTGTCATCGCAATGAAGCCAAGCGCCGCGCCAAGATGCCACTGGGCGTTGGTAACATTGAAGAATACTTCTCCGATATTGGGTTGTACCGCTATGAGAAAGACGGTGATGGCAGCATGCAGTGGCGAGCCACCCATATGGCGGATCAGCCTGGCTGCACAGAAGCTCATGAAGTAGTACGCAAGAAGCCAGCCGATGAGCAGAACTGTGGGACGATCCGTCAGAGGTAGCGGGTTGGCAAGCAGGCTGACCATTCGGGGGTAGAGATGAAGGTAACTTGAATAGGGTTCCAGCAGGGAGTGCCATCCAAGCGCATGCGCCTGGGATATGAATACCCTTCCGTCTTCCGCCCACAGATGACGTGCTGCAAAGTGGTTGAGATGATCTGTCCTGAGCCACAGTCCCAGTGTTGCCAGCAGTAATGCGGGCCAGTAGAAGGACCCTGTGGATTGATGAGAGGGCGATGTCTGCATGAATGGTGACTGCGCTCAGATATCCATCCGGTTGAACACACACGCAGGCAGGTTCCTGATCACCAGCATGATCAACGCCCACTTGCCCGGGGTGTACAGTACGGCCTTGCCTGCATCCACGGCCTTCACGATATCGGCCGCTACCTGTTCCGATGAGGCCAGCCGTGCACCATCCTGTTTCAGATGTGCTGTCATCGGCGTATCGGTCGGCCCGGGCTTGACCAGCAGCACCTTCACGTCGGTGGCGGCCAGCCGGTGCTGCAGGCCCTGTGCGTACCGGTCCACCAGCCCCTTGGCTGCACCGTACACGTAGTTGGACTTGCGGCCTCGGTCACCGGCCACCGAGCCGATCAGGGCAATATGGCCGCGGCCCCTCGGCTGCATCACGCCGGCAAAGGCTTCGGCAAACAGTACCGGCGACAGGGCGTTTACCTGCAGGGACTGTGCATTGGCGGCCAGGTCCTGTTGCATGGCCGGCTGGTCGGGCAGCATGCCGTGCGCTATCAGTGCAATGTCGATGCCACCATCGGCGTCCAGCTGCTGTACCAGCGCCGCAATGGCGGCCGGGTCCAGAAAGTCCACCGTCAGGCAACGGATGCTGGATGCCGGGCTGCGCACCTTCAGGTCGGCCGCGATGGGTTCGAGCTTTTGCAGGTTGCGGCCCACCAGCACCAGCTCGCGCGGGGTGCGGGCGGCCCACAGTCGCGCGCACTGTTCGGCTATGGCCGAACTGGCGCCCACGATGACAATACGGTTGGGGGTATTCAATTCAGGCTCCCATCAGGCGGCGGGACATGGCCGAGCTGATGCCCGGGTCGCGGAAGGGCAGGAACTCGGGCAGGCGCGGATAGCCGGATTCGAACATCGCGCGGGACATGCGGGCATCCTTGGCCGGGTACAGGCGCCCACCGGCTTCGGTCACGATGGCGTCCAGCCGCTGGAACAGCCGCAGGGTGCGTTCGCCCCGGTTGGGGAAGTCCAGCGCCAGCGTCACGCCCGGTGCCGGAAAGCTCAGCATGCCCGGTGCGGCACGGTTGCCAAAGGTCTTCAGCACGGCCAGAAACGAGCCTTCACCCGATTGCGAGATGGCCCGCAGCATGGCCTGCACGGCGTCGCGTCCCTGCGCCATCGGTACGACGCTCTGGTACTGGTAGAAGCCGCGGGGACCATACATCCGGTTCCACTCCAGCAGGTTGTCCAGCGGGTAGAAAAAGGGCTCGTAATGCACAACGGCCGGCTCGGTCCTGCCCTTGTGCAGGTTGAAGTACGCCCAGTTGAAGGGGCGCAGCGACAGGCCATTCACCAGCGACACCGGCGGCTGTACCGGCATGGTCAGGGCACGTGGCCGGGGCAGGGGGCGGTCGCCGGCGTCCACGTGGTTGCCGCGCATGAACAGGCCCCGTCCCTTGCTGGACAGGCAGTCGATCCACGACACCGAGTATTCCCACGTGCTGGCCGAGGCGTCGGACAGCTGGAAGAACTCGTCCAGACTGGTGTAGGGCAGGGTCTGCGAAGTCAGCCATGGGCCGGGCACCGGCCGCAGCTGCAGTTCGGCCTGCACGATCACGCCGGTCAGCCCCATCCCCCCCACAGTGGCGGCAAACCAGTCGGCCTGTGTGTCCGGACCGCAGGTGATGGTGTCGCCGGTGGTGCGTACCAGCTGCAGCTGGCGGACATGGTCGCCAAACGAGCCGGCCGAATGGTGGCTCTTGCCGTGTACGTCGTTGGCAATGGCGCCGCCCACGGTGACCAGCTGTGTGCCGGGGCATACCGGCAGCATCCAGCCGCGTGGAACCGTCAGCCGCTGGATGTCGCGCAGCAGTACGCCGGCCTCGCAGATCAGCCGGCCTGTCTCTTCATCAAAGTGGATGAAGCGGTCCAGTCCGCGGGTCAGCCACAGCGGGCCTCCGGGGTTCAGGCAGATATCGCCATAGCTGCGGCCGTTACCGAAGGCAAGCCCCGGCCGGTGCGGTGCACCGGCGGGTGTGGCAGTGCCGTTGCCGCGCTGGGGAGATGACGCGCCGATCTGCGCGGCCACCCGGGCGGCGTCAAGTGACAGCGGCAGATGCGGCTCGCGCGACAGGCGCCCCCAGGCCGAGAAACGGCTTACCACGGCATGTGCCCCAGAACGCCCGTGCCCATGGCCAGTACCAGCGCGAAAATGGCGCCCGTGGCCAGACTGGTCCGGTCCTTGATGGCAAATACCACCGGGTCATCGTGCATCTCGCCTCGGTGGGCGCGCATCCATACCCAACTCACCCAGAACAGCACCACTGGCACGGCGCCCCACACCAGCTTCGGATGCTCGTACATGGCCATGATGGCGTCGCTGTTCACGTACAGGGCCAGCACCAGTACGGCGGCATAACCGGCCACAATGCCCATCATCTGAATGATGGGGGCATCGTCACTGTGGTAGCCGCGGCCGTGCAGCGAACCGGCGCCTTTTTTGTGCAGGCGCAGTTCGGCATAGCGCTTCACGAACGCCAGCGACAGGAACAGGAAAATCGAGAAGGCCAGCAGCCAGAACGACAGCATCATGCCAATGGCTGCTGCACCGGACACGATGCGCAGCGTGTACAGCATGGCCAGTGTGAGGCAGTCGATCAGCAGCAGCCGCTTGAGCCGCCACGAATACACGCAGGTCAGCGAAAAATACAGCAGCAGCCATGACAGGAAGGGCGTACCCACCTGCCAGGCCAGTGTCAGGCTTACGCCCAGCAGCACCGGGGCCAGCAATACCCCCTTCCAGGCCGGCACCAGCCCGGAGGCAAAGGGACGCTTGCGCTTGCGTGGGTGCAACCGGTCGCTTTCCAGGTCCAGCAGGTCGTTGGCAATGTAGACGGACGATGCACACAGGCTGAACGACGCAAAGGCCACCGCCAGCAGCCCCCAGGCATGCAGGTTGGTGAGATCATGCGCTGCCAGCAGCGGCACGAACAGCAGGATGTTCTTCATCCACTGGTGCATGCGCAGCACGCGCCGCCAGGCATTGAAGCCCTGCGGGCGGGCTGGAAACACCCGGGCCACCTCCGTCACGGCGGCGGCCTGATCGGCCAGCTTCGGGCTGCCATTGACCACGATGGCCTGCCGTGCGTGGCGCCAGACGTAGAGGTCGGCGCTGGAATTGCCGGCGTAGTCGAAACCACGGTCGCCGTAGCGTTCCACCAGTGCGGCCGCCTTGCGGGTACCGGCCAGATTGTCATGGCCGTCGCTGGCAATCACGTCATCGAAAATGCCCAGATGGTCGGCAACCTGCCGGGCAATACGCTGGTCAGAGGCCGTACACAGCACCAGCGTGCGTCCTTCGGCACGCTGTGTCTTCAGCCACTCGATGAGAGGCTGGTTGTAGGGCAGGGTTCTGGGGTCGAGCCGGGTGCGTTCGGCCAGCCGTTCCTTCAGCGTGGCCTTGCCCCGGCGCAACCAGCCCGGAATCTGCAGGGTCTGCAGTGGGTGTTCCCGCAGCAGCTGCAGGGCCGACTCGTGCAGCATGTCGGTGTGGATGAGTGTTCCGTCCAGATCGACGACAAGCGCAGGTTGCACGGTGAAAGGGACTCCCTCGAAAGAGCTGGGCATGGTGGCCACGGATGGAACCTTGGCAGGTCCGGGGTGATGGTGGAGGCACTCCATGCCTATTGCGGGGGTGCGCGAACCGGTCAGGCTGCGCAGGAGATTTGGGACCAGGACATGACGGTCGGTCAAAATCAGCGGATGAATGGTATCAACGAGCGGCTATTTGTGTCTATTGTTGCTTTGTCGGTACACATTGTAACGAGAATGGCTGTCTGTACTTATTTTGCCGGAGCCCTGATGACAGTTCGTTTCCTTGCAATTTCTTTCGTGGTCTACAGAATTGCGTGAGAGTGGCCGTGAGGTGCAGGTGTATCCAGATGGCCTAATTCGCTCGACCTAATCCGTTCGGCCACCGGCGTGACAGGTTCCTCGCTACCCATCGCCGTCCCTGCTGCAATGCCCGGGTTGTTTCCCTTCAATCCACGAGGCATTCATCATGACAACCGACAACGATGAGCCGCAGCAGTACCCGCCACCCACACCCGGTGATGTGGCAAGCGAGGACACACCCGGCGCCGGGTTCAGTGTCGTGCCGGCCGGTAGCGGCACCCGCACAAGGCGCATCAGCCACGACCAGTATTTCAAGTCGCTGATCACCCAGTACCCCCGGC
>ERZ773077.709-NODE-709-length-24420-cov-6.315452_pt1 | contig 24420 bp, 27 predicted proteins | sample MGYA00580612_ERZ773077 | MGnify/ENA primary metagenome ERZ773077 (study PRJEB29015, sample SAMEA2737971) | human oral metagenome | biome: human oral; feature: human-associated habitat; material: dental | place: China | collected 2021 ...
AAGACATCGCCTTCGATTTGAGCTTCGTCTTCATTTACAGCCCGCGCCCCGGCACGCCCGCCGCCAACCTGCCGGACGACACGCCGCACGAAGAAAAAGTGCGCCGCCTCGAAGCCCTGAACGAAGTGATTGAAGCGGAAACGGCGCGCATCAACCAAACCATGCTCGGCACGGTACAGCGCTGTTTGGTGGAAGGCGTGTCCAAAAAAGACCCCGACCAGCTCCAAGCCCGCACCGCCAACAACCGTGTGGTGAACTTTACCGGCGATGTGTCGCTCATCAATCAAATGGTAGAGATCAAAATCACAGAAGCCTTCACCTTCTCGTTACGCGGCGAGCTGGTGGAGTAAACAACAGGCTACCTGAAAATTTACCAGGAAGGATAAGCATGAAGAAAATCGCGATAACTGCGCTATTGGGTTTGTTGCTTGCCCCTGCCTATGCCGAAAATCAGCAGGGTTTCGACCGGGATGAAATCTATCAGCAGGTTCAGCTAACGAGCGAATATATTGAAAACGAGCTGAGCAATATCGTGCTGGCGAATTTGGCCGTGATGTCGCCCGAACAAGAGCGGCGGCTGAATACGAGTAAACAGGCAGAAAATGCGTTTAATCAAAGGGCTCGGCGCCAGCTCATGCAAACCTGGCCTGCCTATATGAATCGCTGTTATGCCGGCAATGCGGCTAGATTGTGTGCCTATCGCGATATGTATTTCCATCAGATATTTGAATTTGTTATGAAACAATCTGGCGATCGGCAGAGGGTTGTGCTGCTCAATACGCAAACCCACGCCTGGATACGGCAGAACCCCCGATTGTCGGAGCAGGCGGCGGCTGAAATAACTGCGATAATCCGTGAGGCTGGTTTGTAAATCAGTGCGCTTCGGTATTTGCTTGCCACTGATTTGAGGTACATATTTTCAGGTAGCCTGTTAGCGTTTTAGGCGTACAATCACGCTTTTCGAGCATGTGGAAAGGGATGACATGATGAAATTCAAACCCGCCCTGTCGGCCGGTATCTTGTCGTTGGCTTGTGGCAGCGGTGCGGCAAAAACTATCGAAGTCAGCCAAGGGTACGGCCTCGATTTCCGCACTCAAACCTACACCCGCCAAAGCACCGTAGTAAACGGCCAAACCGTGGCCTATCGTGCTTATGAAAATATCGTGTATGTGGCTAATCCGGTCGACAGTGCTTATCAAACCATCAATATCTACATCCCCGAAGCCTATTTCAACGGTGGCAGCATCAACGGCTACACCGCGCAAACCGCGCCTATCTTCCTGCCCAACCAAATCGGCGGCTATATGCCGGCCAAAGCTGGTGTGCCGGGGAAGGGTGGTTTCGGCCCAAGCAAAGAAGGGCAGGTTGACGCCATGCAGGCTGCTTTGGCCAGAGGTTATGTGGTAGCCTCGCCCGGCGCGCGCGGCCGCACCGCCGCCACCGGTAAAGCGCCTGCCGCGATTGTTGATTTGAAAGCAGCCGTGCGTTATTTGTGTTTCAACGATGCGGTGATGGCCGGTGATGCCGAAAAAATCATCTCCAACGGCATCAGCGCGGGCGGTGCTTTATCTGTGTTGCTCGGTGCCAGCGGTAATCAGGCCGACTACGAGCCCTATTTGCAACAGCTTGGTGCCGCTCCGGCTAAAGACCATATTTTCGCCGTTTCCGCCTATTGCCCGATTTCCATTTTAGATCATGCCGATGCTGCCTATGAATGGCAGTTTAACGGCGTGAATGACTACCAAAAAATGGATATTTCCATGATCGATTACCATGTTGAACGCAAATTGGTAAACGGTACGCTCACCAATGAGCAAATCCAAATTTCAGGTAGCCTTAAAGCCCAATTTCCAGCCTATGTGAACAGCCTGCGCCTGCGTGATCCGCAAGGCCGGGTACTGCGGTTAGACGCGCAGGGTAACGGCAGCTTTAAAAACTATGTTGCCTCCTTCCTGCGTCGTTCAGCCCAAAGCCAGCTAGATGCAGGCAAAGACTTGAGCAGCCGCAACTGGCTCACTATCCGCAACGGCAAAGTGAGTGCCGTGGACTTTTCCGCCTATGCCCGTGCCGCCGGCCGCCAGAAAACCCCGCCCGCTTTCGATGCGTTGGATTTGAGCAGCGGCGAAAACCAACTGTTTGGCACCGCCACCACCGACAAACAGCACTTCACTGCCTTCTCCTACCAATACCGCGCCAATGCACAAGCCACCTTGGCTGACCCGCAGACGGTGAAGCTGATGAACCCGATGCACTACATTAGTCGCCACACCACACCACAGCATTGGCGTATCCGCGTTGGCACGGCCGATAGCGATACCTCGCTGGCCATAGCCGCCATCCTCACTGCCAAGCTGCAAAACAGCGGCAAACGGGTGGATTTCGCCCTGCCGTGGGACGTACCGCACAGCGGCGATTACGACTTAGACGAACTGTTTGATTGGATGGATAAAACCGTACGCCGGCCGCGCGGCTAACCACTGAGGCTACCTGAAAAATGTTCGGCAGACATTTTCAGGTAGCCTTTATAACGCGTCAAACACAAAGCAAAAGAGACAGAGACTGGCTAAAAATGACGAAGCGAATGATGGCGGCGGCATTATCGCTATGCTTGCTTGCACCGGCTTACGCGAAGGATGCCGAAAGGCTTGATCAGTTGACGTTTGCCCGGCAGGCACGGATGGCCGCCCAATATTTGGGTGATCAAGCATCCAGCCTGGTAGTGGATCACGTTCTTGCCATGACGCCGGAGCAGCAGAGAGAGTTCGACCGGCTGCTTGCGGACAAACAGCAGGCGGCCCGCTGGGAAAGCGAAATTCGCGGGCGGGTAATGCGGCAGTTTGTTGGCTATATTGTGCAATGCTATGGGGAAAACCAAGCAGATTTATGCGTTTATCGCGATATTGCCGGGCGGACCCTCATGCGCCAAACGCTGGAGCAGTCAAACGACAAACAGCCGATTATGCCGCTACACGAGCAGACTCAATCTTGGATAACCGGCCACCCCCGGCAGGCTGCCGAAGCAGAACAGATTGCCGAATGGATGGCGCGGTTAGCCTTGCATCCCGGCAGCAAAGATCGATAGCAGATAGTTTTCAGGTAGCCTTCCGCAGGCAACCCTTGAGGCTACCTGAAAATAAAACCGGAGCTTAATCCTGCAAGAACCCTTTATCTCAACCCTTTTTCCCAACCACACTTGAAACATCATGCAATCCTTTCTAGACCGTTATTTCAAACTTTCCGAAAACCAAACCACCGTCCGCACCGAGCTGATGGCGGGGCTGACCACCTTCCTCACCATGTGCTACATCATCGTGGTGAATCCGCACACCCTGTCGCAGGCGGGGATGGATTTTGGCGCGGTATTTGTGGCCACTTGCATTTCCGCCGCCATCGGCTGCCTGATTATGGGCGCGCTGGCCAACTATCCGATTGCGCTGGCGCCCGGCATGGGGCTGAATGCCTATTTCACCTTCAGCGTGGTCAAAGGCATGGGTGTGCCGTGGCAGGTGGCGCTGGCAGCGGTGTTCGTTTCCGGCATCATCTTTATTTTGTTCAGCTTTTTGAAAGTGCGCGAAATGCTGGTGAACGCGCTGCCGATGAGCTTGAAAATGGCGATTGCTGCCGGCATCGGCCTGTTTTTGGCGCTGATTGCGCTCAAAGGCTCGGGCGTGGTGGTGGGCAATGAGGCCACGCTGGTGCATATGGGCGAATTCCGCTTGCCGGTGGAAGGGCAGCCTGGCGTGTATACGCCGAATTGGCCGATGCTCTTGGCGCTGCTGGGCTTTTTCATCATCGTGGTGCTGGATTATTTCCGTGTGCGCGGCGCCATCATCATCGGTATTTTGGGCGTTACCCTGCTGGCGGTGCCGCTGGGGCTGACCCGCTTCGAGCGCGTGGTGTCGGCCATTCCCAGCATGGCGCCTACCTTTATGCAGATGGATTTCAACCATCTGTTTTCAGGTAGCCTGATTGCGGTGATTTTCGTCTTTTTCCTGGTGGACTTGTTCGACAGCACCGGCACGCTGGTGGGCGTGGCGCACCGTGCCGGCCTGTTGGAAAACGGCAAACTGCCGCGCCTGAAAAAAGCCCTGTTTGCCGATTCCGTGGCCATCGTGGCCGGGGCGGCGCTGGGCACTTCCTCCACCACGCCTTATGTGGAAAGCGCCTCCGGCGTGGCTGCGGGCGGCCGCACCGGGCTTACCGCCGTTACCGTGGGCGTGCTGATGCTCGCCTGCCTGTGGTTTTCGCCGCTGGCCGAAGCCGTGCCCGCCTTCGCCACCGCGCCCGCGCTGCTGTATATCGGCATCCACATGATGCGCTCGGCCACGGAAATCGACTGGAACGACATGACTGAAGCCGCACCTGCCTTCCTCACCATGGTGTTTATGCCTTTCTCCTATTCGATTGCCGACGGTATCGCCATGGGCTTCATCAGCTATGCCTTGGTGAAACTGTGTTGTGGCCGATCCCGCGATGTACCACCCATGGTGTGGGGCGTGGCTGTGCTGTGGGCATTGAAATTCTGGTTCTTGGGCGCATAAGGCACGTTTGAATAGCAGAGAGAAAAAGGCTACCTGAAAGTTTTCAGGTAGCCTTTTGGTATGTGTGGCAGAAATGAGAATATGGTGCGGTTCAATTAGGAGTGGCCCAGATATTTGAAAAACGCAGCAAAATTCTGCGGAACATGGTTTGGCGGCAGCTTGTTGCGCTGGCAGGTATTTTCTACGTAGAAAAGGTGGAATATGGTTATACATGGTTGCTCGGATAAACAGGATAAAACATTCCCTAATTCTTTGCTAATTATAGATAAGTATAGTACGCTTAATCTGAATGATTTTAAGAGGGCAGGGCTGAACATGGAGTTTCTGCACGCAATCAACCAATCCTTGTTTCTGTTTATTAATGCCGATCATGATGACCATCCCGGCGCCATAGTGATGGCTTTGCTGATAGCGGAGTATTTAACCGCCATCACGCTGGTTGCGGTGGCGGTTTATTTGGTTTGGAAACATCGGCGTCGGCGAGTTGTTTGGCTGAATGTATTGTGCAGCCTGCTGTTGGGCATGGCGGCAACCTATCTAATCCGCAAGGGCTGGCATGTGCCGCGGCCGTTTGATATGCAGTTGGGCACTAATTTTTTGGCGCACAGCGCAACCTCGTCTTTCCCCAGCAAACACATGACTTCGCTGACTGCCCCGCTGATGAGCATGTGCCTGTTTGCCCCAACTCGGCTGGTGGGCGTGGCAGGTTTGATGGTGGCCATGAGCGTGGCGTGGTCGCGGGTGTATCTGGGCGTGCATTGGCCGCTGGATATGGCCGGGGCGCTGCTGGTGGGTTTGCTGGCGGCTTTAGCCGTAAAGTATGGATTGCGCCTGTTGTGGATGCGCTGGCTTGATTCGGCTGATGGCAAGTTTGCCATTCAGGATAAACAGGCTAGCTGAAAACGTTGCGTCAAGAGTAAAGAGGCTACCTGAAAGTTTTAGCTCGGTTGAAGCTATGCTTTCAGGTAGCCTTTTTATTGGGCTTTATAGTCAATCAACGGAGCTTCCGATACGGCATTGGCTCGCCTTGTATTGATTACGATTGGATTGGCGACATCCCCACTTGCCCGAATCAATCATAACGGCGGCATTTAATATCTGCATCCACACAGAAAATCGCGTTTTGTTCGGCCTGGCAGGCGCGGCGGACTTGGGCGCGGGCGAGGCCTTCGTTGTGGCTGGTGGCTTCATAGGTTTTGCGGAACGGGGTTACGCTGCACACATAGGCCGGGCTGCGGCCTGCGCGGTGCTCGATGATGACTTCGCGCACATTGCCGTTGCGTGTGGCCTGATTGTGCTCCAGCACGGCGATGCGCGCTTCCAAATCGGCAATGCGCCGCTCCAGGGCGCTGATGCGCGCGGCATCGTCGGCCGGCGCGGCATAGAGCGCAGTGGGCAGGGCGGTGAGGACGAGGAGGAGGGGGAATAGTTTTTTCATAGGAATCATTGAATTGAAATGGAAGTTGTATTTCAGGTAGCCTTTTCGGGGGCGGGATGCTACTTGAAAAATGGAAAATAAAACAGAGCAGGTGCGAATGAAAGGGTTGGGCGTTTGCCTGGCATGGTTGAGCCGATGCCCAGCTAGCCGGTTTTGCCCAAGCTTCAGTTCGGCAAACGGCGGCAGATGCTTTGTGCCATTTCTTGACCGGTTTGGTCGTCGATTTGGGTTTGACGCATGGTGCTGGCATCGAGGATGTCGATGCGCAGGGTGATGGTTTTGGCCTGGCGATCACTATCGAGGATGGTTGCGATACGGTGCTCTATGTTACGGAGCTCTGGATTGTTGCCGATGGTTTGGCGGGTAGCAGCATCATGCTGCGGGCGGGCACGGTTGCTGTTCCAGACGAGGATCAGGGTATCGTTGGATAGTTGCCAGGTGCCAGTGGCGCTTTGCTGGAAACGGAAGTCAAGGCCTTGGCGGCGGAAGGTATAGTCGCCAATACTGTTGGCGTAGTGGTTGGGGCGGAGGGTGAGGCTGTCGGTAACGGTGGCATAGATGCTGGGGTATTCTGTGGTGCAACGCCATTGGCCGGCAAGTTGGACTTCGCTGAGGGGCGCGGCATGAGCAGCGCTGATGGCAGCGATGAGGATAAGGATGGGAGTGAGTTTTTTCATAATGGTTCTGGTGTAGATAAGGTTGGTTTGGTGGGAGTTAGGTTTCAGGTAGCCTGCCTCTGGCCACAGGCTACCTGAAACTTATGACTGCTGCCTTACACGCCGGCTAGGTTGCAGAGGTATTGCCATAAAAGCGGCACGGGGCGGCCGGTGGCGCCTTTTTCTTTGCCGGATTTCCAGGCCGTGCCGGCGATGTCGAGGTGCGCCCAGGTTTGTTCTTGGGTGAAGTGGGCGAGGAAGGCGGCGGCGGTGAGGGTGCCGGCCGGGCGGCCGCCGATGTTTTGCAGGTCGGCAAAGTTGGATTTGAGCTGCTCGCTGTATTCTTCAAACAAGGGCAGCTGCCAGGCTTTGTCGCCGCTTTGGCGGGCGGCTGCGAGCAGGCTGTCGGCCAGTTCCTGATTGTTGGCCACCAGGCCGCTGGCGGCGCTGCCCAGCGCGATGACGCAGGCGCCGGTGAGGGTGGCCACGTCGATGAGGGCGGCGGGCTTGAATTGGGCGGCGTAGGTGAGGGCGTCGCACAGGATCAGGCGGCCTTCGGCATCGGTGTTGAGGATTTCGATGGTGGTGCCGTCCATGGCGGTTACGATGTCGCCGGGCTTGTTGGCGGCGGCATCGGGCATGTTTTCGCAGGCGGGGGCGACGGCGATGAGGTTGACGGGCAGTTTGGCGCGGGCGGCGGCAATGAAGGTGCCGATTACGCTGGCAGCGCCGCACATATCGAATTTCATTTCGTCCATTTCGGCACCGGGCTTGAGGGAAATGCCGCCGCTGTCGAAGGTTACGCCTTTGCCCACCAGTACGACGGGTGCGGCGTTCTTATCGGGCGCACCGAAGTAGGAAAGCTCGATTAAGCGCGGCTCTTGGGCGCTGCCTTTGGCTACCGACCAGAACGAGCCCATGTGTTCGCGGATGTAGTCGGCGCCAAGGATTTTGGCAGACGCCCCGGCGGCTTGGGCTTCGGCGCGGGCGGTGTCGGCCAGATAGGCGGGGGTGCAGATGTTGCCGGCGGTGTTGCCGAGGTCTTTGCACAGATTGATGCCGTGCAGCAGGGCTTGGGCGCGGCTGAGCGCATCTTGGGCGGATTGGTCGGCGGCGGGAGCATAGAAATCGGCCTGTTGCAGGGCGGCGGGTTTGGCGGTTTTTTTGAAGCGGTCGAAACGGTATACGGCTTCGTCCAGCGCGGTGGTGAGCACGTTGAGGGCATCGGCCAATTCGGCGGTGGAGAAGGCGCTCAAATCGATGGCGAGCGCGGGCTGTTTCTGTGCCCAACCGGCGGCATGGCGGAAGGCTTTGGCCAGCGTATCGCGCCCTGTGTTGTCGAGTTTGAGCACGGCGGTGTCGGTAAAGCCGCCGTTAGCGGGCGTGCGGGCGGCGGCGAAGGGTTCGTTTTCGGTGAGCGTGCCGTAGAGCAGGGCGGCGGTTTCATCGGCCGGGGCGGCGGTGCACAAATACAGGCGCGCGGCTTGGTTGGCGGGCAGGGCGGCGGAGTGGAGGTGGAATTGCATATTGATCCTTGGCTTGATTAGGGTGGAAAACGGGTGGCATTTTATCGCTTGGGGCAGGGAAGGGCTACCTGAAAGCATAAGCTTCAATGAAGCGAAAACGGTGTGGGTAGGATTTCAGGTAGCCTTCCCAATCGCACAGGCAAAAGGCTACCTGAAAGTGAAGTTGAAATAACTCCAGGCAGCGTTCTGCTAAAACTGCTTTTCCAATTCTATAAATACTTGTCGGCTTTTGCGTTCTGCCCACACATGGCTGCTGCGGGTGTGTTGCCAGGAGAAATTCAGCTTCGGGGTGAGGCCGAGGAGGGCCCAGTTTCTGTGCCACAGCGAAGCGGAGTATTGGATTTCGCGGTCGCGGCGTTGTTCGTGCGGGAAGCCTTGCGGCGTGATGTTTAGCGCGGTGCCGCGGAAACGCCGTTCGGCGAAGGATACGTTGAGCCGGGTGGAGAGTCCGCCCAGTGCGTCCCAATCATGAATCCAACCGGCGCCGATGCCGTGGCGGCGGTAGGCGGCATTGTTCGGCTTGCCGCGCAGGGCGGATTGCTCCGGCAGCATCTGGTTGAAATTCAGCCCGGCATACAGCGTGTTGCGCGCTGTAGCCCGCCAGGCAAGGGAGATGCTTTCGCCCAAATACCAGCCGTTATACATTTCTGCTTTGGTATCCATCCGATAGTGTTGGCGGTAGGCATCCAGTGCGGTGTGCAGCTGCCAACGCGGGGTGAGCAGGCGGCTGTATTCCGTGCGCAGCCCGGGGGCGTGCGCCCACATGTGCATTTTCAGCGTGTGGTTGTTTTGCGGTTTGCGGCCATCCCAGTTGTCGGTGCCGCTAAGCTGGAATTGGTAAAACGGCATCACCAACAGCCGCTGCCGCGCATCCTGCCAGAGCCAGCCCACGCCCAAACGGCCGTAGGCGCTGTCGTAGGCCGATTTGTTGCTCCAATAATAATTGGTGCCGCTCACATCCAGCTGCACACGCAAATTGTGATGCCCGGCCAGCGGCTGGTTTTTCGCCAAACCCAGGCCGTAAGCCACGCCCACAGCGTCTTCCGAGCGCTCGCGGCTGCAGCCGAACGGGCTGCAATGCGGCGGCGGGGCGTTGTTTACATTATTATCAAACGAGGGCGAAAGCCCGCCGCTCCATTGCCATTGCCGCTGTTTGGCAATATGGTTCAGATAATGCTGCACATTATTCTGCACCTCCGCCGGCACTTCCGGCTCGCTCCGTACAGTTTCAAATAGCTGTGCCGATTCGCGCCATTGCTTATCTTCTGCCAGCATGGCCGCCAAATCCAGGCGGATGCGCACATCCTGCGGCTTTTCTGCCGCCAATTCACGATAAATTTGTACTGCGCGCGCATAGTCGCCCGCATATCTAGCCTGCATGCCTTGTGCACGCCGCAGCAACACCATATCCGGCTGCGGCGTTTGCGCATACAGCAAAGTCAAATCCGCCAACAATTCCGGCTGCGGCGGGCTGTTCAATACCTGCACCAGCATCCGCGCCAAGAGCTGCGGCCGTGCCAGCAAATCCTGCTGTGTAAGCACCGGCGCGGCCTGCTGCCCATCTTTGGCTGCAGGCATTTGCGCGTTGTTTTCCAACTGTCGGAGCCACTGCTGCTGCCCCGTTTGTAAAAAACGCTTCTGATCCTGTTCCGGCGTGGTATCACCCCAGCTGTGTTGCGCTGTACACAACGTAAAAATAATCAGAAGCGCACTCGTTTTCATCTGCATATGATAAATAATTGTTTGAAAATAATGAAATATAATAGATAAGGTTTCGTTAAGTTTAGATATTTCGTGCAAATAAAGCGGTTTTCTTATTTATAAAAATGAGATATATTACCATTCTTTTTAACGAAGGCAGGATTTAAGTAAGCATGAAACACCTGATTTTATCTTTGTCTGTGGCTGCTGCGTTGGCAGGATGTGCCGGCAGTGGCGGGGTAACCATTCCAGACGGTACCGCTCCCGTGCCGCCGCTGACTCCGGCCGACTCCAGCAAAATCCTTGGCCCGGCCAGCACAGGCGAAACGCCCACCACCTTCCAAACCGGTAACGGGCAGCTGCGTTATGTGTCGTGGTATGTGGAGTATTGGGGCACGCCGTCGTCTGAAAACAAATTCATCTATCAGGCGCCAAACGGTAAAAGTTATGCCTTTGATGGGTTCACTAATCCGCCAAGATTCTCCAGCCGTTTTACGCCCGATAAAAACCAACCCACCAAGATGGAGCCGCAAACCTCAAGCGATGGTAACAAGCTGCTGGTGTGCTGTGAAAACGGTGATGCTAATTTCCCCGCAGGCTACCTGCAGTCTCTGCGTTATGGCGCATGGATTGGCGCCGACGGGCAAACCGATCTATTCGCTGGCGGCATATTGGCCGACACGGCGGATATGCAGAAACGTGGTGGCGCCACCGCACCCACCGGCAAAGCTACCTACGAAGTTTGGGCCTTCCGCGTGAAAGGCGGTTCGGTTGTGGCCTCTTCCTATAACACTGATACCAACCCTGCCAAACGGGTTAATTCTTTGCTAACCGTTAATTTCAACACCGGGAAAGTGGGTGGCACGATTAAAGGCAATGCCGATTTTGGTGCGGACATCGATTTCAACGATGTTACTGTAAACGGCAATACCTTCAGCGGCACAGCCTCTTCCGGCGGGGTGAGCGGCCAAGTGAACGGTGGCTTCTACGGTAAGAGCGGTTGGTACGACCCGGCCGGTACGGAAATCGGCGGTAAGGTTACTTTCAACGGCAACCGCAGCCTCGACAGCGTATTTGGTGGTTCAGCCACCGATACTCGCCGCGACCCGGATACCACGGCCACAGATTTAACCCCCGTTAATCCCTAATTCGATTTTCAGGCAGCCTTTATTCCATTTTCAATTCGCTAACAGAATCATGAAAACACATATCCATCAACACCGGCCAAGCATTTTGTTCTTGGCTCTGTGCAGCATCTTCTCTGCTCCGATTTGGGCAGCGGGCGAAACGGACGATGCCGGTTCCGCCCAATTGGAAACCATCGAAATCCAAGGTCGCAGGCATGCGCCGCGCCAGCTTGGCCGCGAACGCATCCGCCGCGAGCAGCTGGATAAAGAAATGGTGCAGGACATCCGCGATATGGTGCGCTACGATCCCGGCATCAGTGTGGCCGAGGGCGGCCGTGCCGGCTCCAATGGTTTCAGTATCCGCGGCGTGGATAAAGATCGCGTAGCCATCGTAGTGGACGGCCTCGACCAAGGTGAAAGCCGCTCTTCTTCTGCTTTCCAAGAACTGTTTGGCGCATATGGCAACTTCAACACCAACCGCAACGCTGCCGAATTGGAGCACATGAGCGAGGTAACCATCAGCAAAGGCGCTGATTCTATCACCGCCGGCAGCGGCGCATTGGGCGGCGCAGTGATTTACCGCACCAAATCGCCGCGCGATTATGTGGATGAAGATAAGCCATACCATGTCGGCATGAAAACCGGCTACCTGAGCCGCTCCGAACAATGGTTGGCCAGCATTACCGCTGCCGGTCGGCTGGGCGGGTTTGATGCCTTGGTGGTGGGCACTGTGCGTAACGGGCACGAAACCAAAAACCATAAAGAAGGCCAAAACGTCAATCTGCGTTTCAATAACAACTACCAATTTGGTAATACAACATATAGCGGTGTGGCGCGCGGCGCTCCCGACCCGCAAAACACGGAAGATCATGCCGACCTGTTCCGCCTCGGCTATCACTTCAACGACAGCAACTATCTGAGCGGTATTTACGAAACCACCCGACAGGATCGGGAAACGGATGAGTTCTCTAATCTGTTTGGTGCTTATGACAGCACCAGCTACCGCTACCGCCGCGATGTGGCCTACCGCCGCCGCGTTGGCTTGGAATACGAAAACCTGCTGGAATGGGGGCCGTGGAACAAGCTGACTGTGAGCTTAGACCGGCAGAAAATCCGCATGACTACCCTGACTTGGGATATTCCCAAGCAAGATTACATTCAACGAATGGGGCGGAATGCCGAAAACTACTTTATCCGCCGCAGCCTGAATTACGATACCGACCAATTCAAAGTGGCCGCCGAAAAACATTTCGATTTCGGCAAAAGCCTGACGTGGGATATGGCCTACGGCGTGGGCGGCTCGCGCAAACGCAACACCAATAGCAACACCAGTTATTGGACATACGTTTTCTATCCCGACCGCCTGGCTTCTGACCGTGATGAAAAAGAATTCTTGGTCAGCACCCAATCCAATAACACGAATCTTTATTGGAACAACACCCTGCGCTTTAGCGACCGCTTTAAGCTGAACCTCGGTGTGCGCTATGACCGCACCAAAATGCACACCCTGGATACGGAAAGTTTCAACCCCGACGTGAAAGGCCAGCTTGAAGCCAAAGGCCTGTGGAACCAACAGGCACGCTTCAGTTCGCCCAGCTATGTGGCCGCATTGGATTGGAACATCAGCCCGTCGGTTACCCTGCAAGGCAAATACAGCACCGGCTTCCGCGCGCCCACCACCGATGAAATGTGGTTCTATTTCCCCAACACTCTGTTTTATGTCGAACCCAATCCGAACCTGAAGGCCGAACGTTCCAAAAACGTTGAGCTGGGCATCGATGTGCACGGCAACTGGGGGCATGTACGCCTTTCCGGCTACCGCACCCGCTATACCGATTTCATCGATTTCGTGAACCGCGGCTACAAAGAGGTGAGGACCTGGAACTACACCACCAAAACTTTGAGTAACCGCGAATACGCCGACGTTTACCAAAACGTGAACCGTTCTCAAGCCGAGATCAAAGGTTTGGAGCTGAAAGCACGCTGGAATCTCGATAGCATCGGCCTGCCCGCCGGTATGTACACCACCTTGGCCGCGAACTACACCAAAGGCGAAGCTGACGGCAATATTCCGATTAACGCCATCCAGCCGTTTAACGGCGTGATCGGTATCGGTTACCAGCAGCCGGATAACCGTTGGGGCGTGGATTTGAACGTTAGCTATTTTGCGCGTAAAAAACCGGAAGACACCGTCGCCTCCTACGACAATACGGGCAGGGTTTTCCCTTATGCACGCCACAGCAGCAATATCTGGTTGGTAGATTTAACCGCCCGCTACCAGTTTAGGAAACATGTAACGATTAGCGCGGGCATCTACAACCTGTTCAACCGTCATTACTACACTTGGGAAACCCTGCGCAGCATTCGCGAATTCGGCACGGTAAACCGTGTGGATAACTGTACCGACCGAAGCGGTGTCGCCCACCACGACGGCTGCGCCCATGCCGGCCTTGAGCGTTTCAGCGCACCCGGCCGCAATTTCGGCCTTATTATCGAAGCCAAGTTTTAAACCTTGGCAGTAAGGAAACTGTTTCAACTACGTTGAAGCTTATGTTTTCAGGTAGCCTCTGCGCTTCTTGGGAGGCTACCTGAAAATCATGTCGCCAACACACAAAGGAAAATAAACCATGCAAGAAATCCCGTTCAACCAATACCTGAAAGAAAACTGCCGCACCACCCACGACAGCGTGGACGAGCTGGTGATGTCGGTTAAACCTTTCGACAACACCGAAAACTACATCCGCTTCCTGCAGCTGCAAGCCGTGTTCCACAAAATTGTGGACGACATCTACAAAAACCCGCAGCTCAACGAAAAAATCACCGGCCTGGCCGAGCTTGCCCGCTACGATCACGTCATCCTCGACCTGCAAGATCTGAACGCTGCCGAAAAAGCCGTTTCCCTGCCTATTCCCAAACCGGAAGGCGCAGAAGCATTGGGCTGGCTCTATTGCGCCGAAGGCTCCAACGTGGGTGCCGCCTTCTTGTTTAAAGATGCGCAAAACAACCTTGGCTACAACGCCGAACACGGTGCCCGCCACCTCGGCCCGCACGCCGACGGCCGGGGCAAACACTGGCGCCGTTTTGCCGAGCAGCTGAACAATCTGGACATTTCCGATAGCGAACGCGAACAAGCCCTGCAAGGCGCGCTTACCGCTTTTGCCTTCTACAAAAAACTGCTGCGCGAAATCTTCGAATTGCCCGAAGCCGCGTAAGGCTTGATAGCCGTTTTCGGCACAACAAAAGGCTACCTGAAAGTTTCAGGTAGCCTTTTGTTGTGTTCCCCCTTATGCGGAAGCCTGCAAAATCTTGCCGATGATTTCGCCGCTGTCTTTGGAGAGGGCGGGGTTTGCGGCGAGTTTTTGCAGCTCGGCGCGCATCAGGCTGCGGCGCTGCGGTTCGAGCTGGGCGCAGATGTTGAAGGCTTGGGCGAGGCGGGCGGCGATTTGGGGGTTGAAGCGGTCGATGCGCCCGATTTGGCCGGCGAGGAAGGCGTAGCCGCTGCCGTCTGCGGCGTGGAAGTGCGGCACGTTGCGGCTGAAGCTGCCGAGCAGGGCGCGGGCTTTGTTGGGGTTTTCCAGGCTGAAGGCGGGGTGTTCGAGCGCGGCGGCCACTTGCGCGGGGGTGTCGGCGCGGTGGCTGGCGGCAACCAGGCTGAAGTATTTGCACATCACGAGGTCGTCGCTGTGGAATTTGGCGGCGAACTGTTCGAGCAGGCGGTTGCGCTCGGGGCGATCGTTGTGGTTGATGGCGCTGAGGATGCCCCATTCGTGGGTCATGTTGCGTGCCATTTGATTGTAGTTGGCGGCCACTTGTTCGATGTGCCCGGGGCGGGCGCGCAGGATGAAGGCGCGGCAGGCGTTGCGCAGGGCGCGCCAGCCGGCTTGCTGCGGGTGGTATTCGTAGGGCTCGGCGAGGCCGGATTGCTCTTCTTCCATGCGGCGGGCTTCGGCGTTGAGTGCGGCGAATTGGTCGGTGAAGTGTGCGGCGATTAAATCGAGCAGGGCTTCGCGGGCGCGGTGGACGATGAGCGGATCGATGTTTTGGCGGCCGGCCCAGAGTTCGGCTTCGTTGGGAATGGCGAGCAGGGCGGCTTGGAAGGCGGCGCCGATGTCGGCACGCAAAACGTAGTCGATGGCTTGCAGCAGGGCGCGGTGCTCGGGCAGGGGGCTACCTGAAAGCAGGGCGGCTTCGTTGGCGGCGATGGCGCGGCGGTAGAGGGTTTGCGCGGCTTCCCAGCGGGCGAAGGGGTCGCTGTCGCAGGCGAGCAGCACGGAGAGTTCGTGCTCGCTGTAGGCGTAGTGCAAGTTTACCGGGGCGGAGAAGCCGCGCAGCAGGGAGGGGACGACTTGTTGATAGCCGCCTTCAAATTGCAGGGCAACGGTTTCTTCGGCCTGGCGCAGGGTGAGCACGGCTTCGGTTTGCTCATGTGTGCTTTCAGGTAGCCTGAAGGGGACGGGCTGGCCGAAGGTGTCTTCGTCGGTGCTGAACAGGGCGATTTTGAGCGGAATCATCATCGGCTGTTTGGCGGCCATATCGGGAGTGGGCGGGATGCTTTGGCGGATGTTCAGCACAAAGCGGTTGCCGGCTTGCAGGCTACCTGAAACCTCCAGCACCGGCGTGCCGGCCTGACTGTACCACAGGGCGAATTGCTCGAAATCGAAGCCGTTGGCATCGGCCATGGCGGCGCGGAAGTCGTCGCAGGTCACGGCTTGGCCGTCGTGGCGCTGGAAATAAAGTTTCATGCCTTTCTGGAAGCCCTCTTCGCCGAGGAAGGTGTGATACATGCGCACCACTTCGGCGCCTTTTTCATACACGGTGAGGGTGTAGAAGTTGTTCATTTCCACATAGCTGGCGGGGCGCACAGGGTGGGCGGTGGGGCCGGCGTCTTCGGGGAATTGGTGGGCGCGCAGGAAGGATACGTTTTCAATCCGGCGGACTTCGCGGCTGGCGCGGTCGGCGGAGAATTCTTGGTCGCGGAATACAGTGAGGCCTTCTTTGAGCGAGAGCTGGAACCAGTCGCGGCAGGTAACGCGGTTGCCGGTCCAGTTGTGGAAGTATTCGTGGGCGATGACGCCTTCCACGCGCTCGAAATCGGCGTCGGTGGCGGTGCGGCTGTCGGCCAGCACGCAGGCGGTGTTGAAGATGTTCAGGCCTTTGTTTTCCATCGCGCCCATGTTGAAGTCGCCCACGGCCACCACCATGAAAATATCCAAATCGTATTCGAGGCCGAAACGGGTTTCGTCCCAGCGCATGGCGTGTTTGAGCGATTCGATGCCGAAGCGCACTTTGCCGGCGTCTTCGGCGCGGGTGAAGAATTCGAGCGCCACTTGGCGGCCGCTTTTCGTGGTGAAGCTGTCGCGGGTGCACACCAAATCGCCGGCTACGAGGGCGAACAGGTAGCTGGGTTTGGCGAAGGGGTCGTGCCATTCGGCCCAGTGGCGGTTGTCGGGCAGCGTGCCGTGGCCGGTGCGGTTGCCGTTGGAAAGCAGCACGGGGAAGCGGGCGCGGTCGGCGCTGATGCGGGTGGTGTAGATGCCCATCACGTCGGGGCGGTCGGGGTGGTAGGTGATTTTGCGGAAGCCTTCCGGCTCGCATTGGGTGTAGAGGTTGCCGCCGCTGGCATAGAGCCCCATCAGGGATTTGTTTTGGTGCGGATAAAGGCGGGTGGCTACGTTCAGCTTGAAGGGTTGGGCGGGGACGTTCGGGATGGATAGGGTGTTGTTTTCCAAAGTGTAGGCGGTTTCAGGTAGCCTTTGGCCGTTGAGCTCGAGGGAAACCAGCTCGGCCGAGCCTTGCAGCACCAATGTGCCGTTGGCATCGGGCTGGGGCTGGATGGAAAGTTCGGCGGTAACGGCGGTATGGTCGTCATACACGTCGACATTCAGGCGGATGTGCGGCACGAGGTATTCGGGGGCGCGGTAGTCTTTGAGGTAGTGTGCGGTTTGCTGGGGCATGGCGGGCGGCCTTGTGGAGGAATGGAGTGCGGATATTTTAGCGCAAAACGGGGCCGGGTTTTAGCTTCGCAGAAACTCGGCTCCGGCTGCGCCGAAACATCGTTTTCCGTAAGTTTGGCACGGGCACGGTGCGATAAAATTAACGCCTCAAAGTGAATATGCTTTTGACAAATAAGGATATTCACATGGTTATCATTGCTGTGGTCTCTACCAAAGGTGGCATTGGTAAGACGACCCTTACTGCCAATTTGGCCGCTGTGCTGGCCGATATGGGCTTCAGAGTGCTGATGCTGGACACCGATACCCAAGCGTCCCTCAGCAAATATTACCCGCTGCACTACCGTGCGCCCAACGGCATGGTCGAGCTTCTGTTGGGTAAAAACGACGAAGCCTCCATCCGCTCCACCATCTCCAATACAGTTTATCCCAATCTGGACATCGTATTGTCCAACAACGTCCGGGACGACGTGCAGAACAAGGTGTACGACCGCCCCGACCGCGCTTTCCTGCTGCGCAACAAGCTGGTTCATCCCTGTATCGCCGAAAACTACGATGCCGTCATTATCGACACCAAAGGCTCGGTCGGCGTTATCCAAGATGCGGCCTGCTTTGCCGCCAACCTGCTGCTCTCCCCATTATGCCCGAAACGCTGAGTGCCCGCGAGTTCATCTCCGGCACGCAGGAGGCATTGGAGCGGCTGTCGCACGGTGCGGCCATGAACCTGCCGATACCGCCGCTGAAGGCGCCGATTTATGCGCGCGACCGCACCAAAGACGCACGGATGATCGCAGAAAACATCAAAGCCTATTTCCACAGCAGCCTGGATGGCAAAAAACAGCTGATGGCGTTGGAAATCCCCCATCCAAAGCCTACAAGGAAGCGGCCACCCTGCGCATCCCCGTACACTGCCACGAGTGGAAGCATGCGGGCAAATCGGAATCCGCCCGGCAGCAGATGATCAATTTGGTCTGTGAGCTGTTCCCGCAAATCGGGGAAGGCGGGATCGAGTGCCACCTGTTCGGCGACAACCTGGAAAACCTGCTGGCGCCGGAGGATGCCGCCCCCGGGGAAGGAGGAGGCCGTGAATAAGCCCGTGCAGCCGCGCAAACCGCAACTGACCTTGGATGCCGCAGCCGCCAGCCTGATGGTGCCGCAGCCGGCACAGACCGGGATGGACATCGCGGTCAAAGACGACGTATTCCCCGGCCTGTTCCTCAACGTGCCGGTATCGGAAATCGACTTCTTCGACAAAAACCCACGCACCCGCCACGACCCGGAACTGTACCGCCAAATCAAGGAATCGATCCGCGAAACGGGCGTGCAGCAGCCGGTGCACATCACCCGCCGCCTCGGCAGCCGCTGCTATGTGCTCTCGCAGGGCGGCAACACCCGCCTGAAAATCGTACAGGAACTGTATGCGGAAACGGGCGACGGCCGGTTTGCCGCCATTCCGGCCATTTATGCCGAATACACCTCGGAAGCGGATATCCGGATCGCCCACCTGATCGAAAACGAACAGCGGGCGGAGATGTGCTTTTGGGACAAGGCGCAGGCCTATGCCGCCATCCGCGACATGTTTCAGGCGGAGAGCGCCAAACAGCTGAGCCTGCGCGAGTTGGAAGCACTGTTTCTGACGCATGGGCTGTCGCTGACTTATCAAGTATTGGGCTATCTGTTTTTCGCCAAAGATCATTTGAGCGGATTGGGCAGCTTATGTATGTATCTTTCAAATTCAAAAACCATTGAACTGCGAGCTCTGTACCGTAATTTCAGCGATTATCTGAAACAAGGCTACAATGAACAGGAATTATCCAGCTTGGCGGAAATATTGGCCGAATAGGCAATGGAAAGGGTTTTGTTCATAGCCGTAACCATATCGGCCACCATCTGTCCGCCGTACAGCTTCGCGGCCGCATCGGCTGCTTGGATGGCGATTCGGGTACCGGCTCTGGCTGCCTGGCTGAGTACGGTGGTGGTTTCCGGTGGCAGACGGTCTAGGAACGCCCTCTGTTCTGGGGTCAGCATTTGTGCGTTTTCCGTATTATTTGGTGTCGATCAGATAAGCCATGATGGAGCCGCTTTGTATCTGGGTCGGCAAAGAATCGCCCATGGAATTGTTGTCGCCGAACGCAGTCTGTTTGCCGATCAGCAGATTCAGGATGTACCAATATGTACCGGGAAAGGCGGAATCGGCGGTTTTGATTTCTTGGCAGCTGTCGGCTTTGCGGACATCGAAATCTTTGCACTGGTACTCGGTCAATACCGAACCTGTTTTCGGGCCTTCCACTACATCTTGGAAAGTCCAAATTGGTGCCAACGCTTTATCAACACGTTCCTTGGAGGCATTAACAAGGGTATCGCCTGCTGATGAGGATTTGGCTTTATCTCCGGTCAGCACTATTCGGGTGCCATACAGGCTCATGGCCATTTGCACAAATCCTTGGTGGCCGCCGTATGGCCTAGTATCAATGGCTTCGTTGCCGTTGGTATCGAACGCGCCGGCAGAGACCAGTGTATTCATAATATTGTTGCCGTATTCGGTTGACTGGTCGGCCGCATCATCAGGACGGTTGGTGTTTTTACCGTTGTAGGTTCGGTTATCGTTGGCTTTGGCATAGTCTTTGGCCTTACCGGCGGCGGCCATACCGCCACACCAAAGTTACAGGCAGGCAGCCGCAAGCATCCGGCGGCTGCCCGCAGCCGGATTCAGAAAGGGATTTCGCCGTCCGGGGCATCGGCAGACGGTGTGCGCGGCGGTTTCAGTGATACCGATTCGACACGCCCGGAAGAGAGGTTGAGATACACATTGTCCGCGCGCAGCCGGCGGGTTCTGACCGGGTGGCCGTCTTTTTCGTAGAACTCGATACGCTCTTCGCCTTCGATCACGACAGGCATGCCTTTGGCCAGCACCTTGCTCAGGTTCTGCGCCTGCCGACCCCAGATTTCGCAATCGATCCATTCGACCGGGCCGTCTGGCACATAGCGGTCTTGTCCGTCAATGTTTTGGCGTTTGTAGCGGGTGGAGGCGACAGAAAAGTTCAGCACGAAACCGGTTTCTCCGTCATTGCGTTTGATTTCTTTGAGTTCGCAGTTCTGCCCCAGGTTGCCCCGGACAGTAAGCTGAATAGACATTCGGCTGTTCTCCAAGTCAGGAAACAGCCGGATTTGTGGATTTTGGGTTTGAAATAACCCAAATTACAGATGGGGTATATTGAGTCTATACCCGGTTCGCTTCCGGTGTCAAGAACTGCGTTGGAAGAGCCCTGACTAACCGAAGGCAATCGGCTCGTTCGGCATCCGGTCACGTATATCTTCCAATACAACGCCGCCTGTCTGTTTTGTCAATTCAGTCAGCAGTGTACCCAAAAGGGCTTTACCAGCATCGTCGGTTAGTGCTGGTTCTGACTGCCCGTTTCCACCACCGGCTACCATAGCCTTTATCTGCTCGGAGTGGTTCTTATTGTGTGCCGTTGTCATCCGTATCAGCCCTGCCCGTAATTTACTTTGAGAAAGTATGCTTCTTCCTGCTTTCATGAGTTGCCGCTATGCATTCAGTTCCATAACACTCAATTTGTGAATGGAGAAAAAGCCCGACACAAAATATCAGGCTTGCCGGTTATTGGTACTACCCGAACAACTCGGAATGCGTTCCCAAACGGATAAGCTGCAACCTGTTTTCTGTCTTGCGGTAAATTAGTACCAAGTCAGGATTGATATGACAGTCTCGGCAATCTTTCCACTGTCCTTCCAATCCATGATCCCGGTATTTCTCCGGTAACGGTATGTCTTTAACCAAGCAGTCTAAGACTTCCACCCATTCCCTAGTAACCAATTTCTGACAATGCTTCTTTACATCGCGTTTGAACTGGTTGCCGTTAGTACTAATTTCTCGGGTTGTTTTGTTCATTAAATGAACCTTTTCAAGTTATTTAACCATAATATATGAAATACACACCGAGAAATCAAATTATGAGGGGTGTTTTTTACTTTCACACCGGCTACTTGTCTGCCAACGCCTGTATCGCCTCGACCGCCTCGGTAACCGTCTTGTAATGCAATGTCTTTGCCGGCTCGGCACGCGCTTCTTCAATTGCCCGTTGTGTTAAGCTGTTTGGAATGTACCCTGCTTTGTAATCAAAGGAAAGCGGGATGACTCTGGTATCGGCAATCTGCCGTAAAAACAGCTTTACTGCTTGGGCAGGGGTCAAGCCATAACTTTCAATGACAGGAAATGCCTGCTCCTTGAGATCTTCATCCATTCGGATATTAAAATTCGTGCTCATTGCTCTGCTCCAGTCATCAATATTTCCCTGCATCAAACAGCATATGGTTGGTCTCTTCTACCATTCGGTACAGGTTATAAACAATAAAGTGTAACAATAGTAAAACTTTTGTTTCACTTTTGCAAGAACTTTATTTTACCTTGCAAATAATAAATACTTTGCTTTTAAATCAATTCTGTACCAAGCATTTTTCAGGCAGATCAGCAAACCATATCAGACTGTAACGCCGCTCATATTCCGACCGTTTGGTGCACCAATAAGCAATCTGTCCGGTATCATCAGACCTATCTACAGAGGCATTGATACTGCCACTTTCAGGTAGCCTGGCGGTCATGCCGCACAATCACGTCTGCCAGGATATTTTGCGATTCCGACATAAAACGCATCTCGCCAAGCAGGGTGTAATCCGCTTTCAGCTGCTCTACGGTCTGTTTCGCTTCGGCGTAATACTGCTTCATGCTCAGGTGTACCCGCATATGCAACAGCCGCTCGTCGTATGGTAACCGGTACGCTGGTTTCAGGTGCCGGCGATGTCGCGTTCCCGGAAGGATATGAAGACTTTACCAGCCACAACGAAGACCGCCTGAGCACGGAAACCGTACCGATGCTGATGCCGGCAGACCTGACTTCCTTACCGAAAGGGCAAGCCTTTGCCCTGCTGGAGGGAGGCAATCTTTACAAGCTCCATCTGCCGCTGCCGTTACCCGATCCGGATGCCGATGTTCCCGAAAACCTGACTGTCATGGCCGATCGGATGCGTGAAATTGCGCGGCTGAGCAAAGCCGGCAATGACGAAGAGGAAAATATTTTCATGGAAGGCAGAAGCTATGGCTAAGCACACCCGTCAGGATTTTATTTCCGAATCGCTGATATTGCGGTTTCTAACCGCACCGCTTAAGTGGCTGAAAATCCTGCTGCTGGTTACGTTTATCCTGTTTGGCAGCTCCATTGCCCTGCAGATTTATTTCCATCAGCCGGATTTGCTGCAACAGGAAATGGATGCTACCGAAAAACTGGGACAGCAGAGCCTTTGGAAACAGTGGGCACAGGATATTGCGACAGATGACCGGATAAAAAACCAGTCTGCAACAGGCATCAACCTGATACTGACCAAGCACATCTATCACGCCTTCAGTACCGTCTTATACGAGTGGATACCTGTCAATTACCTGCTGTCCGCCCAACCGGGCGACGCCGGTTACGATGCAAAAGAGCGTATTCTGGAACCGGGTTACGATTACTTGGAACGCTTCGACCAAACAATCCGTATCATCTCCCTACGGCTGGGCAATATCATATTTCTGAGTATTCTTGCTGTCTATCTGACCGTATTAACGGCTGCAGACGGCTTAGTGCAACGCCGTATCCGTCAAGAAAATGCATCACGGGAAAGCGCCGGTATTTACCATCGGGCAAAATACTGGCGCATCGGTATTATTTCTTCCAGCATGCTGCTCTATCTCTCCTGCCCTTGGCCATTGTCGCCGTTATGGCTGCTGATACCGATAGCCGGTGGGGCGGCTATGGTATTTTTACAAACCAAGTATCTGAAAAAATATTTATAACATAATGTTATTTATGGTATTAAATATAATCTTTACATACCGTGCAGATTTTATTTACGGCAACTAATGCCGTTTGTGGCACATTGCCGCCGATTTGATTCTGCCGGCAATGGGTGACCTCTGGATTTCCTCCTATAAGTTTCACTATAAAATATAGCCTGTTAAGTATTATTTTTGTTTCTTGGCACATCTTCTGCTATATCAACTTTGTGATTCAAGTCGCACCAACCTTATATTTTATTGGCCAAAGGCACCTACCATGACCCGCACCCTCCACTCCCTCCGCATTGCTGTCCCGCTGGCAGCCCTGCTGCTGGGTGCGCGGGCGCAGGCTGCTCCTGGCGACATCCAGTCACAACAGATCCAACGCGAAGAGCAGCGTCAGCAGGATATGCAGCAACAGCTGCAACCGAATGCGGATGTGCGGCTGGACGAAACTGCCGGTGCCGGTGTTGCTATTTCCCCGGGTTCGGCTCATCCGCCCGCGGCGGAAACACCTTGCTTTCGGATTCGGGAGATTCAACTTGCCGGCGATGCGGCCGGTAAGTTTTCTTTTGCCCTTAGGCAGGCCGTTGCCCAAGCCGGTTTCGTGCCCGGGCAGTATTTGGGTGCACAAGGCATCAACCGCATTATGGTGTTGGCGCAGAACGCGCTGATCGGTCGCGGCTACACCACCACCCGCATTTTGGCCGCCCCGCAGGACTTGCACAGCGGGGTATTGGTTTTGACCGTATTGCCCGGACGCATCCGGCAGATCCGGTTTGAAACTGCTCAGGCCGATGCCACCCATGTCGGGCGCATCACCGCCTTCGCCAACGAGTTTCCCACCGGCAGCGGCGCAATACTGAACCTCAGAGACCTGGAACAGGGTCTGGAGAACTTGAAACGGCTTCCCACTGCGGAAGCCGATATTCAAATTGTGCCCGCCGAACAGCCGGATGAGAGCGACATCGTGGTGTCTTGGCGCCAACGGACAGTTCCCTACCGGCTCAGCATCAATGTGGACAACTCCGGCAGCAAGGCCACCGGCAAATACCAAGGCAGCCTCACCTTCTCCGCCGACAACCCTTTGGGGCTGAGCGACCTGTTCTACGCCTCCTTCCACCACGATCTCGGACACAAAGACCATCCGTGCAGCCCGAGCGGGCAAACCGTCAACAGCCATACCGGCGGTTATGCCTTTCATTACTCGGTGCCGTTCGGCAACTGGCTGTGGAGCTGGAACCACAACTACTACCGCTACCATCAGGCCGTAGCCGGCCGCACCGAAGTGTACGACTACAACGGCAGCAGCAGCAGCGACATCGGCTTCACCCGCCTGTTGTACCGCAACGCCCGCCGCAAGACCCACCTTGGCTTCAAACTGTGGCAGCGGGAGGCCAAAAGCTATATCGACGATGCCGAAATCGACGTGCAGCGCCGTAAAACCGCCGGCTGGCAGCTCGGCCTCACGCATAAGGAGACCTTTGCAAAATACCTCTCTTCACCTTTTCGCTGACAGCCAGAACCCAAACACAGGTTTTCGGCTATTTCCCTCCCCCAATACCTCCTGTTTTACCCAAATACCCCCTTAATCCTCCCCGGATACCCGATAATCAGGCATCCGGGCCGCCTTTTAGGCGGCAACAG
>ERZ773077.711-NODE-711-length-24397-cov-8.183305_pt1 | contig 24397 bp, 22 predicted proteins | sample MGYA00580612_ERZ773077 | MGnify/ENA primary metagenome ERZ773077 (study PRJEB29015, sample SAMEA2737971) | human oral metagenome | biome: human oral; feature: human-associated habitat; material: dental | place: China | collected 2021 ...
TCAGCGGTTTGCCGTCCACCATCAGGCCGACCATGACGAACTGGCCGTTTTCAAAGCGCAGCGATTCGTCGCGGGTGCAGGTGAAGGTGAAGTAGGCGTCGGTCCAGTGGTGGACGGAGAGGACTTTCTGGGTATTGAATGCGGCCATGGCGGTCTTTCTGAAGGTTGATTGGGGTAGGGGAGGCGGCTTTACAGGCAGCCTGAAAACGCTTTTCAGGCTGCCTTTGTGCGGCGCTTATGGGTTTTCAGGCTGCGGTTGGTGTTCGTTTTTTTGGTCTTTAAACTGCATTTTGCTCAGGTGGGCGTAGCGGCCGCCCTGTGCCAGCAGCTCGGCATGGGTGCCTTCTTCGTCGATGCGGCCTTCGTGCATCACGATGATGCGGTCGGCGTTTTCGATGGTTGATAGGCGGTGGGCGACGACGATGGTAGTGCGGTCGGCCATCAGGCGGTCCAAAGCAGCCTGAACCAGGCGCTCGGATTCGTTGTCGAGTGCGCTGGTGGCTTCGTCCAGAATCAGGATCGGCGCGTTTTTCAGCAGGGCGCGGGCAATGGCAAGGCGCTGGCGCTGGCCGCCGGAAAGTTTGATGCCGTGTTCGCCGATCTGGGTGTCGAGCCCCTGCGGCATGTTTTCGATAAATTCCCAGGCATTGGCGGCGCGGGCAGCCTGAATAATGTCTTCGCGCGAAGCGTTGTGGCAGGCGCCGTAGGCGATGTTTTCTGCCACCGTGCCGTTAAACAAAACCACATCCTGGCTGACCAGCGCCATGCGCTCGCGCAGCGACTGCAGGCTCAGATTGCGGATGTTTTCGCCGCCGATGCGCACTTCGCCGCCGCTAGGATCGAAAAAGCGCGGCAGCATATTGACCAGCGTGGTCTTGCCGCAGCCTGAAGCGCCGACCAGCGCATATACTTTGCCGGCGGGAATGTGCAGGTTGACGCCGTTGAGGCTGTTGCGCTCGGCACCGTCGTAGCGGTGGGTCAGGCCGACAAACTCAATATCGCCCGGCTCGGCAGGCAGGGTTTTTACGCCTTTGTCTTCTTCTTCGGGTTCGTCGAGGAAATCGAAAACGCTCTGCGCCGCCGCCAAGCCGTGCTGCATCGACTGTACCACGCCGGTCAGGCGTTTGATGGGGTCGAACATCATAATCATGGCGGTGAGAAAAGACATAAAGTCGCCGGCGCTGAAATTGTTGCTGCGCGCCTGATAGGCGGCGAAATAGAGAATCACCGCCAGCGCGGTGGCCACCAGCAGCTGGGTGACGGCGGAGCTAACCGAAGACGCGGCGGTTTGCTTGACACCGTTGCGGCGCACGGCGCTGGCGGCATTGGCAAAGCGGCTCTCTTCATAGTGCTGGCCGCCGTAGATTTTGATGACGCGGGTGCCGATAACGCTTTCGTTGAGAATCTGGGTAATCACGCCCATCAGACGCTGGCTCTCGTGTGAGAGCTTGCGCAGCCGTTTGCTCACCAGGCGCACGCACAGCGCCACCACCGGCAGCACGGCAAAGGTAATCAGCGTCAGTTTCCAGTCCAGATACATCAGATAGCCCAGTAGGCCGACAACGCTGACGCCGTCTTTGGCAACCACGGTAATGGCGTTGAAACCGGCTTCGGAAATCTGGTTGGCATCGCTCAGCACGCGCGAAACCAGTCGGCCGCTGTTATTGGCGCCGAAATAGCTGTTGGGCAGCCGGAGTATTTTGCCAAACAGTTCGCGGCGCATGGTTTCAACCAGATGGCCGGAAATATAGCTGGTGGTGTATTCGTTGATGAAGTTGAAAATGCCGCGCAGCAGAAACAGGCCGACGATGGCGGCGGGCAGCCAGGTCATCATCGCCATGTTTTTGGCGACGAAGCCTTCGTTGATCAGCGGTTTGATCAGATAGGCAAACAGCGGCGAAGTAACCGCCACCACAATCATCGACAGCACGGACAGCGAAAAAATACCCAGGTATTTTTTCAGATAAACGGACAAACGCCGGTAGAGTGTCCAGGCGGAAACGGACTGCATAGGGCAAAGACTGGGGAAACGGAGAAAGGGCGCGATTGTAAGCGAAAAGGGCAGGCTTCACAAACGCCGGCGGCGGGGCGGCTTTCGTTCGGGGCTTTCAGGCAGCCTGAAAAGGATTCAGGCCGTATCGCCGGCATCAGTATCGGTAAAAAGCTGCTGCTCGTAATCGAAAAGGTCGGGTTCGCTGCGGCGCAGGCGGCTGTCGATGCTGATGTCTTCTTTAACACGGCAGCAGCAGGGCAGGATTTCGCCGGGCTGCACAAAGGCCATCGGCATGCTGTCGTAGCTAACGCTGCCGGAGAGCAGCTTAACGCGGCAGGAGCCGCAATAGCCGCTGCGGCACTGGTATTCGGCTTCGTGGCCGGTGCGCTCCAGCGCGTCGAGCAGGGTTTCGCCTTCCTGCAGCTCGAAACTGGTGTCGGCGGTGGTGATGCGGGGCATGATGTGCAAAGCAGCCTGAAACGGCTGCGGACGGTGTGTGTTTTGGGTTGCGGATTTTTCAGGCTGCTTTCGGTTTTCGGGCTGCTTTCGGTTTTCGGGCTGCTTTTGCGTTTTCAGGCTGCTTTTGCGGCAGCCTGAAAGTCTGTTTACAGCTCGAAACCGCCCAAATCGTCGGCATTGACTTCGGCGTCGATCTGGCCGATCAGGTAGGACGAAATCTCCACTTCCTGCGGCGCCACCTGCACGTTGTCGGAAGAGAGCCAGGCGTTGATCCACGGAATCGGGTTTTGGGTGGATGCGGGGAAGGCCGCCGGCAGGCCGACGGCGAGCATGCGGTGGTTGGTGATGTATTCGACGTACTGGCACAGTATGTCTTTGTTCAGGCCGATCATCGAGCCGTCTTTAAACAGATATTCCGCCCATTCTTTTTCCTGCTCGGCGGCTTTTTTGAACAGCTCGAAGCATTCGTCCTGCAATTCGACGGCAATCTGCGCCATATCGGGATCGTCGGCGCCGCTGCGCATCAGGTTGAGCATGTGCTGGGTGCTGGTCAGGTGCAGCGCTTCGTCGCGGGCGATGAGCTTGATGATTTTGGCGTTGCCTTCCATCAGCTCGCGCTCGGCAAAGGCAAAGGAGCAGGCGAAGGACACATAAAAGCGGATGGCTTCGAGCACATTGACGCACATCAGGCACAGATAGAGTTTTTTCTTCAACTCATACAGCGACACCGATACGGTTTTGCCGTTGATCTGGTGCTCGCCCGCGCCCAGCAGGTTGTAATACTGGGTGTATTCGATCAGATCGTCGTAATAGCAGGCGATGTCTTCGGCGCGGGCGATGATGTATTCGTTTTGCACGATGTCGTCGAACACCACGGAAGGGTCGTTGACGATATTGCGGATAATGTGGGTGTAGCTGCGCGAGTGGATGGTTTCGAAAAACGCCCAGGTTTCAATCCAGGTTTCCAATTCGGGTAGCGACACCAGCGGCAGAAAGCCGACGTTGGGGCTGCGCCCCTGGATGGAATCGAGCAGGGTTTGGTATTTCAGATTGCTGATAAAGATGTGTTTTTCGTGGTTGGGCAGGTTGGCGTAGTCGATGCGGTCGCGCGAAACGTCGATTTCTTCGGGACGCCAGAAAAAGGAAATCTGCTTTTCAATCAGCTTTTCAAAGATTTCGTAGCGCTGCTGGTCGTAGCGCGCCACATTGACCGGCTGGCCGAAAAACATCGGCTCTTTGAGCGCGTCGTTGGGTTCTTTGCTGAAAGTGCTGTATTGCATCACGAGATGTTCGCAGGACATGGCGGATTTCCTTGGTTGGGCCGCCAATGTGCGGCGGTAAATCGTTTTCGGATAATGGTTTGTGTTTTGCTCCGCGTGCGGCGCTGCCGGCGGGCGGGGGGCGATTCTAGCCCAAACTGCCTTCAATCTCCAGCGCTAATAGCCTTATATACTGGATGGAATATGTCGAACAGAAAAACCGCTGGCCGCCGCCATTTTCAGGCAGCCTGAAAGCCGGTTTTTCGCGTACAATGCCCGCTTTCCAGCAAACATCCCGTCCAAAATCCAAAATGACTTCCGACACGCTTAGCAAACAGCAAATTATCGAAATGCGCGCCCGCGCCCAGAGCCTGAACCCGGTGGTGATGGTCGGCCAAAAAGGGCTGACCGAAGCGGTGCTGCGCGAAACCGACAGCGCCCTAAACGCCCACGGTCTGATCAAGGTGCGCGTATTCGGCGACGAGCGCGAAGAGCGCACCGCCATCGCCGACACCCTGTGCCGCGAACTCGGCGCCCAGCTGGTGCAGCACATCGGCAAACTCTTGGTGCTCTACCGCGAGCCGCCGGCAGAAGACAACTAAAGCGCAGCCGCTTCCGGCAGCCTGAAAAGCCTTTTTCATCCGTTTCCCATCCGCAAGGCAGCCTGAAAAGCAGCAGACGGCTTTCAGGCTGCCCGTCCCGTTTAATTGGAGATTGCATGAACAGCCCCATCCGCCGCCCCGCGTTTTTCGTTTCCGACCGCACCGGCATCACTTCCGAAAACATGGGCGACGCCCTGCTCGAGCAGTTTAACGGCCTGAAATTCAAGCGCGCCACCTATCCCTTTGTCGATACCCCCGACAAAGCCCGCGCGCTGGTGCAGATTATCAACCGCACCGCCGAAGAGCACGAAGTGCGGCCGCTGGTGTTTTCCAGCATCGTGAATGATGAAATCCGCACCATCGTCAAAACCAGCGCCGGCCTGCACCTGAGCTTTTTCGACGCCTTTCTCGGCCAGTTGGAAGACGAATTGGGCATGCGCGCCCGCCATTCGGTGGTCAGCCGCGCCCAGAACACCGAGCGTTACGACGCACGCATGGAAGCGGTCAATTTCGCCCTCAACCATGACGACGGCGTTTCCGACAAAAACCTGGAAGAAGCCGACGTGATCCTGATGGGCGTCTCACGCAGCGGCAAAACCCCCACCTGCCTGTATCTGGCGCTGCAATACGGCATCCGCGCCGCCAATTATCCGCTGACGCCGGAAGACTTGGACAGCACCGATTTGCCGCGCATGGTGAAAAACCACAAGCACAAGCTCTTCGGCCTGACCATCGAAGCCGAGCGCCTGCACGACATCCGCCAAGAGCGCCGCCCCGATTCGCGCTATGCCGCGCTGGCCACCTGCCGCAGCGAAGTGGCCGACGCGCAGGCGATGTTCCGCCGCCACAACCTGCCCTTTACCAACACCACCCACAAATCGGTGGAAGAGCTGGCGGTGTCGATTATCCAGGCCTGCCATCTGAAGCGCCGGTTCTGACGGCGGTTTGTTCTGAAATGGTTCTGAAAGGATGCCGCCATGCTTTATCTGGTTTCGGAAGCAGAATTTACCGTCGGGCGGGAAACCCAAGTGTTCGCCGAATCGCCCTTGTCGCCGCATTATGCGGCGGTATTTGAAGACGACGGACAAACCGCCTATTTCTACGCGCTGGATACCCGCAACGAACAACCGATTGCCGAAGCCCTGCATATTTACAATGTTGCCGATGTCAGCGACAGCCATCTGCCGTGCCAAGCGCAAATCTGCTGGCACCACAATCAGGAGATTGCCGTGCTGTTTATCAACGGCTATCCGCATGCCGCCCTTGATTTTGCCGGACGTTTCGGCTTGAACCGCAGCGGTTTTCCCGAACCGGCCGCCGGCAGTATCTGGCAGCGCGCCCTGCTGGAAGACGAGCTGGTGCGCCGCTGGTACGAAGAAGCCGCCGACCCGGCATAGACCGCAGGCAGCCTGAAAACACACCGGATGGTTTTCAGGCTGCCTTTTGACTTTCCGACTGTTCCCAACTGTTCAAGCCCTATCCCGCCATGCCCCTGATTCTGCCCGCCCTGTGTTTCGGATTGGCCACCGCGCTGTTTCTGCCGCGGCACGGCGCATGGTGGCTGTGGCTGGGTGCGCTGGCCGCCGCGCTGGCACTGGCTTTATGGCGCCGGCGGCGCGGCGGCGGCAGTTTTCAGGCTGCCTGCTGCCTGGCGGCGGCGCTTTCAGGCTGCATTTACGCTTTGGCGCGCACCGATTACGCGCTCGCGCAACGCTGGCCTGCGGAGATTTATCCGCAGGCCGTTTTGCTGCGCGTCGAAATCACCGGCCTGCCGCAGCGCGACGAGAGCGGCCGCACCCGCTTCACCGCCCGCGCCATCACCGACGACGGCCGCGCCTACACGCTGCTGTTTCAGGACTATGCCCGCCGCGAATGGCTGCCGGGCGAAGTGTGGCAGCTTCGGGCGCGGGTGCGGGCGCCGCTGGGGGCGCGCAATCCGGTCGGCTTCGACCGCGAAGGCTGGGCGCTGGCCAACGGCATCGATGGTCTGGCATCGGCCGGCTCGCAGCGTTTCAGGCTGCCTGAAACGCGCAGCGGCGCGGCATGGGGTTTCAACCGCATGCGTTTGGCGGCCAGCCGCAACTGGCGTCAGGCAGACGATTATCCGCGCGGCGCGGCGCTGATGGCGGCGCTGGCGGTGGGCGACGGCTCCGGCCTGCCGCCGCAGGTATGGGCAGCGTTCCGCCCGCTGGGCATCAATCATCTAATCAGCATTTCCGGTCTGCACATCAGCATGGTCGGCGTGCTGGCCGGCTGGCTGTTCAAACAGCTGCTGCGGCTGCTGCCGCGCCTGCCCGCGCGGCCGCGTGTGTGGCAGTCGGCGGCGGGGCTGGCGGCCGCGGCGTTTTATACCGGTTTGGCTGGCTTTGAGATTCCGGCACTGCGCAGCCTGATTATGCTCACGGTGTTTACCGCCGCCTGGGCGTGGCGCGGCAGCTTGAGCGGCTGGCAGGTGTGGTGGGCGGCGCTGACGGCGGTGCTGCTCTACCAGCCCGCTTCGGTGCTGGCGCCGGGGTTCTGGCTGTCGTTCGGGCTGGTGGCAGCGCTGATGTGGGTGCTGGCTTTCAGGCTGCCCGAACACGGCCGTTGGGCGGCGCTGAAGCAGGCGGTGGCCGGACAATGGGCGGCAATGCTGCTGGGCGCGCTGGCAACGGTGCGGCTCTTTGGCACGCTGCCGCCCTTCAGCGCGCCGGTCAACGCCCTGGCGATTCCGTTTTTCTCGTGGCTGCTGGTGCCGCTGGCGCTGGCCGCTTCGGCGCTGCCGTTTGACAGCCTGCGCACCGCCGCCGCCTGGCTGGCTGAGCAGACGGTTGCGCTGCTGCTGTGGCTGGGCGGGCGGCTGCCGGAATACGGTTTTGCCGCCGCGCCGCTGCCGCTGTTTGTGCTGGCGCTCGGCGCCGCGCTGCTGTGGCTGCTGCCGCGCGGCCTGCGCCTGCGGCCGGCGGCTTTGGCGCTGCTGGTGATGTTTTTCGCCTACCGTCCGCCGCCTTCAGGCAGCCTGAAAGCCGAAATCGTCGATGTCGGCCAGGGTTTAGCGGTGCTGCTGCAAACGCCGTCGCACACGCTGCTGTTCGACACCGGAACTCCAGCTTCCGGCCAGACGCTGCTGCCGGTGCTGCACGCGCACGGCGTGCGCCGCATCGACACGCTGGTGCTCTCCCACCACGACAACGACCACGACGGCGGTTATCCCGCGCTGGCGCGGCAGTTTGCCGTCGGAGCGCTGTGGGCGGGGCAGCCCGAGTTCTACCCGCAGGCGCGCTACTGCCGCGACGGCGTCCGCTGGCAGGCCGACGGCGTGCTGTTCGAGTTTGTTACCCCGCCGCCGCAAAAAGGCGAAGACAACGACGCCAGCTGCGTGCTGCGCGCGGTGTACGGCACGCAGGCGCTGATGATTACCGGCGACTTGGGCTTTAAGGGCGAAGAGGCGCTGCTGCAGCGCTACGGCAGCGATATCCACAGCCAGATTCTGGTGCTCGGCCACCACGGCAGCCGCCACGCCAGCGGCAGCGCCTTTCTCAACACCGTCGCCCCCGAGCTTGCCGTGGCCAGCAGCGGTTTTGCCAATTCCTTCAAACACCCGCACCCCGAAGTACAGCTGCGCCTGCGCGCCCACCGCATCCGCCTGCTGCGCACCGACACCCAGGGCGCCATCAGTCTGGACATCCGGCCGGACGGCTTTCAGGCTGCCCCGCAACCGCGCGGCGCATGGTGGCAGAGCAAGCCTTTTTCGCCGCCGCCGGCGCCTTGAGTCAAAACTCGGTTTTTCAGGCTGCCCGCAGCCAAAATGCAGCCTGAAAAAAGCCGGCGGCATTTTTGCGACACTTTTCCGGTTTTTATCTTTGCTTTTATGGGTTTAATCAATGTTTTTACTTGCGCAGACAGGGCAAAAAATATATCATCGCGCACTTTTTGCACAAATCCGACCAACACCGTCATCCGAGAGGCACAGCCATGGCTGCTTTAACCGAATTAGTCAATGTTCACGGACACCGCATCTTTGTGAATACCAACCAGATTCTGCGTTTGGAACCGAAAAACGAAAATCCCGACACCACCACCATCGTCATGCTCGGCAGCGAGGGCGATACTTTTTTTGAAGTGATGGGTCTGGTGGACGACATAGCCGCCAAACTCAACCGCGAAATGTCCGGCTTCTAACCGCCGCCGTTGGTAATATACAAAAAGCAGCCTGAAAAGCGTTTGACACGTTTTCAGGCTGCTTTTTATGCGGCGGATTTGGTTTTCGCTGTCTAGAGAAACTCTCCAAAGCAGCCTGAAAGCCGGTTTTTAGGCTTTCAGGCTGCCTTTAGTCGGCAAAGCGTGCCAGCGCGGCGACGGCGGGCAGTTCTTTGCCTTCGAGAAACTCGAGGAAGGCGCCGCCGCCGGTGGAGATGTAGCCGACCTGTTCGCCGATGCCGTATTTGGCGACGGCCGCCAGCGTGTCGCCGCCGCCGGCAATCGAGAAGGCGCTGCTGTCGGCAATGGCTTTGGCCAGCACTTTGGTGCCGTCGGCGAATTGGTCGAATTCAAACACGCCCACCGGGCCGTTCCATACCACGGTGCCGGCTTTTTTTATGATGTCTGCGAGCACGGCGGCCGATTGCGGGCCGATGTCGAGAATCATGTCGTCGTCGGCCACGTCGTCGATGGATTTGGTTTCGGCTGCGGCGTCTGCGGCAAATTCTTTGGCGCAGACCACATCGGTGGGCAGCGGTACCGCGCCGCCTTTGGCCGCCATTTTGGCGATGATTTTTTTCGCTTCGTCAACCAAATCGGGCTCGGCCAGCGATTTGCCGATGTTTTTGCCCTGCGCCAGCAAAAAGGTGTTGGCGATGCCGCCGCCAACGATCAGCTGATCGACTTTGTCGGCCAGGTTTTCCAGCACCGTGAGTTTGGTCGAAACCTTGCTGCCGGCAACAATCGCCACCAGCGGGCGGGCGGGGTCGCGCAGCGCTTTGCCCAGCGCGTCCAATTCGTCGGCCAGCAGGATGCCGGCCAGCGCCAGCGGTGCGGCGGCGGCAACCGCTTCGGTGGACGCCTGGGCGCGGTGGGCGGTGCCGAAGGCGTCGTTGACGAACACGTCGGCCAGCGCGGCATAGGCTTTGCCCAGCGCGGGGTCATTTTTCTTTTCGCCGGGGTTGATGCGCACGTTTTGCAGCATGGCGATTTCGCCGGCGTGGAGTTTGGGCGGGCTGTCGCGCCAGTCTTTGAGCACCGCCACCTGTTTGCCCAGCAGGGCGCCGAGCTGGCGGGCGACGGGAGTAACGTCGTCTTCGGGGTGGAACTCGCCCTCGGTCGGGCGGCCGAGATGGGTCATCACAATTACCGCGGCGCCGCGGTCGAGACAGTAGCGGATGGAGGGCAGCGAGGCGCGGATGCGGGTGTCGTCGCTGATGCGGCCGTCTTTGATCGGCACGTTCAGGTCGGCGCGGATCAGCACGGTTTTGCCGGCAACGTTTTGTTCGCTGAGTTTCAGAAATTTCATGGTTCAATCCTCGTAAGCTGGCGAAAGCCGGCAGCAGCCGGCGGAAAAATTGGTTTCAGGCTGCCTGAAACGGGTGCTGTGCCGTTTAGGCGGCGGGCATTTCAAGGGCAGCCTGAAGTTTTTGCAACCCTTCCCAAGCCTTGCGTTTGAGCTGGGGCTTGTGCAGCATCTGCTGCGGGTGGTCGATGTAAAAATGCGGCACGTCGGGGGCGATGCGCTGCAGGTGGTCGCGCACGTCGTCGCGCTCGAAAAAACGCCCCATCAGCAGCAGCGCGCGGGCGCCGCTTAGGCGGAACTCGGCATCCACGCGGGCGGCGGCGGCGGCCACGTCTTCTGCGGCCGGTTGCGGGCGGAAGTCGGGCAGGCCTTTGAGCCAGCAGCTCAGATAGCTGTCTTCGCGCGACAGGCGGATGGCGGCGAGCATTTTATCGAGCAGTTCGCCTTCGGCACCGCTAAACAGGCGGCGGGCGGCCACATCGGCGGGCGACGGGCAGACGCTCAGCACCATCAGCCGCGCGGCCGGTACGCGGCCGGCAAGGCGTTCGAGATAGTGTTCGACCGTTGGCGTGGCGGCTGGGCTTTCTTGGACGGCGGCGGCCGGTGCCGGCTCGAGCGTGGTGCTGCCGACACGCTGCAGGGCGGCCAGCCGCGGCGAGTTGGGCGCGGTAGTTGTTTGCGGGGCGCGGGTGGCGCGGGGCGCCGGGGTACGGGCAGGCACCGGCGGCGTTTCGGCAAAGCCGGCACCGTCTGCATGCTGGGCGGCAGCGGCGGGACGGGTTGGGGCGGCAGCCTGAACCTTGTGCGCGGCGGTTTTCAGGCTGCTTGGGTGCTGCGGCGCATCGGTGTTGCCGCCGGCATCGGCTTCCGGCTTTTCAGGCTGCCTGATGCGGGCGGACGCCGGCAGCCACATCGGCCCCAGTCCCAAGGCTTCGTGCAGATGGACATAGCGGGCGTCTAACATAGCTTCTCCATCACCAGCGCGTCTTCGTCGCCGTAATAAGCGCGCCGCCGAGCCAAATCGGCAAAACCGTGGCGGCGGTACAGCGCCTGCGCCGCCAGATTGCCGGCGCGCACTTCGAGAAACACCCGCCGCAGTCCGGCAGCCTGAAACATCTGCGCCAGCAGCGCCGTGGCGATGCCCTGCCGCCGCTGCGCCGGCGCGGTGGCAATCAGATGCAGTTCGGCTTCGTCAAACAGCTGCTGCCAAACGATAAAGCCGGCGCAGCCGGCGGGCGTTTCCGCCAGCCACACCTGGGTGTGCGCTTCATCCAAAGCAGCCTGAAACTGGCCGGCAGACCACGGTTTCGGGTTGCACAGGCAGTCCAAAGCCGCCAGGGCGGCGGCATCGTCGGCAAGTGCGGGGCGCAGGGAAAACATGGCGGCAGGGGCGGGTTGAAAAGGCGGCATTATAGCCCAAATCAGGGGCAGGCGGCAGCGGCCGGGGCAGCCTGAAAACCCTGTAACGGCGGGCGGCGGCGCGCCTGTGCTGCGATTGAGTTTTTTTCAGGCTGCCTTTATACTCGCCCGCTTTGCGCCGCGGCCTTTCGTGCGGCGGTTCGTAAAACAAAATTCCGATATGGGACAAAATGATAATGGACAAAAAAGACCGTAACTGCTCGTTTTGCGGCAAGCCCGAACACGAAGTCAAACACCTGATTGAAGGCGAAAAAGGCTTTATCTGCGACGAATGCGTGCTCGACTGCAGCCATCTGATTCTCAGCGAGCAGACCGAGTCTGCCGTGCCGGCCACCGCTGCCGGCGGCGCCCTGCCGACGCCCGCCGAGCTGACGGCGCAGCTGGACGAATACGTAATCGGCCAGCAGGGCGCGAAAAAATCGCTGGCGGTGGCGGTGTACAACCATTACAAACGCCTGCGCCAACCCAAGTCCGCCGGCAATGTCGAACTCTCCAAATCCAATATTCTGCTGATCGGCCCCACCGGCTCGGGCAAAACCCTGCTGGCGCAAAGTCTGGCGCGGCGGCTGAACGTACCCTTTGTGATGGCGGACGCCACCACGCTTACCGAAGCGGGCTATGTCGGCGAGGATGTCGAGCAAATCATCACCAAGCTCTTGGGCAAATGCGATTTTGACGTGGAAAAAGCGCAGCAGGGCATTGTTTATATCGACGAAATCGACAAAATCTCGCGCAAGAGCGACAACCCGTCGATTACCCGCGACGTATCGGGCGAGGGCGTGCAGCAGGCGCTGCTGAAGCTGATCGAAGGCACCGTGGCCAGCGTGCCGCCGCAGGGCGGGCGCCGCAATCCGAACCAGCAGTTTATCGATGTTGATACCACCAATATCCTGTTTATCTGCGGCGGCGCCTTTGCCGGTTTGGAAAAAGTCATCCGCCAGCGCACCGAAAAAGGAGGCATCGGCTTCGGCGCCACCGTCCACAGTAAGGATGAAAACGCCGATATCGGCGCACTGTTTGAAACCGTCGAACCTGAAGATTTGATCAAATTCGGCCTGATTCCCGAGCTGATCGGCCGCCTGCCGGTAATCGCCACGCTCGAAGCACTGGACGAAGCGGCGCTGGTCAATATCCTGACCGAGCCGAAAAACGCACTGGTCAAACAATACCAAAGCCTGTTTGCGATGGAGGGCGCCGAATTGGAAATCGACGCCGAAGCGCTGTCGGCCATCGCGCGGCAGGCAATGGAGCGCAAAACCGGCGCCCGCGGCCTGAGATCGATTATGGAACGCGCCTTGCTTGACACCATGTACCACCTGCCGGACTGGAAGGATGTGAACAAGGTTGTGGTGGGTAAAGGCGTTATCGAAGAAGGCAAAATGCCCAAACTGCTGCGCGCCGACGGCAGCGAGATCAATCCGCCGGCACAGGCAGCCTGAAAGCCAAAAGCAGCCTGAAAAAACCGCCGCAGCCCTTATCTTTCCCTACCATCCGCCAGAGGAGTAATCCATGAACAGCCAAGCCGCACTGCAAACCGCACTCGCGCACCGTTCCATCCGCAAATTCAAAACCGACCCGATTCCCGCCGCCGTGCTGGAGCAGATTATTACCGCCGGCCAGATGGCGTCCACCTCCAGCTATATGCAGGCGGTGAGCGTGATCCGTGTTACCGATCCGGCCAAGCGCGCCGCCATCCGCGAAATCTGCGCCAACGCCTACAAAGGCAAGATGGGGCACCATTATGTGGAAAACTGCGCCGAGTTTCTGGTGTTCTGCGCCGACGCTTCGCGTCATCTGCGCCTGGCGCCCGATGCCCAGATCGATTGGATCGAAGTGATGATGATTGGCGCCGTCGATACCGGCATTTTCGCGCAAAACGTGCTGCTGACCGCCGAATCGCTCGGCTTGGGCGGCGTGTTTATCGGCAGCCTGCGCAACGATTTGCCGACGCTGGCGCGCATTCTCGAAGTGCCGCACGGCGTGGTGCCGCTGGTGGGCATGTGCCTGGGTTATCCCGACCACGATCCCGGCCAGCGTCCGCGTTTGCCGCTGCAGGTGGTAATGAGCGAAAACCGCTACCGTGAGGCTGAAGATGCCGAGCTGGCGGCTTACGACGAAGTCGTGAAAAAATACTATAAAGACCGCAGCAATCTCGATTTGAGCTGGCAAGACCAAATCCGCGCCAATCTGTGCACCGAAGTGCGCCCCGGTCTGCTGCCGTTTCTTCAGCAGCAGGGTTTTGCCAAAAAATAAATCCGCTGCCCGCCGCCGCTGCCCATGCCGTCAGGCGGGCAGAGCGTTTGCACAGCCGTTTGGGCGTTTTAGCTTCGCAAAGGCAGCCTGAAAAATATGAAAACCGGCTTTCAGGCAGCCTGAAAATATGTTTTCCCGCCCGCCGCTGTTTGTGTCGCGGGCAAAAAACAAACCGATGCCGGTGTCGCAGCCGCACCAAAAAACCGATGGAAACCCGTATGGCCGATTTGCCGCCACCCAGCGTTTTTCTTCCCGACGAAGCCGCCACCCTTGCTTTGGGCGGCGCTTGGGCGCAGCTGCTGCGCGCGCCCTGCGTGGTGTATCTGCAGGGCGATCTGGGCGCGGGCAAAACCACGTTTACCCGCGGCCTGCTGCACGGTTTCGGCCACCGCGGCACAGTCAAAAGCCCGACTTACGCGCTGGTGGAAAGCTACCGCCTGCCACAGGAAAGGGTGTTGCACCATTTTGATTTGTACCGCTTTGCCGATCCGTCGGAATGGGAAGACGCGGGCTTGGACGATTTGTTTGCGGACAACAGCATTTGTCTGATCGAATGGCCCTTGCAGGGCGGAGAGTTTGTGCCCGCGGCCGATTACGTTTTTGATTTGCGCACCGAAGAAGGCGGCCGCCGCTGCTCGGTGTCGGCTTTGAGTGCGGCGGCAGAAGAAGGAGTGGAGTTATGGCGGGCATCAGTCGCCGCAGATTATTGATGTGGTCGGCCGGCGGTTTGCTGCTGGGTTTCAGCGGCAATCTGTTTGCTGCTACCGATATCCTGTCCGCCAAGCTTACCAGCGGCAAAGGCCGCAGCCGTCTGGCCATCGAAACCGCCGGCCGCGTGCGCTACCGCTACTTTATGCTCGATACGCCAAACAGGCTGGTGGTCGATATTGAAGACGTTGTACCGAATAAGGTTTTGTCTGCGCTTGCCGGCCAGGTTCGCGCCAACGATCCGCTGATTGCCGGCATCCGCATCGGCAAAAAAGACGAACGCACCGTGCGGCTGGTGGCCGATTTGCGCGGCAAGGCGCAGGTTGCCGTCAGCAACAGCCCGCTGGCCGACGGCCAAAAGCACCTGCTGCAAGTCGAACTGACGACGCCTAATGCCGCCGCGCCTGCCCCTGCCGTTGCTCCCGCCGCGGCTGCGGCGCCGGCTGCGGCAGCCGATGATCCCATCGGCGATCTGGCGCAAAAACACAGCCGCAAAGCCGCGCCCGCCGCCCAGGATAAGGCGAAAGAGCGCGATAGCGTTGCGCCTGCCGCCCCCGCCGAGCCGGCGCCGGCCAAGCCGGTCAGCAAGCGCCGTCCAATCATCATGCTCGATCCCGGCCACGGCGGCAAAGATACCGGCGCCATCGGTCCCAACGGCGTGCGCGAGAAAGACGTGGTGCTGGCGGTGGCCAAAGAAACGCAGAAGCTGCTGGAAGCGCAGGGCTACCGCGTATTCCTTACCCGCAACGACGACCAGTTTATCCAGCTGCGCGATCGGCGCCAGAAAGCGCGGCAGGCCAAAGCCGATCTGTTTGTTTCCATCCATACCAATTCCGCCCTGAGCAAGGCGGCCAGCGGCATTGATGTCTTTATGTGGGGGCAGGCCAACAGCGAAGCCGTGCGCAAGCTGGCGGAAAAGGAAAACGATGCCGATCTGGTTGACGGCCTGCCGCAAAACCGAAATAAAGAAGTCAATGTCGTGCTAACCGATATGCTGCAAAGCCAGACCGCCAACGACAGCCGCCGTCTCGGCAATCTGGTGCTCGGCCAGCTCGGCCGCCGCCACCGCCTGCACCAAGGGCGGGTCGAGCAGGCCAATTTTGTTGTTTTGCGCTCGCTGGATATTCCCTCGATTTTGGTCGAACTGGCCTTTGTGTCCAATCCCACCGAAGAAAAACTGTTGTCCGAAACCGCGTTCCGCCGCAAAATGGCGGCCGGCATCAGCGAAGGCGTATCGATGTATCTGAAAAAAACCAAGCTGGGCTAGGGGCTGTTTACATTGGTATTGTGGCGGCTTTTACGCTGCAAAGTAGCCAATACCGCTTTCTGACAACACCCAATGCAAACCGCCCCAAGCCCGCCGCACAGCCTTTCAGGCAGCCTGAAAGGCTGTTTTTCCGTGCAATCAGGCAGCCTGAAAACCCTTTCCGTCTCCCCATCCCATGCTTACCGACACCCTGCCTGCAGGCAAACTCGACATCATCGGCGACGTCCACGGCCATTTTGACGCCCTGACCGAGCTGCTCGATCATCTGGGCTACCGCGACAACGGCAGCCATCCCGCCGGCCGGCGGCTGGTATTTGTCGGCGATTTGGCCGACCGCGGCCCCGATTCGCCCGCGGTTTTCGCATGGGTAATGGCCGCCTGCGCCGCCGGCCGCGCCCATATGGTGCTCGGCAACCACGAAGCCAATTTGCTCACCGGCGAAGCCAAAGACGGCTCCGGCTGGTTTTTCGCCGAACGCAGCGAGCGGGACGGGCGCAACTACGCCCCGTGGCAAACCCTGCCGGCCGGCGAACACGGCCGCATACTCGATTTTCTCGCGCAACAGCCGCTGCTGCTCGAACGCAGCGATTTGCGCATCGTCCATGCCGCCTGGCAGGACAAAGCCGTCGAAACCGTGCGCCGGCGCCGCAGCGAAAACCTCGCCGATCTCTACCAGGAATGGGAAGACGACCTTTGCCGCTGCATCCGCCACGCCCCGTGGTACGACGACTATCTCGACGAGCAGCGCCGCTACGCCCATTTGTTCGACGACCCTGCCGCCAAACTGCCGCTGCTGGCCGCCACTGCCGCCCACGATGTTTACCGCAACGGCGCCAATCCGCTGCGGATGCTGACCTGCGGCCCCGAAGCCTCCGCCGCCGCCCCGTTTTTTGCCGGCGGCCGCTGGCGCTTTTCCGTGCGCGAGCCGTGGTGGAACCGCTATACCGCCAGCGCCGCCGTGGTTATCGGCCACTATTGGCGACCGTGGCAGGGCGAAGCCGCGCCCCGCCGCAGCGAAATGTTTACCGTGCCGCCGCACCACTGGCACGGCGCCGGCGGCAAAGTGTTCTGCTGCGACTTCTCCGTCGGCGCCCGCTGGCGCGAACGCAAGCGCTACATTGCCCCCCAGCACTCCGCCTACCGCCTTGCCGCCCTGCGCTGGCCGGAAAAAATCCTGATCACCGACCGCGGCGAACAGCTGCCAACCGTATAAACCGCCGCCTACCGCGTTTGCAGGCAGCCTGAAAACCCCATCCGCCGCCCGTTGCAGTAAAACAAAGCAGCCTGAAAGCCGGTTTTCCGGTTTTCAGGCTGCTTTGGGCTTTCAGGCTGCTTTGGGCTTTCAGGCAGCCTGAAAGAGGGTAGGGCGCTGGTCGGCAAAGGCTGGTTTGCTGCAGGTGGGGCGAAGCAGGAAAAAGGCAGCCTGAAAACTTTTCAGGCTGCCTTTTGCCTGTTTGGCGGTTTATGCCTCGCTGCCGCCGACCGTTAATCCCGCATCGATGCGCAGGGTGGGCTGGCCGACGCCTACCGGCACGCTTTGGCCGTCTTTGCCGCAGACGCCGACGCCGGCATCGAGGCTGCTGTCGTTGCCGATCATCGAAACGTGTTTGAGCACTTCGGGGCCGCTGCCGACGATGGTCGAGCCTTTGACCGGATACTGCAGTTTGCCTTTTTCCACCCACCACGCTTCGGAGGCGGAAAAGACGAATTTGCCGCTGGTGATATCGACCTGACCGCCGCCGAAATTGACGGCGTAGATGCCTTTGTCGATGGAGGCGATGATTTCCTGCGGGTCGTGGCTGCCGTTTTCCATAAAGGTGTTGGTCATGCGCGGCAGCACGATTGACGAGTAGCTTTCGCGCCGGCCGTTGCCGGTTACCGGCATGCCCATCAGGCGGGCGTTGGTTTCGTCCTGCATATAGCCGGTGAGGATGCCGTCTTCGATTAGGACGTTGCGGCGGGTTTCGTTGCCTTCGTCGTCGATATTGAGCGAGCCGCGCCGCTCGGCAAGGTTGCCCTGATCAACGACGGTAACGCCGGGGGCGGCGACGCGCTGGCCGAGTTTGCCGGAGAAGGCGCTGGTTTGTTTGCGGTTGAAATCGCCTTCCAAACCGTGCCCCACCGCTTCGTGCAGCAGCACGCCCGGCCAGCCGCTGCCGAGAACAACAGTCATTTCGCCGGCGGGGGCGGGGCGGGATTCGAGATTGGTCAGCGCCTGTTTGACAGCGTGATCAACATAACCTTTGATTTGCGCGTCGCTAAAATAGTCCAAATTGAAACGACCGCCACCACCGCCGCTGCCTTGTTCGCGGCGGCCGTTTTGCTGGGCGATCACGGTTACGCTCAGGCGCACCAGCGGGCGGATGTCGGCGGCGTGGCGGCCGTCGAGACGGGCGATATAGACCAAATCGTATTCGCAGGTCAGCCCGGCCATCACCTGCACGATGCGCGGGTCGGCAGCTTTGGCCAGCGCTTCGACTTTTTGCAGCAGCGCCACTTTGGCGGGCGAATCGAGGCTGGCAATCGGGTCGGCATCGCCGTGGATGGGGGCGGCCGCCACTTTTTGCAGCGGCACACGCACCGGACGGTTGTTGCCCGCCGCGCCGATCACGCGCACCGTTTCGGCGGCGCGGCGCACGGCGGCATCGGTCAGGCTGTCGGCATAGGCAAAAGCGGTTTTCTCGCCCGAAACCGCCCGCACACCCACGCCTTGGTCGATCTGAAAACTGCCGGACTTGACCATGCCTTCTTCCAGATGCCAGCTCTCGAATGCGGTGCGCTGGCAGTAGATATCGGCATAATCGACATGGTGGGCGCCGATCAAATCAAGGCTGGCGTACAGGTTTTCGGCACTCAGTCCGTGTGCATGCAGCAGCCGCTCGCAAACGGTATCGAACACGGAAAAATCATTCATAAACGCTTTCTGCAAACCGCTTTCAGGCAGCCTGAAAGCGGCGGTAGGAAAAAAGGCGCGATTATAGCCGAAACCGCCCGCCCAAGTGCCGGCCGACAAAGCGGCAGATGCGCGAAAACGGCTTTCAGGCTGCCTGAAAAGCAGTAAAACGGCTGCGAAAAAACATTTTTCATATTTTAAATATCAACACATTAACTAACTAATTCTTACCCTTTTGCGCGTAAGCCTTGCAATCAGCGCCGCTTTGGTTTACCGTAAAAAACACTTCAACCCATCACACAAGCGAAAACACCATGTATCTGATTGCCGCCGTCCGCCACCATCACCACCCCGATTAGTCTTTCGGGTGCTGGGCTGTATCCGGAAGATTGGGCTTCCGGAGCGTGCGGCAATATCTGTTTTCATACGCAAAAAACCTTTCGGAAGTTCTGTTGAACCCGAAAGGTTTTTTGCGTTTTTGTTTTTAAAAATCCCAAAGGAGAAACCATGACTGCCAACCCCAACTCCCCACGCCTGCGCATTGCGATGCAGAAATCCGGCCGCTTGAGCAGCGAATCGCAGAGCCTGCTCAAACAATGCGGCGTCAAAATCAACTTCAGCGGTGAGCGCCTGCTCGCCTACGCAGAAAATCTGCCCATCGACATCCTGCGCGTGCGCGACGACGACATTCCCGGCCTGGTCTTTGACGGCGTCGTCGATTGGGGCATCTTGGGCGAAAACGTGCTGGAAGAAGCAGAACTGGCGCGGCTTGCAGCCGGTGAAACGGCGGATTACACCCTGCTGCGCCGTCTCGATTTCGGCGGCTGCCGCCTGGCGCTGGCTATCCCGCGCGACGAAACCTACCGCGACGCGGCAGATTTGGCAGGGCGGCGCATCGCCACCTCATACCCACAACTGCTCAAGCGCTTCATGGAAACGTGCGGCATCGCCTACAAAACCTGCCTGCTCGGCGGCGCGGTGGAAGTCGCGCCACGCGCGGGACTGGCGGATGCGGTCTGCGATTTAGTCTCATCGGGGGCGACGCTGGAAGCCAACGGCCTGCGCGAAGTGGAAACCGTGTACCGCTCTAACGCCTGCCTGATACAACGCGCCGGCGCGCTTGCCGCAGAAACCCGGGCGCTGGCAGCGCGGCTGCTCACCCGCATCCAGGGCGTGGCGCAGGCGCGCGAGTCGAAATACATCATGCTGCACGCACCCAAAGACAAAGTCGAAGCGGTAGTCGCGCTGCTGCCCGGCGTGGAAAACCCGACCATCCTGCCGCTCACCCACGACAGCAGCCACGTCGCGCTGCACATGGTCAGCCAAGAAAACCTCTTTTGGGAAACGATGGAACAGCTCAAAGCCGTCGGCGCCAGCTCAATACTGGTGCTGCCCATCGAAAAAATGCTTGCTTGAGGATACCGCCATGCAAACCCTGAATTGGAACGAACTGAACGAAGCCGAACGCGCTGCTGCCTTACGCCGCCCCGCACAAAACAACGACGCCAACATCCGCGCTGCCGTCGCCGCAATACAAGAACAAGTGCGTACCGGCGGCCTCGATGCCCTGTTGGCTTTAACCGAACGCTTCGACGGCGTCCGTCTTGCCAGCCTCGCCGTCGCCAGCGAGGCCATTGACGCCGCCAGCGCCCGCGTTTCCAACAGCCTGAAAAGCGCGATGCAGACCGCCAAAGCCAACATCGAGCGCTTCCACCGCGCGCAAATCCCGGTGGAAATCGACATCGAAACCCAAGCGGGCGTGCGCTGCCAACAAATCACCCGCCCCATCGCCAGCGTCGGCCTCTACATCCCTGGCGGCAGCGCCCCCTTATTTTCCACCGTGCTAATGCTCGCCGTGCCCGCCAAAATCGCCGGCTGCCACCGCATCACCCTGTGCAGCCCGCCGCCGATAGCCGACGAAATCCTCTACGCCGCGCGGCTGTGCGGCATCGACAGCGTTTATCAAATCGGCGGCGCGCAGGCAGTGTTCGCCCTCGCCTACGGCAGCGGCGGCGTCCCCAAAGCCGAAAAAATCTTCGGCCCCGGCAACGCCTACGTAACCGAAGCCAAGCGGCAAGTACAACAAAGCGGCACCGCCATTGACATGCCCGCCGGGCCATCAGAAGTGTTAATCATCGCCGACGAAGCCGCCAACCCCGCCTTTGTCGCCGCCGACCTGCTCTCACAAGCCGAACACGGCGCGGATTCCCAAGTGATGCTGGTTACGCCCTCGCGCGAACTCGCTCGCCAAGTCGCACAAGAAACCGCCGCGCAACTCGCCGCCCTGCCGCGCGCCGCCACCGCCCGGCAAGCGCTGGCACATAGCCGCATCATCATCGCCGCCGACCTCGCGCAATGCGTCGCCATCAGCAACGCCTACGCGCCCGAACACCTCATCGTACAAACCGCTGCCCCGCGCGCGCTCTTGCCAGAATTAGACAACGCCGGCTCTATTTTCCTCGGCGCCTATTCACCCGAAAGCATGGGCGACTACGCCAGCGGCACCAACCACGTCCTGCCCACCTACGGCTACAGCAAAACCCATTCCAGCCTCGGCCTCGCCGACTTCAGCAAACGCATGACCGTGCAAGAACTCAGCCCGCAAGGCTTCGCCGCGCTGGCGGCGACCGTCGAACAACTCGCCGCCGCCGAACACCTCGACGCGCACAAAAACGCCGTATCCGTGCGCCTCGTCGCCTTACAAACGGCACAAATTGCCCCTGCCAACAGCGAAGGAGGCGCGGAATGAGCACCACACAGCGACAAAACCCAGCAGAACGGCTCCCTCCCCCGTGGGGGAGGGCTGGGGTGGGGGCAGCAAACACGCCGCGCAGCGACAAAACCCCGCTACCCCGCACATAAACCAACCAACAAAGGACACAACCATGCCCAGCATCACCCAACTCGCCCGCGCCGAACTGCGCGACCTCATCCCTTACCAATCCGCGCGCAGCATCGGCGGCGCGGGCGAAGTGTGGCTCAATGCCAACGAAGCCCCCACCGCCCCCGACATTCAGGCTGCCTGCACCGCGCTCAACCGCTACCCCGAACCGCAGCCGCAGCAAGTGCTCGCCGCCTACGCCCGCTACGCGCAAGTACCGGCGGAAAACGTACTCATCACACGCGGCGGCGACGAAGGCATCGAACTGCTGGTGCGCGCCTTCTGCCAACCCGGCAGCGACGCGCTCATCTACTGCCCGCCCACCTACGGTATGTATGCCGTCTCTGCCGCTGCCAACGGCGTTAGCGCGCTCACCGTGCCGCAACGTGCCAATTTCCAGCTCGACCTGCCTGCCATCGCACACGCACTCGACAGCCAGCCGGTCAAACTCATCTTCATCTGCAACCCCAACAACCCCAGCGGCACCCGCCTCAACCGCGCCGACCTCGACGCGCTGCTCGCCATGACGCGCGGTCGTGCCATCGTCGTCATTGACGAGGCCTACATCGAATACAGCGCTGCCGACACCCTCGCCGGCGAACTGCCGCGCCAACCGCACCTTGCCCTCATCCGCACCCTATCCAAAGCGCACGCGCTGGCGGGTATTCGCTGCGGCTTCGTCCTCGCCAATCCCGAACTCATCGGCCTGTTGGCGAAAATCATCGCCCCCTATCCCATTCCGACACCGGTCGCCGACATCGCCGCGCAAGCCTTGAGCGCAGCGGGACTCGCACAAATGCGGCAGCGGGTGGCAGACACCCTCGCCGAGCGCGCCGCCCTGCAAGCCGCCCTACAACAAAGCCCGCTGGTGCGCGAAGTTTACGCAAGCGCCGCCAACTTCCTGCTCGCCCGCTTTAGCGACGGCCCCGCCGTGTTCCAAGCCCTGTGGCAGCGCGGCATCATCCTGCGCAGCCAAGAAAACGCGCACGGCCTCGCCAACTGCATCCGCATCACCGTCGGCAGCCATGCCGAAAACGACACCCTCATCCGCGCCCTGCGCCAACTGGAGCAAACCCCATGACCCGCCCAACCCTCTACATCGACCGCGACGGCACCCTCATCGACGAGCCGAAAACCGACTTCCAAATCGACAGCTTAGAAAAACTGCGCTTCGAGCGCGACGTCATCCCCGCGCTACTGCGCCTGCAAACCCACTACCGCCTGGTCATCGTCAGCAACCAAGACGGCCTCGGCAGCGCCAGCTTCCCGCAGGCGAGCTTCGACACGCCGCACAACAAAATGCTGGAAACCTTCGCCTCACAAGGCATCCGCTTCGACGCGGTGTACATCTGCCCACACCGCGCTGAAGACGGCTGCACCTGCCGCAAGCCGCAAATCGGCCTGCTGCGCGACGAAATCGCCGCCTCGCGCTTTGACCCCGCGCACAGCTACGTCATCGGCGACCGTGACAGCGACCTGCAACTGGCACAAAACCTCGGCATCACCGGTCTGCGCTACCACCCCGACCACCTCGGCTGGGCGCACATCGCCGAAAAACTGCTGCCCGTAGCCGCGACCGAGCGAGCGCCGCGCCGTGCCGACGTGCACCGCCAAACCCGTGAAACCGACATCCGCATCAGCCTCGACCTCGACCGCGCCGGCATCAACCACATCCGCACCGGCATCGGCTTCTTCGACCACATGCTTGACCAAATCGCCACCCACGGCGGCTTCCAGATGAACATCGACTGCGCGGGCGACCTGCACATCGACGAACACCACAGCATCGAAGACACCGCCCTCGCCCTCGGCGAGGCGCTGCGCCAAGCGCTGGGCGACAAACGCGGCATCGCCCGCTTCGGCTTCGTCCTGCCGATGGACGAATGCCGCGCCAAATGCACGCTCGACCTCTCCGGCCGCCCCTACTGCTGCTTCAAAGCCGAATTCAAACGCGAACAGGTTGGCGGCTTTGCCACCGAAATGACCGAACACTTCTTCTACTCGCTCAGCCAAAGCCTGATGTGCACCCTGCACCTTGCCGCAAAAGGCCGCAACGACCACCACAAAACCGAAAGCCTCTACAAAGCCTTTGGCCGCTGCCTGCGCCAGGCACTGCGCATCGAAGACGACCGCCTGCCCAGCAGCAAAGGAACCCTATGAACACCCTCATCATCGACACCGGCTGCGCCAACCTCGCCTCCCTGCACCACGCCCTAAAACGCCTGGGCATCCACGCCGACATCAGCGCCGAACCCGCCGCCATTCATGCTGCCGACAAACTGCTCCTGCCCGGCGTCGGCACGGCGAGCGCTGCCATGGCCAACCTCGCCGCGCGCGGCCTCATCCCCGTTATCCAACGCGCAACCCAACCATTGCTCGGCATCTGCCTCGGCATGCAACTCCTCACCGCGCATTCCGCCGAAGGCGACCTCGCCACCCTCGGCCTCATCCTCGGCGAGACCACACGCCTGCCCGCGCATAACCTGCCGCTGCCGCATATGGGCTGGAACCGTGTCCACGCCACGCCCGGCCACCCACTCTTTGCCGACATCCCGCCGGACAGCCACTACTACTTCGTGCACAGCTACGCCGTCCTCGAAAGCCCCGCCACCATCGCCACCTGCGACTACGGCGTCTCCTTCGCCGCCGCCCTCGCCCGGGACAACTACTACGGCGTGCAATTCCACCCCGAACGCAGCGGCAGCGCCGGTGCCCGCCTGCTCCATAACTTCATCCACAACACCTGAGACCGGCGCCATGCAGCGAAGCGGGACAACCCCGCATAGCCCCGGCCATCCCCCATCAAGCGAGAAACGATGAAAAATAAAATCCTGCTGACCACAACCCTGGCCCTGACCGCTGCCATCGGCCTCTACCTGCTGATGAACGCCCGCTGCTACCAGCTCCTCGGCGACCTCGTCTGCCACGGCACGGGCGACCGCAAACACATCGCCCTCACCTTCGATGATGCGCCAAGCGAGCACACTAGCGATACCGTGCTGGCAGTACTGGCCGAAAAAAATGTGCAGGCCACCTTCTTCATGATCGGCGAAAACATGGCGCGCCATCCGCAGGCAGCGCAGCGCATCGCCGCCGCCGGACACGAACTGGGCAACCACTCCTACAGCCACCGGCGCTTCCTGCTGCGTTCGCCAGCATACATCGCGCGCGAAATCGA
>ERZ773077.714-NODE-714-length-24315-cov-24.027246_pt1 | contig 24315 bp, 25 predicted proteins | sample MGYA00580612_ERZ773077 | MGnify/ENA primary metagenome ERZ773077 (study PRJEB29015, sample SAMEA2737971) | human oral metagenome | biome: human oral; feature: human-associated habitat; material: dental | place: China | collected 2021 ...
ATTATTCCTAACTTTGATTCACTTTTTTCGATTTTATCCCTAGTAAGTGGATAAAACTGATTTAAAGGGTTCAATTTAATTTCTTCAAACATCTAGTGTTACCTCCTCCTATGGTATGATCGACCTTAAAGGCACTATAGGTGAGGATATCCTCTTTTTCGATTAAAACTGGGTAAGAGCCCCAACCCTCTTAGCTGTCTTGGACTAACAAGTCATATGGGAAGTACTCTAAGTCTTTCAAGCGTTCATCGTAGATTCCTTTGATCTTGCAGGTTGCGGCGGTGTCAAAGCTCCAGTAGCCTTTATAGGTATCTTTTGTATGATTGTTATACCATGGGGCATCCGAGTGGCTATAGTACCAGAAACCCTGCGCCTTAGCTACACTCTCATAAGTGTCCTCAATCATATTTTGATACTCTAAAATCGAATGAAAAGGAACTATCTTGTCATGAAATAGATAAACCATGTAGTATTCAATCAAACCATCTGTGTGGTCCATCTGCTCATAAATAGCCTTTAAATCATCTAGAAACTCTTCCTTTCGCTCACTATAGAGAACTCCCAAGGAAAAGACATCAACTGCACGATAAAAGGAAACTCCCTCGGAGGCAATGAGTTTCAAATTAGAAAGAACCCCTTGATAATGGGGAAAAATCTCCTCTTTCGAAGCCCCTATAGAATAGGAAAGTTTCACTAGTTCTTCATTGAACAGAACCAAAAATTGGTAATGGACTTCTAGATAATCTTTCGTAATATCTTTACTTTTGCTTACTTTCCTTTTTAAGCGTTCTTGTAAACGATTCAAACGCTTTTCAAAATACGCTTGATCTTTATGTTTGTCTCTTAGCATATATTAACTCCCTTTCTATGCTTAATCTCCCTGCACCAACAAATCATAGGGAAAATACTCCAAATCCTTCAAGCGTTCGTCGTAGATATTTAGCTTTGTTTTTTATATTCCTCCATTTCTTTAAAAAGTTGAAGTAAATCATTATTTTCAGGTTCTTCTCCTAAACATTTATGTTTAAAAAAAGACAACCTTTGATTAGAGGTAAAGGGACTGGCAAACCAATCAGTGTAATCAAACTCAACTTTTAATTGCTTCCGAGATTTTACTATTAAAACCATTGCATACCATTTAGATTGATTATTATCTTCTAAAACCTCAAAATATTTCTAGAAATACTCATTAATTGATTAAAGGAGTCCATATATTCAGAAAATGGAATATCATAGCTTACTGGTATATCATGTGAGAAAATATATTTTTCAGGACTTTCTTTCGTATTAAAATAGAAAAAAAGCTTCTCCGTCCCCTTCCTTTAACTCGACATTAAAGTAGAAATCATTCCACGTTACTGGAATCATACGATTTACATTATTTGCTATATCATTAAACAATTGGCTTAATTGATTTTCAAACATTTTTAACCTCCTGGTTTATTCCTTATCTGATTAATTCTTCAGGAGGAATATCATTTAATTTAGCTTTCCATGCATGCTCCATAGAATACCAAACTCCACCACTCCTGCTAATACTACTATTCATAAGAAAAAGATTATTAATATCGAAAGACACCCATAAATGGAAGCAAACAAGTTCATTGCTTTGATTTTAAATAATGCTTTATTATTTTGATTCATTATTGCGATTCACCTTCCCACGAATAAATAAATTCAGGTGTTTATTTGAATATAGACACATCCACTATTTTTCCTGATCTTATATCAATTTTGCATCTTCTAGCGTAAAAATCCGTCGCATAAAGCCAGCCATCTCTCAAAATCATCTGTTCAAATGGATAAGTCAGCTTATTGTATCCACTGTTAGCAATGGTCCAAACTACAGTTCCTCTACAATCAAGTCTGATAATATTATTTTTCTCCAAACTATCAAAAGGTATTTCTAATAAAACAATACACTCCTCATCCACTTCTATTAGATCTCGTATAGTAAACTGAAAAGTTCTAGTAATTTCACCATTCACTATTAGTTTGTTGTTGTCATATTCTACCATTGAACTAACCTTTCTATAAGCTGTTCTGTGCCTTTCCCATTATCCTTAAAATCTCACTATTGGCACGTCGATATCATTTACCAAGAAGGTAGTATATAGAAAGTCTATATTTCTTAAAAAAGACTCTCAATTAGACTAGAGAAACTGGAACAAACAAATGTTGTTTCTTTAAAATCATCACAATTCTTTTCATGATTCCAAAATACTATGCTTTTATCTGCTGAATAATCAAAACATAATACATTTCCAAAACCATCTTCCGCAAAGGGAATCAATTGGTCGCCGAGTCGATCTTGTAGATCTTCAAGAATTTCATATATATTATTGTCTTCATTTTCATCTAGGCTGATTAAATTATTGAAAATTTCTAGCTTTCCGTCTACCTTAAAATGATTGGGATTAGCATAACCACCATCATATTTCAAAGCGACTTGCTTATAATCATCTGGTAGAGTAATCTGCAATCTATGCTCCACATTTTCTATTATATCCATGGAAATTCCCTTATAATTTAACCACTTCATATTCGTGCTTGATTTCCTTTCTCCCCATCTTCTAAACGGCTCTAGCTCTGTCTCCTATTAAACTTTGGATTTTTCTAAAATCTTTAACAAGTCTTCCATAGGACGATTGAAGCTGAAAAGCATGTGATAAATGTGACTAAATGCTTGTTATTCAATAAATATAAAAGATAGGCAATTTATGAATGATATACTTATATAAGTATGTCTTGATAGCCAATTTCAGACAAAAGGCCATTGGTAAATTTTATTCCTATGCCATTTTCTTTGTCCCAATCACAATCACATAAAAAGCCAAATTCTTCAATACTTTCATCAAAGGTTAGAGGAAACATGATTTGCTTAGGCTGCAACAGAGAATAAATTTGCTGATCATCTCCAATTTTATTTAAAAAATATTGTCTTTCAGCTAAATTTATAAAACTGGAAACAATATCTGGTATTTCACGATTATAGTACGATAAAATAGCAGAATTAGCTTCTGTTACAATTTCATCTAAGTGTTCTTGAAAAAATGTATAGGCTTTTTCTTGGTTGATTTCGAATTCTGCATCTTCATCTGCATCAATATTTATCTCTAAAACATGCTGCTTACCGAACATCGTTACAGAAACAGGTCTTGTCCAGCCATTATTAAATTCTATGTTACCGAAAATTTGATGATTCAATTTCATTGTTCCCTTTATTCTCCAAGTTCATTAACTAGTTGACCGAAAAAATCTTTCTTACCTTCTATGCAATCTTTTTCCTCTGCTTCATCAATTTAATGCAATTTCATTGTCGAAAACAGTTATCGGCCTTGCACTTCATCAAACCACTTTTCAAATTCTAGTCGTGGAAGCAATTCTTCGTCCTTGTCATAACGCCCTTCATAGCTATAGCGACTTTCAAGGCTGTTTTTCTTAACGTCATAAATCAACCACATTTCAGTCGGATGTTCGCGGTCATATTCTTGGCAAACATCAAGCATTGTCTGTATATCTTCAAGACCATATCGCAATACTGAAAACATCATATTATCAGAATCATCTACTTTAGTATCTAAAACAGTGTTAACTCTGTGTAATTTGACAAAAACTCCATTAATTTTGTAAAAAACATCAAAAGAAAGTAATGCTTCTTCAGAAATGCAATAAATAAATATTTTATCTGCTTGATTTTGGACATATTCCATTGCTAGTGAAATCATACTAGCCTGAACTTCCATAAATTTATCTTCAAATTGTGTCATTGTCATCATCCTATCTAATTCTTTTAGCTTTTGAAGCTAGTTGGCTACTATTGATAAAGCGCTCGACCTTTTCAACATGATTATGAAAATCGGTATTGCTTTCTGTTCGCCAAAAAACTCCAGCTATATCAAGTCATAATAGAAGGTATCATCTTCCATAAGCCGTTCAAGAAACTCCACTAAATTAGGAGAAATTTCCTTATCATAATAGTAGATTTTCCCCTTATTTTCAGCAACAAATCCGATAGATAGCAGTGCTACTTCATTGGCTTCAAAGAAAACTAATTTATCATCCTCAAATTGATTGTAGATTTCAATATCTGGATAAAACTCAAAATCATGTTGCCTCAACCTAAAGTCTAATACTGACTCTGGATCCATGATACGATTTATATTGTCCACCTTGCTTTTTAGAAAGCCATATCCGACTTCTGCATAAAATTCTTTAAGGAGCTCAGGGATTTGAATGCCCAGCTTTGATTCACTATCCCTAATCTTATCTAGATTCACTGGATAAAACTGGTTCAACGGATCTAATTTAATTTTCTCAAACATCTAAGCCATCCTTCAAAACTCAATGCCATCTCTCGTCAACTTTCATTTTCTTTTGGTTCACTTATTTGAAAAAACTGCCTAACATCCTCTACGTAACCATACTTGTCATTCAAGTAAGACAATAATTCTCGGTTGTGGCCTTGGTAATTATCTTCGCGACGTAATTCTTCATACATTTCGATGAAAGGGAGGGCTTTATCTTTGGCCAATTCCAACTCTGCCTCGTAATCATAGGCGACTTTTCGGAATTGGATATTCACCAGTTCCCCGTCTTCAACTTCTAGCAAGGCATACTGGGCACGGTGATTTTTCAAGGTCGACCAATCAAAATAGGGCATACCAATTGAACCGGGGTTGATAATTTGTTGCCCTTGGCTGCCATAGCGAAGCAACTGCTTGTGGACATGACCGTAAACTGCCACATCTGTGTCCTCAGCAAGTAGCTGGTCAAATTTGTCCGTCCCATTATCAACCAATAAGTCACTCCCATAGTTTTTGTCAGGCAAGTTATGCGAGAGCGAAAAACGCAGGCCATCAATTTCTTTCTTCGCAACCATAGGCAGACTCCGTAGCCAAGTGATCTGATCAGGATCCATTCGCTCCATCAAATACTGCGTCATACGCAAGAGCTGGACTTCCTGTGGGTCTTCTAAGCCATAGTGCCCATCTAAGGCCTCTAAGACACAATCATCCCAGTTTCCACGGACAGTCGCTGTGATAGAAAGGTCTTTTAGCAAGGCTAGCAAATCATTTTCCCCCGGACCAGGGAGAAAAATATCGCCCAAAAGCCAATACTCCGTCGCTTCCTGTCTTTTAGCATCTGACAGAACTGCCTTCAAAGCCGTGGTATTCCCATGTATATCAGAGAGAATTGCGATTTTGTGGTTCATATTATTACTTTCTATTGTTCATTTTCAAATGATTGTATTGATAATTCAAACTATTTTTTTACAAACTTATTTATCCGCATCGGCATTACTTATATTTGCTTCAATCATTGCTCTGACCTGCTGGCGTTGTTCCTCATTCAGATTCAACTTCTGTAGTTGTTTTTCAATACTAAATTCTGAGGTATCATATTTCTTATCATACATCTCTAATAATTTATTACGAAGAATAGGCTCGCTAATCAAATGAATTTCTTTTAATAGTTCTTCTTCATTTCCTTCCTGCTCCTCTTCTCCATTAAGTCTTTCAATCATAGAATTAATCTTCGCTAAGGCAAAATCACCATAAATATTATCAATCAAATTTTCCTTCATGATTTCTTGTATATTTTTAGCGAAAGTATTTTGTAAAACTTTTCCTTCTGAATATCCAGTTTCTTGATTCTTTTCAATCATAATCACATTTCCTGGTTTAATATCCGAAAGCATGTAAGGAGAATGAGTTGTGAAGATGAGTTGAATCTCCCTACCTTTTCCCTCGTCTTCCAATATTTCAGAAAGATTCTTAATCAGAATTTTAATTAATCTCCTAGACCATTCTAAGTGCATTCCTGTTTCTAATTCATCAACTAGCAGTATAATATCCCCAGAACTTTCTTCATGCATATATAGATAAGCATAAAGTTGTGAAAATATTTCAATTAAGTTCCCTTCCCCGGTTGACATATGATAATTAGGAGTTTCTCCTAACAAAGCATAATTATTATAGTCTCTATTTAAACTATAACATAAATCATCCATTAATTTTTTTGATACTGTATACTGAGCAAGTCTATTATTAAGTTCTTCAAATAATCTTCTATTAGTATTAGAGTATTTGAGCAAAATTGAAGAAGGATCAACATCATCTAAAGAATGATCATCTCCAATTTCTTGAAGAATCTCAACTATATTAATTATTGATTCTACATACTCTTTTCTGACTTTGCCTGTTCCATTCTTTAATTTATTTTCTTCCTCCTTTTTTTCATTTTCATCTAAATCACCTACTATACCTGAAAGTAATTTTAACCCATCGTCTACATAATCATAATCTCCTGTTTTTAAATATTTTTCCACATCTTCTGGTTTAGTTTCATTAAAATATTTACAGATAAATTCCTTTTTTTCATAAAAAATATTATGTATGGACTTATATATTAAAAATCCTATGGGGGTTATCTCACTCGGAATTGAGTTAGTATAATCTTTTAAACCATAAGAAATAATATCTAATGAACAGGATAAAACTGAACTAATAATTTTACGATCTCTTAACCACAAATATGAATGTATAAACATTGCTAATCCTTCTTGGTTAAACGTTGTCTGAGCTTCCCTACTCCCTCCTTTCCCCTTACTTGGCAAATTAACGTATAGGATCTTTAGGGGCACATAATAATTTTCTAGAATATAATTAAAACTCTTATTCTGATTACCATCAATATTAACATCTAAATTGTTGTAAGAAATATTAAATCTAACTTTGTCTTCTTGTTTTCCTATTTCGAAAAGAAAAAAATACTGATTATCCGGGTCTTGTTTGTAATTTCTTGGTGAGAAAGTACCGATTAAATTTAAAATTGTTGTCTTCCCAATCCCATTTATCCCAACTATTGGTGAAATATTATAAATAGACTCTCCATAAAAGTTTTCAATATAGTCTGGATTTTTATCAATTTTTAATTCATTTGTTTCAAAATCAAAATTTACTTTATATTCGTCTGAAAAATTAAAAATTTGTTTTTCAAAAAGCTCATCATACTGTTTAATTACCAAAGCAATTAATTTCATTCTTCTTCTCCTACTAGTCCAATTTCTTTGCTAATATCTGTAACCATTTTTGAAAGTGGTCTTTTCCCATAATTTTCTTGGTCTGTGTAATAACCAACTATCATTCTATCTATTTCAGAGTCTGAAAAATATTTACTTGAATCCGCAAATATTTGACATAAACCTGCTTTATAATCTTTATTATAAATTTCATGTTTCCATAGCAACTCTTGAACTATATCCGCATGTAGTTTGTATAGATTTCTTGTATCAATCACATATTTATCCTTCAATAATTTCTGTCTGACACTTAATTTATCCTTTCTTTCTAATTGTTTTAACTCCTCCTCCGATATGTCATCCTTGATTATAATATCAATACTTTCTGAATTATTAATAAAATCTGCAGACTTTATATTCAAAGAAAATTTCAACAATTCATCAATATCAGTTATACTTTCATCATAGGGAGAGATATAAAATTTACTCGTACTCTTTTTATTATTACAACCATAACAAGAAGGAATTAGATTGTAAAAACATAAAGCAAATAGAGGATATTCATTCTTAGGGAAAAAATGGTCTAACTGACTTGTATTAGCCTCCTCGGTTACATTTATAAAATTTCTATTACAATATGGACATACAGTTATGCCTGTTATTCTCACCAAAGCTTTTTTATTTATTTGATTATAGCGGTATTCTAACTTTTCTTTATATTTCTCAATAGCATAGTTACACAAACTTTTGTTTAATTTTATTGTGTAAATACCATCAAATATATGATTTTTCGCTAAATCATTAAACGATTTCTGTGAGATTATCATTTCAATAAAAATATCTACTTTATCTGGAAAACTTTCTTTAAGAGCTTCTAAAAATTCATATTCCAAATTATTTTTAATCAACTTGATAAATTCTTTTGTATCTCTTATTCTATTAACAAGAATTAGTAAGTCTCCAGTCAATTTTCTATTTTTCCGAATCTTTTTGAGATTATCATCATTCTTATATAACAGGATTTTTTTCAAATTAATACCAGTAGTTACACCACTAATATCTCCTATTTTTAAAGCCTCAATTTCTCCATTACATTTTTCTATAAAAGTGTTATCTAAATAGTGATAGATTTGATTAACCAAATCATTAAATCTATCCACACGTATTTCAAAACTCAATTTAACATCAGATAAGCTATCTATTTTTTCTTTTACTTTTAGTAAGGTAGAGTAATCCGCCATCATAAGTTTTAGAAAGGCTCTATCTTGTTGTGTAAAATAGTTTTCCAATCCATTGTGAGATCCAAAATTCTTAAAAATTAACATATCTAATTCGTCTTTTTCTGGTAATTTCTCATAAATATCACGACAAAATTCATATACTTGTTTAGAATTGCTCTTTTTTATCGGAATCATTTTTCACCTCTAAAGCTTAGTTTAATCATAATTATATCACAAAAGACCGTTTACACGGTCTTGCTTTATATATTGACTATCCAACTCTACTAAAGGCTCCGCAACTTCTAACAAATGACGGGATGGCTCTACTATTTATTTCATTAAATGACTACATTCAAATCTTTTCCCGAAATGCCTTCAAGGAATCGTTCATCAATTTCTGGTTTTAATTTTTTTAGTTTAAATTTTTGAACCTTCGTTATTTCGGGCTGAAAAGAGATGGCCCCACTTGGAAATTGGCCTCTGAGAATTTTAGTATAGACATCTTTTACAAAACCTTCCCACTCCTTTGATAAAGGATTTGCAAAGGCCGCCTCTCCCTCAAATAAATACCTGATACCATCTGCACGATAGAAAGCTAATAAAGCCACTGAAAGACTACACTTGGAATGATTAAGCACTGCTTTTGGCACTTCAAATCCATTATCCCAGTTAAAATTGTCCAGTAAGACAAACAATTCATCTTCAGTTTGAAGCTGCTTAAGACTCGCTACAGCTTTAGTATTGCTTTCAGCATACAAAATATCAGATATTTGTTGAATTTGTCGATTATCCATTTCAAATGTCAACTCCCTTCTAATAATCCTAAGCTTTCTAATATTTGAAAGGCAGTATTTTTTGAAGGCGATGAAGCAATACGCACAAAATTTTCAATTTCTTCAAGATGATTATAAAAATCGATATTGATTTCTTTTAAATTCGCAATAAATAAGTCTATTAAGCTTGAATCAATATTTTCTAAAGGGGAAGGCAGTTGCTGATTGTCCAGTAGATAGGCTTCTTTAGCAGTTGCTCCGATTGCATAGCTAAGATTATCCCAAGATGGAATATTAGCCTCATTCTCGTCTAATTGCATATAGATGAAAATTCCCTTAAAATCGGTTCCATCATCTAGCAGACTATAAAGCTCTTTGCCCGTTTTGTTTTTGTTTTCCACAAAACTCCAGCAAGCATCCAAAGCAACTCGAATTTGTGGCTTATATTCTGTTTCCATATGGCTTAAGATAGCTTCTGAATAGACCAGCATGAGATAAAGTTGATTGGTATTCATATGCTCGCATTTACTCCTCAAACAAAAATTTTAAATAACTGCTAACAGCCGGATCTACGAAGCTCGCTTCCTCCTCAAGCAATTTCGTTCTCCTTGCAATGTCACTATACCTTTTAACCAGTTGTTTATAATGAATAAAATAATCTTCGAGCGTATCTTCATCAACACACTCTATGGTTTGGGGCAAATACCGCTGTCCAACAGCTTTGTATGAATGATAAACTACTAACGCAATGAAAGTATCGATACATCTCCACACAGCTGGATCTGTGCTTTTATCCAGCTCCGAATAGGTTAAGATGTCTTCCTCGTCTAAATTTTCCAGTCTATCATACAATAAATCTGGATCAGACTCACTAAAACTACTAATAAATTGACCAGCAATTTCTAACGTTTCATGCACATATTCCTTATAATCCGTGTTGCCTATATATGTTTCTAGCGGTTCTGTTAATTTTTGCATAAATTGCAAAAGATTGAGATTAAGAGTAAATTCCATTTTGATTCCTTTCTGAATCTAGGACGCTGAAAAAGCTGTCACAGCTCTAGAAATTTGATTTGCATTCAAGCTAGTATCTAATTTTATTCGTCATCTCCTGCAGCAACTTTCAAAAATGCTTGCTTGAAATCCTCATACATATCAAAGGCGATTTTCATGACATCTCGAAAATCAACATAGTCGGAAATAATTGTATTGACCCGCTTTATTAAAACCATAAAAGGCTCGTATGTCTGAAGTTTTACGATTTATACTAAAACTAGTTTGTAAGCTATTCCCACCATTATATTTAAGTAGAAATTCTTTATATTTTTCTGGAAACTTGATTGTAAACTCATCTTCAAAATCCGCTATAGCCTGATCTACACCTTCTGTATCGTAAGGAAAAATTCTTAACATTTCTAACTCCAAATTTTGTACTATCTTGTGAAGTTTTAATTCAATCAATCCACTATTTTTTAAAATAATTACTGAATAAAAAGAGGGACTACACATTCTAATCCCTCCCATTTTAACATTAATTTTGGACTAATTCTAGAAATTCGGTAAAAGTGCGAGCCAGAAAATAGGCATTATTTTCATCACTTGAGCCCTCTAAATTATAAGTATCATCATAGTAATAGATACCTTCATTTCCATCACCACTCAACCAGAAAACTAGAAAACCATGTTGCAAGGAATTGCCTATAATTATTGAATGAGAAAAAAGATCATCTAAATATTCATCAGTCCAATCTTCTATATCAGAGTATTTTTCGCCAGTCTTAATCCCATATAAAACATCAATATTGATCTCTTCATTGATGTTCTTTATCTCAATAGAATTTTCAAACTCATGGAAAGGACATCGTCCACCATTGTTTTCTTTCAAAAAGCTTTTATAATCTTCTGGAAGAGTTAGGTTATATTTCTCTTCCAAATCTTTTATATCCTCATCACTGGTATGACCTAGTGCACGGATCATTAAGCTCATCTTATTTTCCTCTTCTTTTTAATTTCTGGCTTGTAATCTTTGTTGCATATATTCCATTTGAAGGGCTATTTTACTTAAGGCACTTGATTTTGGAAACCATCTTGCCCATCTTTCGCAAGAGCAGAGGCAAGTCAGAAAGTCAAAGACCAAAAAAGCCAGTATAAAATAGCATTACAAGCTAACAATCACTTGCTCTCAGCCTGCAAATTCATCGATTTCTTCTTGCCATAAAGCTTTTAACGCATCATCAACTACAACAGGACTTTTTACCTTTTTTAGAAATTCAGTAGAATCGATAGTAAATGAAATATACGTTTGCTTTTCATGATCATAAAATCCTATTTTATTATAAGTACTAGCGCTGATGCCAAGTAAAATATTATTAGCAAAACTATCTTTAGCTATGGGTAGATAATGATTTTCAATAAAATCTTCTAAAAAGCTTTTTTCGACTAGATAGTTAAAATTACTAAAATGGTTAGCCAATGAGAAACCATAAAAGGAGTGGATATCTGAACGAATTTTCTCAATTTTAAATCTTGTATCAATCGTATCTCCGCCATTATACTTTAATAAAAATTCTTTATATTTTTCAGGCAAGGAAATAGAATAATTTTTCTCCAATTGTTCTATTTCAGTTATGACACCATCGGTTTTAAATGGGAAAATTCTTAACATATCTACCTCTTTTCACTACTGGCATCAAAAATATCCTCCATAAATCTGGTTGAGCAATATCGATGAGTATTTGAAAGCTGTATCTGAATTTCTCTAAAATCAGATAAATTTTTCTTTCAATCTATGCCTACAATCGGCTCCGCCACTTCTAACAAGGGACGAGATGGATCTGTTTGATTGAGTTTTGCCTGCACAGCTTCTGCCACCGCTCGCGGTACGCCCACTTCAACAATTTCATCGACACTGGCTTCTTTAATCTTAGTCAGAGATTTGAAATGCTTCATGAGATTTTGCTTGCGTTTTGGCCCCAAGCCTTCGATGCCATCGAGTTGCGATGAGAAGGAATTCTTAGACCGGAGCTGGCGGTGGAAGGTAATGGCAAAGCGGTGCACCTCATCTTGGATGCGCTGGAGAAGGAAAAATTCCTGAGAATTACGAGATAATTCTACGACTTGAAGAGGATCACCAAAGAGCAATTCATGAGTCTGGTGCTTGTCATTTTTTTGCAGTCCAGCGATCGGAATATCAAGTCCCAACTGGTTTTGGATAACTTCTTTAGCGATATTGACCTGGCCTTGTCCTCCGTCAATGACAATCAGATCTGGTGGCGTCAGCCCGTCACGAATCACCCGACTATAGCGGCGCTTGATAACCTCTCGCATACTGGCGTAATCGTCCGGCCCTACCACGGTCTTGATCTTGTATTTGCGGTAATCTTTCTTGCTAGGCTTACCATTGACAAAGACCACCATAGCCGATACAGGACTGGTTCCCATGATGTTGGAGTTATCGAAAGACTCAATCCGAACTGGTGTCGGAATGTTAAGGAGCTTCCCTAGATTTTCGATAGCGCCCTGTGTCTTCTCAACGGATTTCTCCAAAAGGTCAAATTTCTGCTGGAGGCTGACCCGAGCATTCTTAATAGCCAGATTGACCAACTGTTTCTTTTCGCCACGCTGAGGCTTGACTACTTTGGTATCCACAACGGCCCGAACAGCTTCTTCATCAATGTCTGCTGGAATTAAGATTTCATTGGGCTTGAGGTGGGACTTTTCTTGGTAAAACTGGCCGATATAGGTCAGGAAATCTTCGTCGGGATCATTGTAATATGGGAAAAGATTGACATCACGCTCGATAAGTTTGCCCTGCCGGACAAAGAAGACTTGGACGCACATCCAGCCCTTGTCCACATAGTAACCAAAAACATCCCGATTCTGCAAATCTTTAGCCATGACCCGCTGCTTGGTACGCAAGGTTCCAATAGCCTGAATCAGGTCACGGTATTCGGCCGCCCTCTCAAACTCCATGGCTGCAGCTGTTTTATTCATCTTATCACGGAGCTCATAGATTATCTTATCATCCTGTCCCTTGAGAAAGTCCGACACTTCCTGAGCCATATTCTTGAAATACTGGCTATCCCGCTTGCAAATCGTATGGGCTTCGCATTGCCCCAAGTGATAATAAAAACAGACTTTTGCAGGTGGATTGGTACATTTTTTGAAAGTGAAAATTCGATCAAGCAGGCGCTTAATTTCATTGGCTGCACCGACATCTGGATAGGGGCCAAAATAAAGACCGCCATCCTTTTTGACTTGGCGCGTGATAATTAGACGCGGATAAATCTCGTTGGTAATCTTAATAAAAGGATAGGACTTATCGTCCTTGAGCATGATATTGTACTTGGGCTTATTTTCCTTGATTAGATTGATTTCTAGGAGCAAGGCCTCAATGTTGGACTCGGTGACAATAAACTCAAAATCCTCAATCTCGGAAACCAGGGCCTCCGTCTTGGTGTCGTGGCTGCCACGGAAATAAGAGCGAACACGATTACGGAGATTCTTGGCTTTTCCGACATAGATAATAGTACCGTTTTTGTCCTTGTGAATGTAACAGCCGGGACTGATCGGCAACAGTTCCAGCTTTGATTGGATTAGCTTGTTTGTAGACATATTTCTCCAAAATCCTATCTTTTCAATAGAAACTTCTCATTTTCCTAGAACATGCACTTCCCTAACAATTCATGATCATTCCTCGTTGCAAATGTTTATTTCTAGGTTGGTAGATCTTAGGCTTACTTTGATTCTTGCGCCCTTTTTTCTAACATTTTCTTTATGAAATAAGGCATTTTGACATTTTCTCTGCCCTTTTTCTCTATCAACTTTTTGACAAATTCAGGCATTTGAAGTTCTTCCGTTTCGCTTAAGATTTGATTACTTTCTTCTGAAGGAGCCAATTCGTCAAAGGTTGTTTCTTCTGGGTGCATGTATCGAAGCTCTTCTGTTTCATGCTGACGAATAGTTGCTAATAATGCAGCAATCAAACGGGAGTCTGTGTTAGGCATTGGTGGGCGATGATAAGCCACACCGAGTTCTTGGCACAATTCCTGACACTCCACATCATTATCAAACAGTACCTCGATATGTTCGCTGATGAAACTAATTGGGACAAAGATATAATGTTGCGGATGGGTCGTTTGATCTCGGAGATATTCTAGGACATCTGGCTTGATCCACGGCAAGCCAATATCGCTTTCGCTCTGCCAGGTATTGGTATACTCAGATGGAGCAAGGCCCAGCCGATGTGCAATCAACTGTGAGTTTTCAATAATCTGATCAATATATGGATCTTCAAAATCAAGCGCCAAAACTGGTACACTATGAGCTGAGAAGATGACCTTAAAACTTTCATCTTTGACTTGCGTTTGCAAGATTTTCCTGATTTCTTCCTCCCAAAAGCGAAGCAAATCCTCAGCCTGATACCATTCTTTGATAATATGGAATTTAATTGTCTGGCTCGTAATAAATTTTTCATACCCCATGACAGAGTAAAAAGAATAATGCGGTTCTAAAATTAAGCAGATACATTCCTCAATCCCGTCATCCTCCATCTGCTTAATAACATCTGGAATAAAGGGGCGAGAAAATTTATTAGCAAAATAGACAGCATACTCTCCTTTTAAAGCTTCCTTCACCAGCTCAACCTCTGTCCGCGTGATGCGTTGCAGGGGGCTGCCACCAATACGCTGATAATTATCATGAAGGTGCTGAATCTCCTGATCAGTAGGTCGCACACCACGACGGATATTCGTGAAAAATTCTGCAATATCCTCAAAAGTATAACCCTCTGGCGATCCAAAGGTCATCATTAGAATAGCTTTTTTAGTCATAAGTTCCTCTCTTTGTATAAAATCCTCTGCTATTATAACATGATATCCCCTGAAAAGCAGATAAAAGGAATGTTTTCTAGCTAAATTAAGAATTATTTTAGTCTCAAAAAATTTTCTTCCACAATTTTTTCAATCAAACTAATTCACCAATAAAAAATGAAGCGAGCTGTAACACTCACTTCACTCTTATGTACTATAAAGTTTTTCTGCGGCGATGGTTGATTGCACCCGCGAGAAGAGCTGCACCGAGAGTCATTCCAAGGAAAGCTAATTGATCAGTTTCCGTTCCTGTATTAGGAAGGACGGTTGCTTTGTTAGCTGAAGCTTTAGGAGCTGCTGGCGTTGGTGTAGCACTAGTATTATTATCAGTCTTAGGCTTAGCTTGAGCAGCTACGTTTGCTGTCGGTTCAACCTGCGCATCCTTCTCATCTTGAGAAACTGGATTTTCATTCGGAGTCAAGGTTCTTGGATTTGCTGCACTCGTTGCTGCAACACTATGAACACCATTTGCCTGATAAGTCGTTGACACAACTGGCGCTGGAGCTTGGCGCTCTTCTTTTGGAAGAAGACTTTGCAAGTAATTATAATTTGCTAGCAGCTCATTATAGGCTGTTTGCAAATCAGCTAATTTTTTATTTTCGGTCTCAGCGAGGTCTTGTTTAGCTTTCAGGTCAGCCTCTGCTCTTGCCAAATCTTGCTTAGCTTTTTCCAATTGCTGCGGAGCTGTTTTCAGATCTACAACTTTCTTCTTAGCTGCCACCACACGATTTTGAGCAGCGACCAATTCAGCTTTAGCTGCTTCCAAGGCTGCATTCTTGTTTTCTTCAGCCGTCTTCAAGGCTGCAAGCTGGTTTTTGGCCTCTTCCAAGGTTGCTTGGACTTTCTGCAATTTAGCTTGGTATGGAGAGAGGGCAGAAGCGATTCTCGCTGTCGCTGATCTCAAAGCAGCCTTTTTATCTGACAAGTTTTGTTGAGTCAGGGCTAGACCATTCTCAGCAGCTTCAAGATTCTGCTTAGCTTTGATAACAGCAGCCACACGATTTTTCTGCTCATTAGACAAATCCGTCAGCTGATTATTTAAAAGATTCAGGCTAGACTCTTGACTAACTTTCTGCGCTTGTAACTCTGCCAAACGATTCTTCAACGCTGTCACATTGGCACTTGAAGCAGCCCCACGACTACCGCCGCTGCGGAGAAGTTTCTCCATCGCTTCAACTGTTAGCAATGTGCCATTATTGACTCTTTGGTTGAAATTACGAACATTGTGGAATCCAACTTCTGAAGTTCCGTGTGGAGTTCCCCATTGATTTGGATGAGTGTCATAGGCAGCAGAAATAGCGTTGGCCTTGTTATCCATCATTTGGACATAGTGACCAATTTTCGCAAAGACTTCCGCACCCACTTTCATATAAATGGCATTAGCATCCAGTTGTCTTTCATCAGTTGGCAGACCGTATTGAGCAGCAATCTTCTGATACAGGGCTTTTTCACTGTGCCAGAAATTAACCGCACCTTGAGGATCGAAGCTAATAGCTACGTTTTCATTGCCAATCAGCTTGCCCATGTGCCAGTTAGCCTTCTCAAAGTACAAGGTCTGAATTTGGCTGGCAACATTGGCATATGGATCCACCAAAAGTTCTGGCAATCCTGCATTACGACGGTAGGCATTGATAGCCTTAACCAATTCCAAAGCCTGTAAGTTATTTTCCAAGCTAGCTGGGCTAGATGGATCTGAACCAACAGTGATCTTGAATTCATTCTGACCACGCTTGTAAAGGGCTAAAGCATCAGCTGCAGCATTTCTTACAGCTTCGTTATTCGAATTATCTCGAAGATTCTCTAAAAATTGCGAATAGGTCGTATTCCGTAAATCAACTGGCGCCGTACTTGCATTTTTCTGTTCATGCGCCAACTCAGTGTTTGTTGCAGTAATCAATTGCTTGGTCTGCTCTAAGTTAGCCTGAGTTTGATTGATTTTGTTTTGAATTTCTGCTTGATTTTGTGGCGCAGCGTTTGCTTCTTGTTCTGCTTTTGCTAGTTCATTTTTAGCATGCTCCACAGCTGTTTGAGCTTGATTTTCCTGATTTTTAGCAGTTTCTACAGCCGCAGTTTCCGTGTGAACTGGTTCTTTGGCTTTGTTTAATTCAGATTCTGCCACATCCACCAATGATTGTTGCCCAGCAATGGTATTTTCTTGCTCTTTAACTGCTTTACCTGCTTCTTGGACTGCAGTTTCTGATTCTTTAACAGTTTCTGATTTTGCTGTAACTTCTTCTTCAGCTTTTTTAACACTGTTTTCTGCTTGAGAAATGTTCTCTTCAGTTGCTGCCTTTTCATTTTCAGTAGCTGTATCTATCTTTTCCTGAGCTTCTGAAATTGCAGCTTTTGCTCCTTCGAGGTCTGCTTCAGCTTTCTTAGTTTGTTCTTGCTGTTGGTTCACGTTTTCTTTGGCAGCATCCGCTTTTTTCTTGGCTTCTGCTACATCCGCTGTCGTAATTGGTTTCTCGGTAACTGCTGTTGCCTTTGGTTTCGTCGCTGTTGACTCAACGAGTTCATCTGCTTTGACCTGATGGCTGAGCGCACCAGAAATAATCGTTGTCGCTGCAATGCCAGTCGCTACAACGGATTTACCAATTTTCTTGTCCATAGACATCTCCTTCTAATAGCACATGTATCATTTCATATTTTAGTCCTACGCTATAATACTAACATAAAATGACTGGTTAAACCAGTCAAAACCATATCATTTAAATAGAAATTTTATTACAATTCTATGACAAAAATCGAACGCTTCATCCTAAGAAAGTGGAAATAGAGCGGATTTAAAGCGTTTTCTGGCTTCTTCCGCTCCTTATTCCATTTATTTCGAAAAAAATCTTTACTGCTTATTTTCTTCTGGTGTCACTTGACTGTCAGCCTCTTTTTCTGAAGGAGCTGCTGCATTCGCTTCTTCTACTTTAGGAGTGGCTGGTGAGCTTGACTCTGCCACTGTTTCTTTAGTAGATTCGCTAGTTTTTTCTTCCTTAGTCTCCTCAGTCGGACTAGCCTCCGTCTCAGTTTTAGCCTCAGTAGGAGCCGGCTTGTTGGCTTGAAGTTGATTAAAGAACGCTTCTGCTTCGGTTAGCAGGGCTGCTTTGTCTACACTCGGATCGGATAATTTATCCAATAGAGCATCTACCTTAGCAAATTGCTCATCTGTCCCCTGTTGTTCCTCAAGCATCTTGTGGGCGGACATCAGCAAATTGTAAATTTTAAGATAGGTCTCTTTATCCTTGAGTGCTGCAGATGCTTGCTGTTCTTTTAAGGTTTCAACGATTTGAGCCAAGAACGTTTTCGTTTCTGCTAAGATTGTTTCTCTATCTTTGCGAGCTTCTTGCAAATCAGTTCGAAGTGTTGCGAGTTGCTTTTGATAATTTTCTTGCAGAGTCGAATCCGTTACTTTTTCCAAAAGTTCTTGGCCTTTTTGGAAGAGAGCTTGGAGAGTTTCTTCTGGGATTTCCTCCGTAGGCTGCGGTGCAAATTCTCCATACAATTCTTTCAAGAAACCATAGATAGCCGTCTTATAACTGTGGTCGTCCAGTTTTTCGGTATCCAGAACCGTTTTATCCTTGGCTGAAGCTGCCTCGCCACTTGCCAGAGCCTTATCAACTTCGAGCTTGGTTTGATAGAGTTCCAAGAAAAGAGATTTCAGGTCGACCGCTTCGATAAAGGCCTGAGATTTATAAAGCTTGAGCGTCAAATCAGCAACTTTCTTCCGAAGTTTTGGCTGCAAACGAGCATCATCAACCGCAAGATAGAAAGCTTTGAGATACTCAACGGAAGTCACTCCTGTCCGATCTTGATAATCTTGCAGACTTGCCAATAGCTGCTCAATCTCAGTCATCTTAGCTTGATTTTTTTCTACCTTAGCTGTCTGCAATTCACCGAGCAAGCTGGTTTTATTCACATTGTAGCTGTCCATTTCCAAACGTTTGATCTTTTCAACCAATTCTTGATATTTTTTATCAACTTCGGTCAGCTCTTCCGTTTTCGCTTTTTCATCAACATGAATGTAGTGCTTATCAAATTGATCTAGGCTTGCCAAATATCCCTCTGTTGAGTTGCTTGGCAATTGCTTCATGGTTTCTACAAAATTACCGAGAGCTAGCTCGATTCGACGTTGCATAAGCAAGTCTTTAGCATAAATGGTTCGGCTAGCGGCCAATAGGGCATCCACCTTTTCAAGAACGGCCTTTTCATCATAAGCTCCTGCTTGATAAGCTGATTGCAAGGCTGGGATTTTATTCTTCAAGCCTAGATTCAGCCATTTGGATTGGACACGGATGTAGTGGTTGTGATCGCCATGCGGTATGACAAACTGACCATTTTCAACCTGAATACTGTATGGAGACAGACCTGAACGCAGGGCCGTTGTATAAAGCTCGTTTAGAAAGTCCAGCTCTGGATTTCCAGTTTCTAGAGGAATCCGAACATGCTCTTTTCGAACAGCATAGGGGTGGATATGGGTTGGATCGTAGTCTTGATCCGGATTATTAAAGACAAAGAAGCCTTTTGAAATCTTAATTGCCTCACGCGGTACACCATAAGTCTTGGAAATATAAGCGATTTTCTCTTCGTCACTTGCGTCACGAGAAAAACGGTCATATTCTGTGCTGACTTGACTGGATTGGCTCGAATCTTTGTGCTTAGCTAGGTTTGCTTCTGCTGCTGCAATCTGATCTTTGGTCAAATCCTTTTTGAAGAAATAATGTGCATGCCCGCCGTGTTGAACAACGTAACCTTCCTCATCTTTTGAGATGACATTCTCAGCATGGAAACCATGATCGTGCTCATCTTTATCAGCTGGTTTGGCTGGCTGACTTGGATTTGCTGGTTGACTAGGCTGGCTTGGTGTACTTGCAGCAGCCTTAGGATAAGTCTTCTGACCAGCAACAGGAATGTTCCTAGCTATTTCTTCTTCTAGGGCAGACAGTTTGCTGTAAGGGATAAAGTGGTAGTGATTTCCATGTGGAATGGCCACCCCTTCTGCGGTCCGTCTAACGATTTTGCTTGGATCAAAGACAAGACCATCTTTTTCAACATAGCGTTTTTCTTTTGGTGTACGATAGAATTTCTCAAGTAAGGTTTGGTAACTTGATAGTGAATCTTCTGCTTTTTCAGCTGGTTTAGCCCAGTGCCCAGCATCTGATTGGGCAGGTTTGGACCCTTGAGCTGGCTTAGCAGTCTGTCCCTTGTCAGCTTGATGCGCTGGCTTAGTCGAACTTCCTGCATTTTGATTTTCTGATGCTTTACCTGTAGGACCAGAAGCCTCTCCTCCTGTATTAGGATTTTCAGCTGGACTAGCTGCTTGCTTGCCTCTCTGCAAGGAATCCCAGTAGGCTTGGGCAGCCGCTAATTCACCTGGCGACAGATCACTTTTAGGAATATAATGTATATGACCGCCATGTGGCACAAGGAAGCCATCTCCTGTATCCGAAATCACATCAGATGGACTGAAAACATAGCCGTCATCTGTTGTATAGGCGCCATTGCTCCGACTCGATGCAGTGTCTTCTGCTTGATAGGTTCTCTTTCCTGCAGCGTAGGCAGCACTTGGACGACTGAAGTCTTGCGTTTTTCTGCTAACAGTTTGACTCGATTTAGCTTCTGAACCGCCTTCGCCTTCTTCCTTGCTAGGATGAATTTGTCTTTGCCGTGCGATTTCATCAACTGAACGAACATTGCTAGTTTCTTTGGCATTGGTCAGATATAGGTAATATTTGCCTGCAACCTTGATAATATAGCCATCTTTCACTTGGTTGACAATATCTGATTCCTGCAATTGATAATTTGGATCCCGCATAATCAACTCTTCGCTTAGAATTGCATCAAAGGGAACCTTGCCATTATAGTAATGATAGTGATCACCATGTGAAGTCACATAGCCTTGGTCCGTAATCTTGACAACGATTTGCTCAGCAGTAATGCCTTCTTTGGCTTGAATCTGCTCAGGTGTCAATTTCTCGGCTTTTTGAGATTTATTGTCCTGCTTATTTGCAGATTTCTTTTCTACATAGGCCACTCGATTTGTTGCTTGTTCTTGTGGCTTATCTGCTTGATACTGCATAATCGCATAACCGCACACACCTAGTGTAGCTAGTGCCGCAACTGAACTAATAATATATTTCTTTTTCATACATCACCTCATTGTTTTAATTCTTTCGCTAAAATTTCTAAATTATCTTCTAAATTTTCAAGATAGGTCTTATCATTTTCAGGATCTGCTTCGAGAGGATTCAGTACCTTTAGGTTGACTCCTGTCGCCTTCTTCAAGGTTTCAGCCAACTTAGAAGAAGCATTGCTCTCGACAAAAATCGTCTTGACTTTATAGGTCTTGATAAAATCTTGTATATCCGTCAACTGCCTTGGACTAGGCTCTTGGTCTGGCGAAATCCCTGAAATCCCTAGTTGCTTGAGACCGAAACGCTTGGCCAGATAAGAAAAGGCCGTATGCTGAGTCACAAATGTTTTTTCATCTAGCCCGCTAAAGACTCCTTGATATTTTTGGCTCAGGGCCTTTGCCTTCTCTGCAAATTTTTGAGCATTTTTCTGATAAGTATCAGCATTTTTACTATCTAGCTTGGACAATGCTTGAGCGATGAGTTGCGCTTCTTCTGCCACTTTTTCAGGATCCAGCCAAGTATGTGGATCATAGAGGGTCTTTTCATCAATCCCTTCCTCAGCAGACACTTCTTCTAAGCCAGCCACCTTGTCCAACTGCATCCCGTTGCTGGCTTCTACGACCGCTACTTTCGACTTTTGTAAACTAGTATCCAGACCACCGGCCCAAGACTCCAAAGTCCGTGAATGATACACAAAGACATCTGCTTCATAAATAGCCGCTACATCGCTGGCTGACGGCTCAAATTCATGAATCCCTGCGCCTGACTGAATCATCCGGACATCATTCAAATCTCCTGAGACCTCTTTGACCATCGAATAAATCGGGTAAAAACTCGTGACAATATTAAGTCCGCGTTTGCTGCCAGCACCACTTGCTTCCTTTTTACTACAAGCGGCAAGACCAAGTCCCAGCAAGACTAAACTTAAAGCTATCAAAACTTTTTTGATTTTCATTTCAACTCCTTAACCAGTTTAGCAATCATTCAAAGAAATAACTATTTTCAAAACATTCTTTACCAAGAATTGCTTTCAAAAATAGCCTCTTTTGTTAACTGGTTTATTAACTAGTTAAGATAATACTCCTTTTTATTTTTTCTGTCAAGAAGGAAGTTTGAATTTTTTCAAAAATTTTCCAACTATTCATCCAAATAAAAAAGCCACAAACGTGGCTTTGAGAAATCGATATCTAAATTTTGCTCCTTTATAGAAAGGACGAGTGTTCACTATCCCTACTATTGGCCCGAATTTCTTCCAACATTTTAACTTCTTCGGCTGTACATTCATAGTTTTCCAGCAAGTCCGGACGACGCTCATAGGTTTTTTTCAGACTTTCATAAAGACGCCACTTGCGGATATTTTCGTGATGGCCACTCATGAGAACTTCCGGAACAACCATGCCCCGATAGTCATAAGGACGAGTGTACTGAGGATACTCCAATAGTCCAGACGAAAAGCTGTCGTCCGTGTGACTGACTTCCTTGCCAATAACCTCTGGAATCAGGCGAACTGTCGCATCAATCATGGTCATAGCCGCCAATTCTCCTCCGGTCAGCACATAGTCACCCAGCGAAATCTCGTCTGTCACCAAGGTCTTGATCCGCTCATCGTAACCTTCGTAGTGACCGCAGATGAAGATCAATTCCTCTTCTTTAGCCAGATCTTCAGCATAGGCTTGGTCAAAGGTTCGTCCAGCAGGATCCAGCAAAATCACGCGCGGTTGCTTCTTTTCAATAGCATCATAGGCATCAAAAATAGGCTGAGCCCGCAGCAGCATGCCCTGACCGCCACCATAAGGCTCGTCATCCACATGCCGAGATTTTTCCGCATTTTCTCGAAAATTGTGATAATTGATTTCCAAGAGGCCTTTTTCTCTAGCCTTGCCCACAATCGAGTGCTCCAAGGGCGCAAACATCTCCGGAAAGAGGGTCAAAATATCAATCTTCATCGTCCAGTCCTTCCGGTATCTCTACATCAACCCTACCTTGCTCGATGTCAATACCTAGCACCACTGGCGGAATGTAAGGCAGCAGCAAATCGCGCTTGCCTTTACGCTTGACCACCCAGACATCATTGGCTCCTGGCTGGAGAATCTCCTTAATCGTACCTAGTAGAACATCATTTTCATAGACTTCAAGACCGATAATCTCATGGTAGTAAAATTCGCCATCTTCCAAGTCCGTCAAATCTTCTTCTCGAACCTTCAGAGTGAAATCACGAAATTTTTCGATGTCATTGATATGGTACATCCCCTTAAACTTAATAATATCAAAGTTCTTGACCTTGCGATGGCTGGCAATCTCCACATCCATGACAAACTGATCTTTCTTGTCAAACAGGGCAAGGGTATTGCCTTTTTTAAAACGCTCTTCTGCAAAATCCGTCACTGACAAAACCCGCATCTCGCCTTGTAAACCTTGGGTATTGACGATTTTCCCAACATTAAAATAATTCATTTTTACTCCAGTTAATCTTTTTACTATTCGTTTTATTGTATCATTTTGCTGGCTTTTTCTCAAGGCAGGCAGCTGGCTCAGACAGCGGAAAAGCTTATAAGTCAATGCCTTTTTCTTTGAGATTTTGCAGGCATTCCTCATAGTAAGCCGCATCATGCTCGGGGTAAATAGGGCTCGCCACAGCGACTTTTTCCAGATGAGAATAAGCTGAACAAGTCTTGCCACGATAGTTCCGCTCCAGCCATTCTGGGGATACGCGATAACCTCGCTTGCTCATCTCCTCCATAATCAGCTCATGGTAGCGATAAAGCAAGTAAGGAGAGTGCGCAAAAACATAGTCAACGGTCGCATGTTTCTTGCCCCAGCCATTGCCACGAAGAGCACAGCATTCCCGATGCTGTCCAAGCAGCTGCGGACGGGGAAGCTTGGGAATCAATGCTTGATGCCAGAGTCTCATTTTAACCTCCATTTAGTAAAAGCAAAGCAATCTTTTATTGCTCCAAATCGCAATTGAGCTCCAGAGAACTTCCTTTTAATAATCGCTGAAACGTCTATGTTTGATTTCAAAGTCGAAATAATTCTCCTCCTGAAGTCGGTGGAAAATGTCTCGGTAGGCTTCTTCGACAAAAGACTCCCCTCGATAAAGGATTTCAAAGCTAAGATCCTCATATTCCAGAAAGGCATTGGCTGACCGGAAGCCCTTGCTGTGATAGAAATCCCAGCGAGCTTGACGCTGCTCAAGATTGTTACAGGGCTCATCTAGGCGCTCGATTTCTAAAATCATGGTTCGCTGATAAAAATTGACCAGCTTTTCGATGATTTCACCGCCATAGCCATGGCTGCGCAGGTGAG
>ERZ773077.715-NODE-715-length-24295-cov-9.181683_pt1 | contig 24295 bp, 24 predicted proteins | sample MGYA00580612_ERZ773077 | MGnify/ENA primary metagenome ERZ773077 (study PRJEB29015, sample SAMEA2737971) | human oral metagenome | biome: human oral; feature: human-associated habitat; material: dental | place: China | collected 2021 ...
CGACCACGTTCTCACACGCGGCAAATCCGGCACCCATATACGCGCCCTGCCGTGGATGCACTCCGACCACCGCGCTTTGCTGATTGAATGGCCGTAATTTTAAAATAGCAAGCGTAGCCCGCATGGCGTAGGGTGTTGCAGCTTTGCTGCGCACGCGGTTCAAGGCAGCCTGAAAACGGTAAAAACCCTTTTTCAGACTGCTTATTCAGATAATCCAAAGGCAGCCTGAAAACCTAAATATCGTTTTCAGGCTGCCTTTTACTATTCTCAAACTACCCCCAAAGCAGCCTGAAACCCCACCGCCGACACCACATCCAAACGCGCCGACAATGCCCGCGCCGCCACCGCATGAATCCTCGCATCGGGCGCGGTGCAGGCGTCGGCGATAATGTGCACGCGCCAGGCCGCCGCGTCGGGCGAGAGCGCGGTGTGGGTGATGCAGTTTTGCGTCATCATGCCGCACAGATAAATGTCCGACACGCCCGCTGCCGCCAACACCTGCGCCAAATCCGTCTGCCAAAAAGCATCGGCGGCGTGCTTGTCCACCGTGGCACGCCCCGCCAGCAGCGGCGCAATTTCGGGATAAAACGCCACGCCCGCACTGCCTGCCGCCAGCATCGCCGCATCCGCCGCGTTTACATGGCGCACCGCCACCACCCAATCTCCCGCCGCATCCGCCGCGCGCACGCAGTCCGCAATCCGCGCCGCCGTTTCGGCAGCCTGAAACTGCGGCCACGCCCCGCCTGCGAAATAATCGTTTTGCACATCAATCACAATCAGCGCGTTTTTCATTTTGACCTCCGTTGCCAATCTGTTTGAAAGCGCCATCGTAGGCCCATGATGCGGCGGCCGACAGCTATAATCGGCGCCATTCAAACGGCAAAACAGCAAAAATGAAAAAATTTGACGACAAAATCAGCCAGTCCATCCTTGCCAAGCTGCGCGAAAACAGCCGCATCAGCTGGCAGCAGCTGGGCGCGGCGGTGCACCTCAGCCCGCAGGCGTGCGCCGAAAGGGTGCGCCAGATGCAGGACGCGGGCGTTATCGGCGGCTTCACCCTGCGCGAAAACCGCCCGCGCCACTTTATCACCGTGCTGATGGCGCATAACCGCTTTGCCGAGTTTGAACGCTTTTTGCACTCGGAAAGCGGCATTGAAAGCGCCGACAAAACCAGCGGCGACGGCTGCTACCACATCGTTTACACTGCCGATACGCCGTCAGAGCTGGAAGCCTTCCTTGCCCGCCTAAGCCCCCACGGGCGTTATCGCGTGGCGAGTGGGTTGAAGCGGGTGGTGGGGTAATGTTTCAGGCTGCTTTTCAGGCGGTCTGAAAGCAGCCTGAAAAACCCGCCTGGGCAATAATTTGCCGCAAAGCCTGTTCAGGGCGGCGCGCTTTGTTTATCATGCGCGCTCGAAGTATTTTTGCAACCCGACCGAAAGGAAGAAGACATGAGCCAGCAAGACGACAAAATCAAAGTTGACCTGAACAGCAAACAGGCCGACGAGCCGAAAAAAGACGAGCTGCCGGTAATCGACAGCCAATCTAAAGAAGAAACCACCGAAAGCGGCTGCTGCGGTGTGTGCGGCGGTTAAGGCTGTGTGAAATGCAAACCGCGGGACGGTGCAAACCGTTTGCCGCGGTTTTTTTTGTTTTCAGGCTGCTTTGCCGGCACACCGAAGGCAGCCTGAAAGCGGCGGCGCATTGTTTTTCGCACCGGTTCGGCTATACAATGCCGCTCTTTTTTCAGGCTGCTTGTTATGCACTATTTCAGCATTGCCGATGCCGACGGCAGACATCTCGGCTTTTTGGTTATGGATGCCGGCGAAGACGAAAGCGGCGGCCAGTTTGCCCTCTCGATAGCCGAAGATGCGCCGGAGTTGCCCGCCGCTTTGCTGAAGCTGGCGCAGAACCAAGACGCGCTGTTTTGGCAGGCAACGCCGCGCGGCGTGAATCTGAACGATGGCGACGGCCGCCTGATCGGCAGCATTTTTGAAGAAACGCTCACCCTCGCCGGGCAGCGCTACCTGCTGCAGGATCTGACTGGAAGCCTGTGAAATGGAAAGCATCTACATCCTGATTCCCATCAGCATCCTGCTGGCCTTTTTAATCGGCTTTTTCTTTTGGTGGTCGGGCAAAAACGGCCAGTTCGACGATTTGGAAGGCCCCGCCCACCGCATCATTATGGATGACGACGACACTTCTTCGGCCGCCGAAACCCCGCCTTCATCCGAGCCTCCCCCTCCCTCCCAGGACACGCAATCATGAATTCCAGCTTTGCTTTTGCCAAAAGCCGCCGTTTCGCGCCGCTGTTTGCCACCCAGTTTTTGGGGGCGTTCAACGACAATCTGTTTAAAACCACGCTCTTTGTGCTGATCAGCTTTCACGGGCTGGGCAAAAGCGGCTGGCTGCCGGCAAGCCAGCTTTTGAATGTGGCGGCGCTCTTGTTTGTGCTGCCCTATTTTCTGTTTTCCGCCCTTTCCGGCCAGCTCTCGAGCCGCTTCAACAAAGCGCGGCTGGCGCAGGCGGTGAAGGTGATGGAAATCGCCATTATGCTGCTGGCGGCCTACGGTTTTTACATCAATTCGGCGCCCTTGCTGCTGCTGTGTCTGTTTCTGATGGGCACCCACTCCACGCTGTTCGGGCCGGTGAAATACGCCATCCTGCCGGAGTATCTGCAAAAAGACGAGCTGATTATGGGCAACGGCCTGATCGAATCGGGCACTTTTTTGGCGATTCTTTTCGGCCAGATTATCGGCACCGCGATTGCCGGCAGCCATGTGGCGGTGCTGATTCTGATGGTGGTGCTGCTGGCGGCGGCTGGGCTGGTGAGCAGCCTGTTTATGCCCTCGGTGCCGCCCAGCGAACCGCAAACGCGGCTGGATTTCAACATCGTGCGCGGCACCAAAGCGCTGCTGCGCCAAACTTTCGCCCAAAACGAGCTGGCCACCGCCATTCTCGGCATTTCCTGGTTTTGGTTTGTCGGCGCGGTGTACACCACCCAGCTGCCGACCTTCGTGCAAAAAGTGCTCGGCGGCGGCAGCGGCGTGTTCAATCTGATGCTGACCCTGTTTTCCATCGGCATCGCCCTGGGCTCGGTGCTGTGCGCCAAACTCAGCCGCGGCGGCCTGTATCTGGGCATGGTGGCACTTGGCGCGCTGGGGCTGACGGTGTGCGGCGGCGGCCTGATCTACATCACCCACGGCTTAAACGGCACCGGCGGCGAAAACCTCAGCCTGTTTGCCTTTCTTACCCACGGCCACGCCTATGCGGTAGTGGCGCTGATGGTCGGCATCGGCTTTTTCGGCGGCTTTTTCTCGGTGCCGCTTTACACCTGGCTGCAAACCGCCAGCAGCAACGAGTTCCGCGCCCACGCCATCGCCGCCAACAATATCGTCAACGGCCTGTTTATGGTGGCGGCCGCCATTTTCAGCGCCGTTTTGCTGCTGATTAGCGACAGCACCGAGCTTTTGTATCTGATTGTGGCCGCCGGCAACCTGCCGATGCTGGCCTATCTTGCCCGCCGCGTGCCCGATTTGGTGCGTTTTCGCCGCCGCAGCGCCGAACATTAAACGCCTTCAGGCAGCCTGAAAGCCTTTTCAGGCTGCTTTTTGCTGTTCGGGCTGCTACGCAACTGCAGGCAGCCTGAAAACTGCCCGCCCAGCCCCTTTGCCGTTTTCAGGCTGTCTTTTTCTTCGGAGTTCCCATGTCTTCCTGCTGGCTGACCACCCGCTTTAGCATCGACCTCTCCCGCCCGCGCGTGATGGGCATCGTTAATCTCACCCCCGATTCCTTTTCCGACGGCGGCCGCTATTCGGGCAGCCTGAAAAACGCGCTCGAGTACGCCGAAAAACTGCTGGCCGACGGCGCCGACATCCTCGACATCGGCGGCGAGTCCACCCGCCCCAACGCCGCACCGGTGGCCGCCGACGAAGAATGGCAGCGCGTTGCCCCGCTGCTCGAAGAAATCAGCCGCTGGAACGTTCCCGTCAGTCTCGACACCCGCCGCACCGCCACCATGCGCCGCGCGCTGGAGCGCGGCTGGGCGGACATCATCAACGACGTGCAGGCGCTGGAAGACGAAGGCGCGCTCGAACTGCTGGCCGCGCACCGCGCCGGCGTATGCCTGATGCACATGAAAGGGCAGCCTGAAAATATGCAGGATAACCCGCAGTACCGCGACGTCTGCACCGAAGTCGCCGCCTATCTGCGCGGCCGCGCCGACGCCTGCCGCCAAGCGGGCATCGACGGCGGCCGCATCGTGCTCGATCCGGGTTTCGGCTTTGGCAAAACCCTCGAGCACAATATCGCCCTGCTGCACGACTTGCCGCGCCTGCAGCGGGAAACCGGCCTGCCCATACTCGCCGGCCTGTCGCGCAAGCGGATGATCGGCGAGATCACCGGCCGCGACCTGCCCGCCGAGCGCGCCGCCGGCAGCGTCGCCGCCGCGCTGGCTGCCGCAGAGCGCGGCGCCCTGATTCTGCGCGTGCACGATGTGCGCGACACCGTGGACGCGCTCAAAGTCTGGCAGCGGCTGCGCTAGGGTTTCGGCTTCAACGCCGTTGCGCTCCGCAGGCTGCCCGAATTCCCAAAGCAGCCTGAAAAGCCGGTTTTGTGCTTTCAGGCTGCTTTTCTCTGCAAAGCAGCCTGAAAGGATTGGGAACGGGTGCGCGCTGTCGGGCAGGTTTGACTGGCGGCGCGCCGCCCAATCTGATGGCAGTAATGGTAACGGCAGCAGCAAAAGGCAGCCTGAAACCCAAGACAGGCTTTTCAGGCTGCTTTTTGCCGCGGCGGCGGGTTTAATCGCGGCCGGCGTTGTGCATGCGGAAGAAGATTTCGCCGTCGGCTTCCAGCCGCTCCACCGGCCATTGGTAGGTTTCGCTCAGGCGTTCGGGCTGCATCACTTCGTCCACGCTGCCTTGGGCGGCGATGCGGCCGTTCTGCATCAGGATAATGTGTTCGGCATAGGCGGCGGCCAGGTTGAGATCGTGCAGCACCATCACGGCGTTGAACTGCCCTTTGGCGCGGCGGACAAACTGCATCAGGCGGTGCTGGTGGCGGATGTCGAGATGGTTGCAGGGCTCGTCGAGCAGGATGGCGGGTGCCTGCTGCATCAGGGCGCGGACGATATTGGCGCGCTGCTGCTCGCCGCCGGACAGGGTGTCGATGCGTTTGTCGGCCAACCCAGCCAGGTCGAACTCGGCGAGCAGTTTGTCCAGCAGGCCGTAATCGGGCGGCGGCGGGCGGAACAGGCCGCCGCCGATGCAGCCGAGACGGGCGTATTCGGCGACGGTGAGCGGCAGGTTGTAGCGGCCGTTTTGCGCCACCCACGCCACTTTGCCGGCACGGATCTGCGGCGCGGCGGGGGCGCCGAACAGCTCGCAGCTGGCGTTAAAGCGCCCCAGCAGCGCGCGCAGCAGGGTGGATTTGCCGGCGCCGTTGGGGCCGATCACGGCGGTGTGCACGCCCTGCGGTATGGCCAGTTCGTCGATATGCAAAATGGTGCGACCCTGCGGTGCGACTTTGAGCTTGCGGATAAAAAACAGCGGTGCCACGTTTCAGCCTGCCTTTCTGTGTATCGAGTGGAGAAACAGCCACATGAAAAACGGCCCGCCCAAAAGCGCGATCACGATGCCCACCGGCAGATCGACGGGAAAGGCGATCCAGCGGGCGGCGCTGTCGAGCACCAGCAGCATGATGCCGCCGAGCCAGGCGGACAACACAATCAGCCGCTGCCGGCCGCCGCCGACAGCCGAAGCGAGAATATTGGGCACCATCATGCCGATAAAGCCGATGATGCCGGAGAGCGAAACCGCCGCGCCGGTGAGCAGCGCCGCGGCGATAATGGTCTGCACCCGAAGCCGGCCGACGGCGATGCCCGAGCTGTGGGCGGTGTCTTCGCCGAGCATCAGGCAGTCCAGCCCGCGGCCGCAGGAGAGCAAGAGCGCCAGCCCGGCCAGCATCACCAGCGCCACGCGGCCGGGCGGCACAAAGCCCGCTTCGGCCAGGCTGCCGGCCAGCCAGATACTGGCGCTGCGCAGGGTGAGATCGTCGGACAAAAACAAAATCAGGCTGACGGTGGCGCTGCAAAAGGCGCTGACAATCAGACCGAGAATCAGCAGCCCCGAAATGCCGCCGCCGGTAAAGCGGTGCGCCGCCAAAATCAGCAGGCACACCGCCAGCGCGCCGGCAAAGGCCGCCAGCGGCACGCTGACGCCCGTCCAGCCCAAAGCCAGCACGCCGACTACGCCCAAAGCCGCACCGGCGGAAGTGCCGATCAGCCCGGGGTCGGCCAGCGGGTTTTCAAACAGCGCCTGCAGCCCCGCGCCCGCCGCCGACAGCGCCGCGCCCACCAACAGCGCCGCCGCCACGCGCGGCAGACGGATTTCCAGCATCACCGGCTCCAGCGTGTGCGGCGCCTGCCAGCCGCCAAAGCCGATGCCGGCCGACAGCCACACCAAAAGGGCAGAGAGCAGTAAAAAGAAGATAAGGGATAAAGGTTTCATGCTCGGGTTTCCTGTTTTCAGCTTTTCAGGCTGCCTTATGCCGCTGCGGCGTTTCAGGCTGCCTGTCGGGTTGGCGTTGGTCGGGGCAGGGCGGCAGGCAGCCTGAAAACGGCTGTGGCTATCGGGCGGCAGATTTTTCGCCGCTGCCGCGCGTGCGGCGGTGCTTTGGCGGTAAAATGGCGCCCTTTTTTCCGCAGCCGCCCCTTATGCACTACGTTTTACTCTCCCTTTTTACCGCCGCCGCGTTGATACTCGGCGCCAAAGCCCATTACCGCTGGACACGTTTTTTCGCCGCCTGCCAGTTTGTGTTCCTGTTTGGCGCGATGTTTGCCGCCAGCGGCCAATGGCAGCGCGGTTTGAACTTTGCGTCTGTATTGTTTGTCGTATTTGTCCTGTTTCACCGCCTGAAAATCCACTATTACAAACAGCCGTTGCTGGTTTCCGACCTTTTTCTCGCTTTCGACTGGCGCAACTGGGAAACGCTGGCGCACTACAAAGGCGCAATTGTCGCCGTGGCGGGGCTGCTCGGCATTTTGGGCTACGCGGTTTTCGGCTGGTCGGGCGCGGCGGTTTCAGACGGCCTCTGGCGCGGCTTGGCCGCCGCTGCCAGCATCGTCAGCCTGCTTTTGATGGTGCGCTACACCCAAGACAAACGCGCGGTGCAGGTGTGGCTCGATTCCCTGCCCGACGACGGCCGCGACGTGTTTCTCAACCTGCCGATGTCCTGTCGCGGCGTGTTTTTCAAAACGCCCGAGTTCGGCGGCGACGGCAATCGTTTCAAGCAGCTTTTGGAAGCGAAAAGGCCGTCTGAACAACATGAAAAGCAGCCTGAAAACGCCCGCCCCGACATCGTAATCTGTTTGCAGGAATCCACGCTCAATCCGCACCAATTTGATTTCCAAAGCGAAAACCTGCCGCCGCTGCCCATGTTTGCGCCGCAGGCCGACACCCGCTTTGCCGCGCCGCTGCGCGTGCACACCTTCGGCGGCGGCACATGGAAATCCGAGTTTGCCCTGCTCGCGGGCTTGCCCTCCACCGATTTCGGCGCACTCGCCAGCGGCGTGTTTTACTCCGTCGTGCCCCACATCCAAAGCGGCCTGATCCGCAACCTCAAAGCCGCAGGCTATTACTGCGTCGCCCTCTCGCCCTTTACCAAAGGCAATTACAACGCCAAATCCGCCTACGACCATTTCGGCTTTGACCTCATGCTCCAGCCGCAAGAACTCGGCTATCCCGCGCCCCTGAGCAAAAACCTGTGGCACATCGGCAGCGACGAAATGCTGCAATACGCGCAGATGATTTTGGACAAACGCCATCCCGCGCTGCAAAACATCACCCAGCCGATGCTGGTGTATGTGCTGACCATGAAAGAGCACGGCCCCTACAGCGCCGATACGCCCAATCATTACGAATTGGTTGCAGACGGCCTGCCCGACAAATCCATCGCCTGCCTCAACGACTACGCCGGCCGCATCGCCGCGCTCAACAACGCCACCGAGCAGTTCAATTCATGGTTACACACGCGCGGGCGCGATTTCGTGTTTGCCTACTTTGGCGATCATCAGGCCAACTTTGAAACCGCCACCCCACCCAAAAAAGGCCGTTTCGCCAACCCCGATTACGTCACCCAAGCCGCCATCCGCAGCAACTTGGACTGCACGCCGCAAGAGCAGCCTGAAATCCTCGATCTCGCCTTTTTCGGCGGCCTGATTCTCGAAGCCGCAGGCATCGCCCCGCAAGACGACTTCATGCGCGCCAACACCGCCATGCGCCGTCTTTCCGGCGGCGGGCTGGAAGACTGCGCCGATAAAGATTTGCTGAACGACTACCGCGACTATCTCTACCGGCATATCGGGATTGCGCGTTGAGCGGTGCAGCAGCGCAGCGTGGTTTGGGATGGAACCCCAATATTTCTGATTGCCCGAGCTGCCATGGTGCGCGGTGCGCACCCTACGGTTTTCAGGCTGCCCGATGCTTTCAGGCAGCCTGAAAACGATCTGCCCAAAATGTAGGGTGGGTCGCGCCCCAAGCTACTCAGAGCCACCCATTGGCCGATGTTTCAGGCTGCTGCGGTGCGCGGTGCGGCACCCTACGGCTTTCAGGCTGCCTGAACCTTTCAGGCAGCCTGAAAACTATTTGCCCAGTTTGTTCAGGCGGCGCAGCACTTCGGGGGTGTCCAGCCCGTAGCGGAACATATCGTTGGCCGGCCACAGGTGGATGTTGCGTTTTTTCGCGGCGGGGCTGACGGCGATTTCGGGGCGGGCGGCAAACTGCTCGACGCTGCCGATCAGGTGTTTGTTGTGCTCGGCGATAATGATCACATCGGCTTTGGCCGCCATCCAGCCTTCGCGGCTGAGCGGCTTGATGCCGTCGATATTGGCGGCGGCGTTGATGCCGCCGGCGCGGCGGATCAGCTCGTCGGCAGCGGTGTTTTTACCCGCCACCAGCCGGCCGTCGTAGCTCAGAAGATAGCGTTTGCCGGTGGCCGGCTGCTGGCCGACGCCCGCCTGCCAGCGGCCGGCCAGGGCGTCGGCTTCTTTGCTTTTGCCGATCAGCTGGCCGATTTTGCGGATGCTGGCCGGATAGGCGGCGATGTGGTCGTCCGGCGCCACGTTTACCGCCTTGATGCCGAGTTGATTGAGCCGCTGGTAAACCGAAGGCGGCTGCACCATCCACGAGCCGACGGCCAGGGTGGGCTTGAGCGCCGCCACCGGCTCGGGCGAGAGTTGGCGGAAAATGCCGATGCTTTTGACGTTTTTCAGCGCCGGATTGGTGCTGGTCTGGTCGCGGCCGACAATGTCTTGGGTGGCGCCGAGCGCTACCAGCACATCGGCAACGTCGGGCGACAGGGCGACGATGCGCTCGCGCGCTTGGGCAGGCAGGACGGCGGCCAGCAGCAGGGCGGTCAGCAGGGTTTTGCTTGGGTTCATATCAAATCCTTTCGTAGCGGGGTTTTCAGGCAGCCGAAAAAAGGGAAAACGGCTTTCAGGCTGCCTGCGTGGGCAGGGAATCGGGTGGTGCCGCCGTAAGGCAGCCTGAAAGGGGAAACAGCTTTCAGGCTGCTTTATCCAGGACAAAACGCTGCAGGCCGCGGGGCGCGACCGGCGGCAGGCGTTTGCCGTTTAACACCACTTCGATGCGGCGGCAGCGGTGCGGCGGCAGGCGGGCAAAATCGACGGCGATTTCGGCGGCGGCGGAAGTTTCGGCAGCGATGCGGCAGCCTGAAAAGTGCGCGCGGACGCGGGCGGAGGGCGGGCGCTTGGCAAAGACCTGGTAGTCGTAGGGCGGGTTGAAGCGGCCGGAGAGCTGCAGGATGTCGCCGCCGCGGCGCAGGGTCAGGGTAAAGGGATCGCCGGCGCGTTTTTGGCGCAGTAGGAAAAAGCGGGTGGTGGGGTCGTTCATATCGGCACCGTCGAGCGCCAGCACCACATCGCCCGCCTGCACGCCGCTGCGTGCCGCACTACCGCCGGCCGTGGCTTCGGCAATTTTCAGGCTGCCTTCAGCGGTGTCGAAACGCAGGCCGAGCACGGCTTTGCGGTGGCGCAGTTTTAAGTCTGGCGGCTGCTGCCAGGGCTGCGCTGTGCCGCCCAAGCGGGTGATGTGCAGCCAGTCGCTGCCGGACGAAGCGGCGGGGTAGGCGCTTTCCCAATCCACATCGGCCGGCGCACGGCGACGGGTGGCGGCGATAAAGCGGCTCAGCGCCGGCAGTTCGGCATCGAGATAGCGCATATCGTGGCCGCCGTCGGGCGTGCGGTAGCTCAGGTTGATCTTGTGCCAGCGCAGAAAGTCGGCCACCGGCTGCATATCGGCGGCCGGATACAGCGGGTCGCTGCGGGTGTTGACGACATACAGCGGCCGTGCGGCGAAATTGGCGGGATAAACCGGCAGCGCGCCCAAATGGGCGGCTACCGGCAGCGAGCCGTTCAGCGCGATAAAGCCGGCAAAGCGCTCGGGGCGGGTGGCGGCAAGATAAAAGGTGCCGGATGCGCCGTCGGAAAAGCCGCTGAGAAAAACGCGCTTTTCGTCTATCGGTAATTCGCGCAGCACGCGCTCGGTTTCGGCCAGCACCATGCCGCTGCCGACATCGTCAAACCAAGTCGCGCCTTTCTGGCCGAAAGGAAACAGCACATAGCAGCCGCAGGCTTCGGCCAGCTTTAAAAAGCTGGAGCGGCGCACATAGGCGGCGGGGTCGGCGCGCACAGCGGGGCTTTCAACGGCGCCGTGCAGGAAGACCAGCAGCGGCCGTTTGCCGCCGTCGGCCTTGCTTGGCGTATAGACCACATAGGGGCGCTCGATGCCGTCGGCAGCGGTGTGGCGGAACTCGCGCACGCTGCCGGCCGCCAGCGGGGCGGAGAGGGCAAGGGCGCTGAGGAATAAAACGGCTTTCATGGTGATCGGCAGATGGTTTTCAGGCTGCTTTCAGGCTGCTTTCAGGCTGCTTTCAGGCTGCTTTTGGGGGCAAATAGGCAGCCTGAAAACGGATTGGGCGTTTTCAGGCTGCCTTGGGCTTTAGAACTTCAGATGCAGGCCGAGCGTGTAGTTGCGGCCGGGCTGGGTGTAGCGGTCGATGGTGCCGGTTTTCTTCACGCCCGCGACATCGGCGTAGCGCCAGTGGCGTTTGTCGAGCACGTTATAGACGCCGGCGCTAAGTTCGACGTTTTTATGCGGCCGGTAGTTGGCGCTGATGTCCCACACGCCGTAGCCGGGCGCTTTGAAGTCCTGTTCGTCGGCAACGCGGCGGTTTTTCGCCGACCAGCGCAGGCGGGTGCCGACATCCCAGCTTTCGCGCTGGTAATCGACGCCGACAAAGCCCTGCAGCGGGTGGGCGTTGGAGAGTGGCTTACCGCTGGTTTCATTCACGCCGCGCATCCACGCCAGGCCGCCGGAGAGTTTGAACTCGCGGCTTAACGCCCAGTCGGCAGAGATGTCGAAACCGTAGGTTTTGGCGCGGGCGATGTTGCGGTAGTAGATTTCAAACAGATAGTTCGGCGGCAGTCTGGCGGGATCGCTTTCGGTGTAGTAGCCGATAAAGTCTTTGTAGCGGTTGTAAAAAGCGGTGGTACGCAGGTTCAGGCGCTCGCCGCTGTAGCTTAAGCCGGTTTCAAAATTGCGCGATTTTTCCGGTTTCAGATCGGCGTTCGGCCGCACGCGGTAGCGGTTGGACGGGCTTTGGTAGCCGGCGGCAATCAGATCGGGGCCGGGCGAACGGAAGCCGAAGCTGTAGTTGGCAAACCAGCTGTAGCCGGGGGCAAACTGCCATTTCATGCCCAGCGAGGGCAGCAGGGCGTGGGCGGAAACGGAATCGGGCGCCAGCGGTTGGTTGCGGGTGTAGGCGCGGTAGGCGTCGTCGATGGTGAACTTGGTTTTTTCGCGGTGGTAACGCAGGCCGAAGTTGATGCTGAAGTGCTCGTTGAAGGCGGTTTCGTTTTGGCCGTAGAGGGCGAACACGCGGCGATCGGACGGCGGGAAGCTGCGGTTTTCCACCTGCTGGTTTTGGGTGCCGCTAACGTCCTGCTGGATCAGGCGGCCGGTTTTGGTCTGGCGGTATTCGGCACCGAAAGACGGGCGGTGCAGCAGGCTGCCGGTTTGAAAGCGCATGGCGATGTCGGCGCTGACGCCGGTGTGGCGCTGCTCGAATTTGCGGCGCTCGTCTTTGTTTTGCACAATATAGGGCGGCGCGCCGGGGGTGCGGCTGGCGGAAACGTGGTCTTGCGTTACGTTGTAAACATCGAAAGCCTGGCGGTAGGCTTGGGCGGAGATTTTTTCGACCCAGCCGCTTTCAGGCTGGTAGCGGTAGCCGATGCTCAGGCGGCGGCGGTTGTATTTGTCGTCGCCGTTGGAAACCGGCCGCACCAGCCAGCCGGCACTGCCGCGGCCGCTGCCTTGTTTTTCCAGCCGCTCGGTGTGGGTGTCGCGCAGAAACTGCTCGAAGGCCAGCTCGCCGCGGTGGGCGCCGCGGGCGATTTCGCCTTTGGCCAGCACGTTGAGATTCTGGCTTTTTTGCTGGTTGGATACCGTGCGGCGGGCGCCGGTGCCGTCGTTTTCGGCATAGTTTTCCGCTTCGTGCAGGCGGCGGCGGGTCAGCATCAGCATGCCGGCGAAAATATCGTGCTTGCCGGCCAGGGTGGCGGTGATGCCGTGGCTGCGGTAAGTGCTGCGGTAGCCGTATTTGAGCCCCAGATACAGCGGTTTGTCGCTGCTGACAAAATCGGAGGGGCTGTAGGTGCGCATGGCGACGGTGCCGCCCAAAGCACCGGCGCCGTTTTCGGCGGCATTGGCGTTTTTGCTGATGCTGATGCGCTTGAGGGTGTCGGTTTCGACGGTGTCGCGGTTCACGCTGGTTTCGGGCGTGGCGCCGGGGCCGCCGGTTAAGTCTTCATGCGAATCGGGCAGCGGAATGCCGTCGATATCCATCTGGATGCGGTTGCCGCCCATGCCGCGGATCACATAGCCCGAATGGCCGTGCTGCAGATTGTCGGAGCGCACGTCCACGCCGGGTTCGTAGAGAATGCTGTCGTCGATATTCTGGGCGGCGGCGCGCTGCAGCTCTTTATCGGTGATTACCGTCTGCTCGGGCTTGCGGCTGCGCTCGCCTTTGACGATGACCGTCTCCAATTCTTTGGCCTGCTGCGGCGCGGTGTCGTCGGCGGCAAAAGCGGCGGGAGCGGCAAACAGCAGGGCGATTATTTGAGCCAGATGCAGGGGCTTGGCTTGCGGTTTCATGGTTTTTCTCCTCGGTATGGGAAACGTTGCAAAACAATATCGCTGCGGTTTGTGTTTTCAGGCTGCCTGAAAGGCTGAAACGGGCATCTGCCGTTTGCTTAAATGCCGTCAGCCGAAAGGCGGTGCTTTGTTATAAATAATAAGGATTATAATTATTCACACTATTTATGTAAAGATTTTGCGTTTTCTTTTAACAAAAAACCGCATCAACTTAATATTTCGTCAGGAAAAACCCTGCCGGCTTTGGCGTCGGCACCAGCAAAAAAGCGTGCCGCAGCGGGCACGCTTTTTTGTTTTGCTGTTGTTTGATCAATCGACATTCTGGCTCAAATCCACTTCTTTGAGCGGAATCAGGCGCGTTTTGTGGCGCAGCTTGTGATAAAGGTAGAAGCCGGCAAAAATCGGCAGGCCCATATAGGTAATCAGCAGGCGTTGCCAGTTGAAATCGCCTTCGAGCACCAGCTGGGTGTCCTGGCCGATAATCACCAGCACGCACAGCGCCAGCGCCAGCAGGGGGCCGAGCGGGAACCATTTGGCGCGGTAGACCAAATCGTCCAGGCGGCGGCCTTGCGCCAGATAGGCGCGGCGGAAGCGGTAGTGGCTGGCGGCGATGCCCAGCCAGGCGATAAAGCCGGTCATGCCGGAGGCGGCGACGATGTATTCGTAGGCGCCTTCGTTGACGATTTCAATCAGAAAAACCGACAGCGCCACCGCCGCGGTTGCCAGCACCGCCGCCACCGGCACGCCGGCGCGGTTGGTGCGGCCGAACAGGCGGTAGGCCAGGCCGTCGTTGCCCATGGCGTAGAGCATGCGGGTGGAGGCGTACATACCGGAATTGCCGGCCGAAAGGATGGACGTGAGGATAACGGCGTTCATAATCGCGGCGGCAAAAGCCAGGCCGGCGCGCTCGAATACCAGCGTAAACGGCGATTTGGCGATTTCCTGCACGTTTTCCGCACCGAGCAGGACGGGGTTGGTATAGGGAATCAGCAGGCCGATCACCAGTATCGCCAGAATGTAGAAAATCAGAATGCGCCAGAATACCTGTTTGATTGCTTTGGGAATGCTCTCTTTGGGGTTTTCCGATTCGCCGGCGGTAACGCCGATCAGCTCGGTGCCCTGAAACGAGAAACCGGCAATCAGAAACACCCCCAGCACGGTAAGAAAGCTGCCTGAAAAGCCCTTGCCGAGAAAGGGCGCGTCGCCCACGGTAAAGTTGGCCAAGCCGACGTATTCGCCGCCCAAAATACCGAAAATGGTCAGCGTGCCGATGCTGAGAAACACCATCACGGTAATCACTTTAATCAGCGCAAACCAGTATTCCGATTCGCCAAACGCCCGCACCGACAACAGGTTCAACAGCAGAATCAGCCCGAAAAACAGCAAACTCCAGCCCCACGGCGCCATAAAGCGCATCGGCTCCCAATAGGTAATCACCAGCGCGGCGATGGAAATGTCCGCCGCCACGGTAATCACCCAGTTAAACCAATAATTCCAGCCCAGCGCAAAGCCCAGCGAGGGATCGACAAACCGCGCGGCATAAGTGGCAAACGAGCCGGAAGTGGGCAGATAAGTGGCCATTTCGCCCAAAGAAGTCATCAGAAAATACACCATCACGCCGATGGCGGCGTAGGCCAGCAGCGCACCGCCCGGGCCAGCGCTGCGGATGGCGCTGCCGCTGGCCATAAACAGGCCGGTGCCGATGCTGCCGCCGATGGCGATCATGCTCAGATGGCGGGTTTTCAAACGCCGCTGGACGCTGCGGCTTCCGCCGGAAGCAGGAGTTTGGGACACGGTGGCTCTCTTTCTCGGAAACAAAAGTCGGATGGTAAGCCGCCGCGTCATGTCGGGCGCGGCGGCAAGGTGCGCGGATTGTACGGGAAAGCGCGGCGCCGACCAATCGGCGGCCGGCGTTTTTTCGCTGCAGCCGGCAGCAAAGCAGCCTGAAAGTATGATTCGTGCAGTTTACCGGCTTTGCCCAAGTGTCAGGCTGCTTTTCGCCGGCTGTTTTTCAGGCAGCCTGAAAGCGCGCAAAGCCGTTTGGCGGACGGAAAACCAAAGTGGTTACCTGCCCCTGTGTCCGGCGGCTTTTTCAGGCTGCCGCAGGGCGGATTATTTGTCTTTCAGGCTGCCGTACCAGCGCTCGAAAGCAGCCTGAAAGCGGGGAAACAGCTTGGCGGCTTCCGCCGGCGAGCCTTCGGTGCGGTAGAAGTCCGCTTCGCTCTCCAAGCCGAGTGCGGCGAAATAGTCTTCGATAAAGCGGCCGTAGCCTTCGTCTTCGTCGGCGTAGTAAAAGGCGGTGAAGCGCCTGCCCAAGTCGTTGAAACAGGTATCGTCCAAGCCCTGCGCCAGCTGGGTTTCGACAAACTGGGCGGCAGGTATTTCGCCGCTTTGCAGTTCGGCAAAACCGGGCAGCGCGGCCGCGGCGGCGCTGTGCAGGTTTTGCGATACCGCCCAGGCGTAGTAGTGCGCCATATGGTGCAGGGCGTTGCCGTGCGGCAGCTCGGGCGGGTAGTTTTCGTCGATGTGAAAGGAGATGTGGTCGTAGTGCATGGTGTGCTTTCGCTAAAACTGCGCGGCGGCAGCCTGAAAATCGGCAAGGCAGCCTGAAAACGCCAAAACGGTTTTTCAGGCTGCCTTTGGTTTGGGGCGGCAGCCTGAAAGGCCGGCCCGCCTACTGCCCGCGCAGAAACAGCGCGTCCAGCTCTTTAAGCGTGAGTTTGACCCAGGTCGGGCGGCCGTGGTTGCATTGGTTGCTGCGCGGGGTATTTTCCATGTCGCGCAAGAGCGCGTTCATTTCCGGCAGCGTCAGGCGGCGGCCGGCGCGCACCGAGCCGTGGCAGGCCATGGTGGAAAGCAGGCGGTTTTCGTATTCTTCGAGCAGACGGCCGGATTCAAACTGCGCCATTTCACGCAACACGCTGCGGGCGAGTGCTTCGGCATCGGCTTTGGCCAGCATCTGCGGCACGGCGCGCACGGCGATGGTGCGCTCGCCCAAGGCCGAGAGTTCAAGACCGAAGGCGCGCAGGGTGTCGCCGTGTTCGGCCAGCGCCGCCATTTCCTGATGGTCGGCGGCAAAGCTCACCGGAATCAGCAGATGCTGGCTGTTCAGGCTGCCTGCCGCCTGCCGGCGGGCTTTCATTTTTTCGTAGTTCACGCGCTCGGCGGCGGCGTGCATGTCGATCAGCAGCAGGCTGTCCTGCGCTTGCGCCAGAATGTAGATGTCGAGCAGCTGGGCGATGGCAAAACCAAGCGGGTAATCCGCAGCGGCGGCATTGTCGTCCGCCGTGTTTTCAGGCTGCCTGTCGGCCGGCGTTTCGGGAAAGGCGCGGTCGAGTTCGTCGTCCTGATACAGGCGGGCGTAGGTTTCGAGCGCGGCGCGGCTTTCGTTGAGCGTCAGCGCGCCCTGGCGCGGCGCACGCGGGGCGGAGGAGTAGGGCGCGGGGGCGCTGCGGCCGTAGCCGGATCCGCCGGTGGTGCCGGCCGGCAGCGGCACGGACGGGGTGGCGCCGAAAACGGCAGCCGCGTCGTCGCCATCAGTGCTTTCAGGCTGCCTGCCCTGCGCGGCGGCATGGACGCTGTGCAGGATTTCGCCGGCGTTGCCCACGCTTTCGGTTTGGTCGGCGCGGGTTTGCGCGAGCGCTTTGTCGAGCGTGTGGAACACCAGCTGGTGCACCGCCTGGCTGTTGCGGAAACGCACTTCGGTTTTGCCCGGATGGATATTGGCATCGACCAGCTCGGCGGGCAGTTCGAGAAACAGTGCGAAAGCGGGAGTGAGCTGGTGGTGCAGCACGTCGCGGTAGGCTTGTTTGACCGCGTGCAGCATCACTTTGTCGCGCACGAAACGCTGGTTGACGAAGCAAAACTGTTTGTCGCTGCGGCCTTTGGAGAACGTCGGTTTGGCAATCAGGCCGTGCAGGCGGATTTCGCCATTGCCGCTGTCCACCGCCAGCGAGGCAGCCTGAAAGTCTGCACCCAGCACTGCCGCGCAGCGCTCGGCCAGGCTTTGCGCCGGGTAGCGGCAGACGGTTTTGCCGTTGTGCGCCAGCGAAAAAGCCACCTGCGGATGCGACAGCGCCAAACGGTCAAACATGGTGGCACAGTGGGCATACTCGGTGGCTTCGGACTTGAGGAATTTGCGCCGTGCCGGCGTGTTGAAAAAAAGCTCGGCCACTTCGACGCTGCTGCCTTCGGGGTGGGCGGCGGAAACCACCGGGCTCAGGCGCCCGTCTTCGGCGCGGATCTGGCTGGCATGGCTGCTGCCGGCCTGGCGGCTGGTCAGCGTCAGCCGCGACACCGAGGCGATGCTGGCCAGCCCTTCGCCGCGAAAGCCCATGCTGGCCACCCGTTCCAAATCGTTCAGGCTGGCGATTTTGCTGGTGGCGTGGCGTGCGAGCGCCAGCGGCAGATCGTCAGGGTGGATGCCCGAGCCGTTGTCCTGCACGCGGATCAGTTTGATGCCGCCGCCGGCCAGCTCGACGCGGATGTCGTCGGCGCCGGCGTCCAAGCTGTTTTCGATGATTTCCTTCAGCGCGTTGGCGGGGCGCTCCACCACTTCGCCGGCGGCGATTTGGTTGACGAGATGGTCGGGTAGGGCGGCGATGCGGGACATGGCTTTTCCGTGTTTGAAACGTCCGCGGCGGGCGGATGGGGCGGCATAAGGGGTTTTGGCTTCGCAGAAGCCCGTAAACCCGCTTTCAGGATGCCTGAGTTGCAAGGCAGCCTGAAAACGGCGGCGGGAGAATCAGGCGCTGAGCGCGGCTTTGACCGCGCGGTTCACTTCGCCCATATCGGCCTTGCCGGCCAGCCGGCTTTTGAGCAGTCCCATCACTTTGCCCATGTCGGCATTGCCGGCGGCACCGGTTTCGGCAACGGCGGCGGCAACCGCGGCTTGGATTTCTTCGGCGGAGAGCATCTGCGGCAGGTAGCGCTGCAGGATGGCGGTTTCGGCGTTTTCTTTGTCGGCCAGATCGCTGCGGCCGGCGTCGCTGTAGATTTTGGCGCTGTCTTTGCGCTGTTTGATCATTTTGCTGAGGATGGCAATGATTTTGGCGTCGTCCGCTTCGGCGCGCTCATCGACTTCAAACTGTTTGATGGCGGCGTTGGCCAGGCGGATGGTGGAGAGCGCGGCTTGGTCTTTGGCGCGCATCGCGGTTTTCATGTCTTCCTGCAGACGGGTTTTCAGATTCATGGTCTCACTCCTGATCGCTGTGGCTTTTCAGGCAGCCTGAAACTTGCCGGCAGCCTGAAAAAAGCAAAAGCACCGCAAACCGAAAAAGGTTGTGCGGTGCGGCAAACACGCGCCCCGCATCGGCGGGACGGCTCCGAAATCAATAGTATTTCGGCGGCAGCTGCTGGCTGCGCAGGCGTTTTTGCAGGCGTTTTACCGCAGCGGCTTTTTTGCGTTTGCGCTCGGTAGTCGGCTTTTCGTAGGCTTCGCGGGCGCGCAGCTCGGTAAGCAGGCCGGTTTTTTCGATGGCGCGTTTGAAACGGCGCATCGCAACTTCAAAGGGTTCGTTTTCTTTTACGCGGATGGTAGGCATATCAATTTCCTAAATGAATTCGGTTTCGTTTGCGGCTGCCGCTGCCGCAAGGGGCGGGCAGCCTGAAAAAAGGTTCGGCACCGTGTTTGGGCGCTGCGGCCGGGCGGGGTGCGCCGCCTGTGATGAAACACCACCTCCTAACGGGTCGGCGCGGTCTGCACGGCAGGCGGCGCCTGAAAAACATTCGAGCCGTCATCAGGACGGCCGGCAAAAAACGGCGCGATTATCGCAGCGGCGTTAAGCTTTGTCAAATTCCGGCCGGCGATAGCTGATTAAAACGTCAAACTGCGTTAAAATGTCGCCCTTTACAACAATAAAACAACAGGACCCGACCATGGCCAAACAGCCCGAAACCGTAGTCATCACCCCGCACGATCTGCCGCTGCACTGCAACGGCCCGCAAGAGCAGGCATGGAACGGCCATCCGCGCGTGTTTCTGCCCATCAAATCTTTTTCCGAAATCGAGTGCCCCTACTGCGGCACCGTGTATTTTCTCGACGGCGAAGCCCACGGCCACCACTAAAGCGCCGCTTCAGGCAGCCTGAAAATCCAGATTATGAACAAACCCGAAGTTACCCCGATTGACCGCCCCGTGCTGGTTCCGCCCGGCGGCCACAAAAAAGTGCTGCTGCATTCGTGCTGCGCCCCGTGCAGCGGCGAAGTGATGGAAGCCATGCTCGCCAGCGGCATCGACTACACCATTTATTTCTACAATCCCAACATCCACCCGCTCAAAGAATACGAGCTGCGCAAAAACGAAAACATCGCCTTTGCCGAAAAACACGGCGTGCCCTTTATCGACGCCGATTACGACGTGGACAACTGGTTCGAGCGCGCCAAAGGCATGGAATACGAACCCGAGCGCGGCATCCGCTGCACCATGTGTTTCGACATGCGTTTCGAGCGCACCGCCCTGTATGCCTACGAACACGGCTTTCCGGTGATTACCAGCTCGCTGGGCATCTCGCGCTGGAAAAACATGAACCAGATCAACGACTGCGGCATCCGCGCCGCCGCCAAATATCCCGGTATCGTCTATTGGGACTACAACTGGCGCAAAGGCGGCGGCAGCGCCCGCATGATCGAAATCAGCAAGCGCGAACACTTCTACCAGCAGGAATACTGCGGCTGCGCCTATTCGCTGCGCGATTCCAACGCCCACCGCCGCAGCCAGGGGCGGCCGCCGATCAAAATCGGCGTCAAATACTACGGCGACGAAGATTCCTGATTCCGCCGCCGCCGTCGCCGCCCACTCGATCGCCTACCGCCCGCAGGTTGCGCTTGCGGGCGTTTGTTACCGTTTTTTCCACCGGATTTGCCCATGCAGCCCATCGAATACTGCCGCGAAAAAGCCCGCAACAGCGGCTCGAGCTTTCTCGACGGCTTCCGTTTTCTCAGCCCCGAGCGCCGCGACGCCATGACCGTGCTCTACGCCTTCTGCCGCGAGCTGGACGACGTGGCCGACGACTGCTCCGACCCCGCCGTCGCCCGCACCACACTGGCCTGGTGGCGGCAGGATTTAGCCAAAGCCTTTCAGGCTGCTTCAGCGCCCGAGCATCCGGTTAATCAGGCTTTGCGCGGCGTGGCCGAACAGTTTGCGCTGCCGCAGCAGGAGCTGGAAGAAATCATCAACGGCATGGAAATGGATCTGCACCACGACCGCTATCCCACCTTCGCCGATTTGCAGTATTACTGCCACCGCGTCGCCGGCGTGGTCGGCATCCTGATCGCGCGGATTCTGGGTTTTGACAATCTGCAAACCCTGCAATACGCCGACAAAATGGGGCTGGCGCTGCAGCTGACCAACATCATCCGCGATGTCGGCGAAGACGCCCGTCTCGGCCGCATCTACCTGCCTCAGGAAGATTTGAAGCGCTTTCAAGTGGGCGAAAACGATATTTTCGACGCCAAAGCCACGCCCGAATTTGCCGAGCTGATGCGTTTTCAGGCTGCTCGTGCGGGTGACGCCTACCGCGAAGCGCTCGCGCTGCTGCCCGCCGAAGATGCCCGCAGCCAGAAGGCCGGGCTGGTGATGGCCGGGCTCTACTATGCCCTGCTGCAGGAAATCATCCGCGACGGCGTAGAAAACGTGCTGAAATACAAAATCCGCATTCCCAAGCCGCGCAAAATGCGGCTGGCGCTGAAATACTGGCTGTTCGGGTTCAAACCGTGAGCAGCCGGCGCAAAGTGGCGGTAATCGGTGCCGGTTGGGCGGGTTTGGCCGCCGCCGCCGCGCTGGCGCCGCATACCGAAGTTACCCTGTTTGAAGCAGGCCGCGAAGCCGGCGGACGCGCGCGCAAAGTCGCCGCCGACGCCGGTTTTTCCTTTTTGGACAACGGCCAGCATCTGTTAATCGGCGCTTACCGCAGCGTGTTCAGGCTGCTCGAATCGGCCGGCGTGCGCCGCGAATCGGCCTTTTTGCACCTGCCGATGCAGTGGTATCTGCACGACGGCCTGCGCTTTTCCATCGAACACGGCCGCCTGCTCGGCATCCGCGCCCGCAGCCTGCCCGCGCCGTTCAATCTCGCCTGCGCCCTGCTCGGCGCAGAAAACGCCCCGCTTGGCCTGCGCTTTTCCCTGCTGAACACGCTGGCCGCGCTGCAAAAACACGCCCGCCGCGCCGCGCCCGACCAAAGCATCGCCGTCTGGCTTGCCGCCCAGCGCGTGCCGCAGGCGCAGATCGAGCAGTTTTGGCAGCCGCTGGTGTGGGGCGCGCTCAACACGCCGCTGGCCGAAGGCAGCCTGAAAACTTTGACCAACGTTCTGGCCGACGGCGTGTGGGCAGACGCCGCGCACAGCGACTACTACCTGCCCAAAACCGATTTGGGCGCCCTGTTTGCCGAACCGCTGCTTGCCCGCATCCAAACACAGGGCGGCTGCTATCGCCCAAGCTGCCGCGTCGGCCGCATCGTCTGCGAAGCGGGCGGCGTGCGCGTCAACGGCGAAGATTACGATGCCGCCGTCGCTGCCGTCGCCCCCTACCATTTGGGCGCATTGCTGCCTGAAAGCGCCGCCGATGCTTTTCAGGCTGCCTTGTCGGCGCTGCGCTACCACGCCATCACCACCGTTTACCTGCGTTACCCGCAAGCGCTGCCGCTGCCCGCCGCCATGACCGGCTTTGCCCGCGGCACCGCCCAATGGCTGATCGATCGCAGCCGCCTGAACGGGCAGCCTGAAACCGCCGCCGTAATCAGCCTGTCCGAACAGCACGGCAGCCTGTCTACCGACGAATGGATCAGCCGCGTGCACGCCGACATCCTGCGCGTCTGCCCCACCGCCCCCGCTCCCGTCGTCGCCCGCGCCATCACCGAAAAACGCGCCACCGCCGCCCGCCCGATCGGCGTCGCGCCTCCCGATCAAAGCAGCCTGAACGCACAGCGCATCTTTCTGGCCGGCGACTGGCTGCACCCGCGCTACCCCGCCACCCTCGAAGCCGCCGTGCAAAGCGGCGAAGCGGCGGCGCAGGCGCTGTTGGCACGCCGGCAGTAAGCAAAAGGCAGCCTGAAAACTTTTTCAGGCTGCCTTTTTGGCGGATGGATCCGACCAATCCCGGTTCACTCCGGCACATTTTCGCCGTGGCCGCGGGCGCGCAGGGCGGCGCGGATTTTTTCGGCGGCAGCATCCAAATCTTCGGGGCGCGGGTTTTTATCGGCGTTTTTAGGGTCGAACTGCGCCATGCTGTCGGCGGGGAAAAGATGGATGTGGGTGTGCGGCACGTCGAAGCCGGCAATCATCAGGCCGACGCGGCTGCGCTCGGAAATTTCGTCCAGCGCGGCGGCGATGGTGTGGGCCACGGCAAACAGATGCGCGGCGGTGGCCGGCGGCAGATCGTGCCAGCGGTCGGTTTCCTGTTGCGGCACCACCAGCAGATGCCCCTCGGATACCGGCATAATGTCCATAAACGCCACACATTCGCTGTCGCGCCAAACCAAGCGCGCGGGGATTTCGCCCGCAATGATTTTGCTGAAAATACTGGCCATAAACTGCTCCTTTGCTTGCTCGATTGCTTGAAAACACGGGAAAAGCGCATTCTAGGGCAAAAGCGCGGCCAAAAAAAGCGGCATCGGATAAAGACGGATTAGGCAGCCTGAAAACCATGCCGGCGCGCTTTTGGGGCTGCCGCCGCCCCAAAAGCGCGGCAAAAACGCTACAATCTGGCTCCTGCCGCCTGCGTCTGCCGGTTTAAGCCGCGCGGTAGGCAGCCTGAAAAAACCGCGCATCTGCGCTTTTGCCGTCTCCCAGTAAAGGAAAAACCATGAGCCAATCCGCACTGCAAGACAAAACCATCCTGATTACCGGCGCCTCGCAAGGTTTGGGCGAACAGGTGGCCGCCGCCTATACCGCTGCCGGCGCCACCGTGATTCTGATGGCGCGCAGCCAGAAAAAGCTGGAAAAGGTTTACGACAGCATCGCCCAGTCAGGCGGCGCCGAGCCCTTTGCCGTCTGCTTTGATCTGATGGCGGCCGAAGAGAGCGAATACGAGCGCCTGGCCCACACCATCGCCGAAGCCACCGGCGGCCGGCTCGACGGCATCGTACACTGCGCCAGCTATTTCTATGCCCTGTCGCCCCTGGAATTTCAAACCGTTGCCGAATGGGTGAACCAGTACCGCATCAATACCGTCGCGCCGATGGCGCTCACCCGCGCGATGCTGCCGATGCTCAAAGAATCGCCCGACGCTTCGGTGATTTTCGTCGGCGAAAGCCACGGCGAAACCCCGCAGGCCTACTGGGGCGGCTTCGGCGCCTCCAAAGCCGCGCTCAACTACCTGTGCCGCGTCGCCGCCGACGAATGGGAACGCTTCGACAATCTGCGCGCCAACGTCTTGGTGCCCGGCAGCATCAACTCGCCGCAGCGCATCAAAACCCACCCCGGCGAAGCGGCCAGCGAGCGCAAAGACATGGCCGACATCATGCCCGCTTTCGTGTACTGGGCCAGCCGCGAGAGCAGGGGGCGCAGCGGCGAGATTGTGTATTTGTGAAACAGCCGGACAACAATAAGGCAGCCTGAAAACCGGGAAATGATTTTCAGGCTGCTTTTTTGCTCGGTGTCAGCGCGGTTTTGCTGTTTTCAGGCTGCCTAGTGAAACGGGGGTTGTGAAGTCAAAAGCGCAAATGCCGTCATTTCTACGCAGGCGGGAGTCTTGGCGAAATCCGAGCAACAGATTATTTTTTCCGGCATGGCTAAATGTGCAACCAAGATTCCCGCCTGCGCGGGAATGACGGAGATAGAGGGGCTGCTAAGTTTAAAGGCAGCCTGAAAACGCTTTTTTAAATGCCGTTTTAGCTTCGCTGAAACTAGCTACGCTCGTTTTCAGGCTGCCTTTTTCACTTCATCACCGCGTTACAGGCTTATACCGAATCCGTTTCGGCTTCGCGCCCTCTTCACCCAAGCGGCGTTTCTTATCGGCTTCATATTCCTGATAGTTGCCGTCGAAGAACACCCATTTCGAATCGCCTTCGCAAGCCAAGATATGCGTGGCGATGCGGTCGAGGAACCAGCGGTCGTGCGAAATCACCATCACGC
>ERZ773077.719-NODE-719-length-24268-cov-8.526246_pt1 | contig 24268 bp, 27 predicted proteins | sample MGYA00580612_ERZ773077 | MGnify/ENA primary metagenome ERZ773077 (study PRJEB29015, sample SAMEA2737971) | human oral metagenome | biome: human oral; feature: human-associated habitat; material: dental | place: China | collected 2021 ...
CGCGGCAGGCGGGTGTGATCGCCATCAACTTCCGTGAGGAGGGCGACGAGCTGATCGGGGCGTCGCTGTGCTCGTCCATCGACGACGTGCTGCTGATCTCCCGCAAGGGCCAGGCCATCCGTTTCCAGGCCTCCGACGACCAGCTGCGTCCCATGGGCCGCGCCACCTCCGGGGTGACCGGGATGCGGTTCCGCGACGGCGACGAGCTGCTGTCCATGGCGGTGCTGGGCGGTGACGACGACCTCGACGGCCGGTTCGTGTTCACCGTCACCGACGGGGGTTTCGCGAAACGCACCACCGTCGGCGAGTACCGTCAGCAGGGCCGCGGCGGCCTCGGAATCAAGGCGATGCGCCTGTCCGACGGCCGCGGATCCCTGGTCGGTGGATTGATCGTGGGCGACGGCGACGAGGTGATCTCGATCAAACAATCGGGGCAGGTCGTCCGTTCGGCCGTCGCCGATGTTCCCGTCAAGGGGCGCGACACCATGGGAGTCAAATTCGTCGGTGTCAGGGGTGACGACGCCGTGGCGGCGATCGCCCTCTACCCGGAGGCCGCCGCGGAACTCCCCGATACGGATGCGGAAACGACTGCGGAACCGGGTACGGTGAACCAGACAGCAGTCGAGACGGCCGAGGAGGCCGAGGAGGGAAACGGCGATGAGTGACAAGACTCCCCATTGGCCTGGGGCGGATGGGAAGCCGGGTGTGAGTTTCGGACCCAAGTCGCTGCCGGAGACCGAAGGTGGGAAGCCCGCCACGACGGGTGCGGGAGAGGGCGGTTCCTCAACCCCGCGTCTCGACGCTGCGGCGAAGAACCAACCAGGTCAGGCGCTTGCGGTGCCGGGAAGGAACACCAAGCAGGTGAACCGGGCAGGCGGGAAACCTTCCCAGCCCGAGAAACCCCAGCAGGGCGGCAAGAAACCTGCGGTCGGGGCCAAGGCCGCCCCCCAGGCTCTTCCCGGTCCGGTTGGTGAAAAGAGACCGGGCGCCGCGAACCCCAAGCAGCCAAACCAGCCCAAACAGCCAAACCAGCCCAACCAGAGGACCCCACGTCCGATGCCGCAGCAGGTCAGGGCCGCCCTGCCCGGAACCCAACCCGGGAAACCGGCGGGCGCCCAGAAGGCAGCCGGCGCCACCGCTGGAGCGGCCGCCGCAGGGGCGGCCAAAGTGGCGGGAGACACCGCCAAGGCCACCCCCTGGGCGGCCACCCCCACCGCCGGCAAGCCGGGTAAAACCGCCAAGGACAAGTCCCACAAACCCGAGGGAACGCTGTCGAAGGTCGGGGAGGCCCGCCGCACCCGCAAGGCCAGGCTGCGCATCTCCCGTGTAGACCCCTGGTCGGTGATGAAGACCACATTCCTGTTCTCCATAGCCTTCGGGATCATGCTGGTGGTCATCGTCGCCGTGCTGTGGGCCATCGTCGCGGGTTCCGGAGCACTCCAGTCCATCAACTCGACCATGACCCAGCTGCTCGGTGACTCCGGAAGCCAGTTCAACGTCGAGGACTACATCAATGCCGGACGGGTCATCGGGTTCGCCGCGGTCCTGGCGGCCTTGGATGTCGTCATCATCACCGCGGTATCGACGCTGCTCGCCTTCCTGTACAACCTGGCGGCGGCCGTCATCGGTGGACTGGAGGTCACCCTCGCGGAGGACTAGGGGTCATCTGCGTCCGTGCCAGCTGCCCCAGGAAAGCGGTCAGCGCAACGGTGCAAGCGGCCACTGGGAGCAGGCGTGGCGATACCCGGAGAGCAATCAGACCCGATCCGAGAACCGATCCCATGGCTGCCCCCAGGTAGTTGGCTGAAGCGTTGGCAGCCACGGCTGTTGCCCCGTCGCTCGGGTTGGCGGCGAGCAGGATGTGCTGTTGCGGTGCCACCGAGGCCCAACCGCACAGACCCCAGAGAAACAGGCTCGCCAACATCAGCCATGTGGTGTGATCGGCGGTCATGCCGAACAGCGCGACGGTCAGGACAGCCAGGATCACCAAGCTGGTGTGCAATGGGTTCTTCCTGTCGATCAAGGTACCGATGCTCAACGCTCCGATGGCGCCGCCGATGCCCCAGACCCAGATTGCGACCGTCTGATTCCCCACGAGGTCGGATTCGCCGAGCACCACCGTCAGATAGGTGTACAGACCGAGTGATGCCACTGCCGTCAGCAGAGTCACCGTGATGGTCAGGAGGTTTCCCCTGCGGGCGATTGAGCGCCACCGTTCGGCAGGGCCGGATGCCGGAACGGACGGCAACTCACCGCCTTTGAGCCCCATGCCGAGCAGGGCTGTTCCACCTATGACGGCGATGAGCGTGATGGTGGCACGCCATCCCCAACGAGCGGCGATGATCAACCCGGTTGGAACACCGAACACGGTTCCCACGGCCAGCCCGGACAGTACGAGCGAGAGAGCACGTCCTTGCCGGCCGGGTTCGACGATTCCTGCGGCCACGGCTGAGGACAGCGGTGAGTAAACACCGGCGGCCGCGCCTGCGATGGCCCGCGCCGCAAGGAATGTCACGATGCTGGGCGTCACAGCTGTGCCGACGTTCGCCAACATGAAGACCGCCAGGGCTATCGTCAGGCTCTGCTTGGACCGTTGTCCGGCTCGACCCGCGAGGATCGGACCCGCGATGGCGTAGCTTCCGGTGAAGGCGGCGACTCCCAGTCCGACGCTCGATTCGCTGGCCTTCAACGACCCGGCGATGGCTGGGAGAAGACCGGCGATGACGTATGCATCCAGTCCCAGGGCGACGCTTCCCAGGGCAAAGGGCCACAGCTTGCCGATCATGACTGCCCTGGAGGGGTTGAGATGTTCTCGACAACGGCTGGTATCACTCCCGGGAAACGTGCATCCAGGTCTTCTCTCCGCAGTGCGATCAGGCAGCTTCGACCCACGTTCCGGGACCATGTGACTCCCGCCTCGCGCAGTATCCGCGTGTGGTAGGTCAGTGTCGATCTCGGGAGATTGTCCGCGAGTTCGAGGCTGTCGTGTTCTTGGCCGTCGGCGAGCCGGCGGATCATCTCCAGCCGGGTGGGGTCACTCAGTGCCGCCAGCACGCGGGGCAAGCTGATCTCTTCAGTGTCCGGGTGTTGGTAAATGCGAGGGGTCACGTGGTTCTCCAATAGATTGTGCAGTGATTCCTGCATGATAATCGTGCAGGAATCACTGCACAACTTGATCGAGCGCCCCCGATGCCGGTCGTCGCTCCCGGTCGACAGGGACAGACGGGCGACTTGTCAGGTCAACGACGGGTGTTGTAAAGTTCAGCGTCGTTGACGACGGGCCTATAGCTCAGGCGGTTAGAGCGCATCCCTGATAAGGATGAGGTCGCTGGTTCAAGTCCAGCTAGGCCCACAAACACCGAAACGGCCCCCGACAAGGCGTGACGCCGAGTCGGGGGCTGTTTTTGTATCCTCGCAGGGACGCCTTTGGTGGGGTGAAGTGCGGTCACGTGGCGTCTTGTCGCGCCGTACCGGGTACGCCCTGACAAGGGCAAACGCCGCAAGGAGCTGGCCGAGTCGTACCCGAACCGTACCGGGAAACACGAAAGGACCCCCACCCTTTCGGGTGGGGGTCCGTGTATGTGTGGCGTGCGCGTCCCGGGTGCCGGGGAGTGGTCCGAGGCCGGGGCGCTGGCCACGCGTGGCCCGCCGGGAGCCAGTCTAGCGGGCCTGCTCGGCGCCAATCAGAACGACGCTGTGCGCCACCGCGGCGACGGCGCACAGCGATCGCAGCACCAGCTCCGTGACCTCGGCCTGCTTCTCGACCAGGTCCTGCGGGGGCAGCTTGCAGGCAGCCCGGAGAGAGGTGAGGTTCCCGGAGGGTGGATTCTCCGGGCCGAGGAGGGCGGCGAGTTTCTCCGCCTCGCGGCGGAGCCGGATCGTTGCGGTCTCGCGCTCCTTGGCTTCCCGTTCCAGGGCTGCGGTGTAGGCCTCCTGGAGCCGGCCGCACGCGTCGAGAAGCTCGGCCGAGGTGCGGCTTGCCAGGTCGTCGGGCAGGATGTCCGCCACGTCAGCCCGCCTGCTTCTCGCCGGCAGACGTGTTGGCGGTGGCCAGGCCGGTGATGGCGGATGCCAGCAGGGACCAGGCGGCGATCTGCTCGCCGGTGACGATGCCGTAGACGCCGAGGACGGCCAGGGCGGCGGTGGCGATGCCGTAGATCCAGCGGCGGACTTCGGGACGGGTGATGATCATGACGGGTTTTCCTTTCGGGATTCGGTTTCTAGGCGGTGGATACGGATTGAATGGTCGGACAGCTGCTCGTCATAGCGACGCTCAGCCTGCGTGGCTCGAGCGGCTGCGCCGGCCGCCAAGTCGTTGGCGCGGCCGAGCTCGCGGTCGTGGCGCTTGATCGAGGTGCGGACATCTGCGACGTCATCGCGGACCGCCGCCAGCTCGGTGCTGTTCTGGTCGACGCGGACGGCCATGTCGCCAACCTGCTCGCCGAGGGCCTCGACCTTGGTGAGGGTCTTGTTCACGGCATCCCGCATGGACGAGCCGTGATTGGGTCGTAGTTCCTTGATGACCGGCGCGATCGCCGCCAGGGCGGCGAGGAAGGCGGCCGCGCCGGTCAGGAGTGGGCCCCACACCTCCCACGGGGGGAGGGGTGGGGCTTCCAGGGGGATCACGCGCGGTCGCCTCCGGGGCCGCCCACCTTGAGGGTGACGGTGGCCGATGCCAGGCCCCGTTCGACGGCCTCGTCCACGCGCCGCAGGATCGCTTCGGTGTCGACGCCGCCGGCGGCCACGGCCTTCAGGGCCTCGACGAGGCCTGCGACCTGCCCGCTGAGGGTGAGCAGCATCGTCTTGGTGTCGGCGATCTCCCGCAGTGCGGAGACGTTGCCGTCGGCGTCGGCGTTCGGATCGCCCGGCCGGTGGACCGCCCCGACCCGCTCCGCGGCCTGCCGGCTGAAATACGCCGCCTCGGAGCCGTACTCGATCAACCGAGAAATGCGGCCGCCGAAGGTGTCGTCGGGCCCTCCGTACTCGGCCTTGAAGATCTTCTCCTGGGTCGCCCTGGCGATCTTGTCGATGTCGTCGCTGGTCAGTGGCATGTCTTCTCCTTCAGGGGTGAAAGCGGGAATGGTTCCGGTCTTGTTCTCGAAGAACACGTGGATGTGGTCCTCGTGGCGGTTGCTGATGCCGCGGCGGTTGCCGGACAGTGTCTCCCAGCGGCCGTAGCGCACCTTGTAGATGCGGTTCTGCCAGATGATGTGGCGGATGTGCATCTGCTCGGCGTGGGCGATGAGCCAGGCAACTATCGCCTCGCCGGCAGCGCGGTAGACGCCCGTGGAGCGGATGCCCACCTCGGGGGCGCAGATGATGTCCAGGGCGCGGCCGGAGCCGTGCTCGTCGTCCCACTGCCCGGAGGGAGGGGCGGGCTCGGTCGTGGTGGGCGTGTCCCAGCCGCGCCCTATCCAGACGTGGGGGTAGAGGCTGCGGGTGCCGAGATATATGGATTTCGCGAGTTCCTTCACCGGGCGGCTGGACTTGTCGTTGAGGTTGCGGTCCCAGTCATGGGCGGGGGGTGCCGCCATGGGCCCTCCTTTCTCTAGTTTCGCCACCGGCCGATGGCGGTGGCGCTGATTGTGAGGTCGTCTGCGACAGTGCGGGGCACCACGTCGATGCCGCGCAGCAGCGCCGAGTGGGTGGAGGCGTCTCCGGAGACGGTGCCCCACGACGCACCGGTGGACCACTGCCACTGCGAGCAGGTCACCGACGGGGTGGCGACGAACGGAATCGGGTACCCCCACTCCCAGCGAGACTGGTGCAGGGTGCCGTACTCGGCGGTGGCGGCTCTGATGGCCGTTGTGTGGATCCAGCAGATCTGCATTCCGTCGGGGCTGCGCCACCATGAGCCGCGGCCGGTGGTGCCGTAACTGGCCCGCCCAGGCGGGCCGATGATGACGATCCCGCCGGAATCAATGACGGCATACACGAAGCTGTTGGCGGCGGGCGGATCGCAGGCCAGGTCGGCGGCCCGAGTGGCATCCGGCGCGGAGGCGGGGTGGAAGTACTGCCCGTCCCAGCGGCCGGTGACGAGCCGCAGGCCCGCGTCCCGGGGCGCCGCGGCGCGGGCGAGAAGGTCGAGGGGGTCGGTCACTGCCATGTCTGGCCTCCGGTGTAGATGTGCCTGCCCCGGGATTCGACGACCGCCCCGATGCCGAGGCTGATCTTGCGATGAGTTATGACGACGTCGAGGTCGTGGGTGCGCAGCACGACCCGATCCCCCAGGGTGGTGCCGTCGACGGGGTGCTCCCACGTCACATAGCGGGAGAACTCCAGCCCCTCGGCCAGCATCCTCCTGGCCTTGGCGTCGAGGACCTCTTGGGATGTGGCCTCAACGGATTCGGCGTGGCTGAACAGGCCGACACGATCCTGATGCCACGGATGGGCGGGGTCGGTGATGCGCGCCTCGGCCCGGAGGGAGGGGTGCTCGGAGTCGCCGCGCGTCCAGACCAAGACATGGTTGGGCACGTCGGTCAGGTCGGCCTCTTCCTCGTATTCCGGGCGGACCAGGTTGTCCGTGGGGCTGCCGCCATAGATGGCGCGGATCGGGCGCTGTGCCGGCGGAACGTAGGGCGCCGCCCGCCACCAGCCGGACTGGTCGCACCAGATGGAGCCGTAGCCGATGACGTCCAGCAGGTCGGCGGTGACATTGCCCCAGGTCTTGTCCGGCTCCCATGCCATGGCGGTGCGCAGCGTCTCCCCCGACGGGGTCAGGGCGATCGCGGTTTCCCCGAGCTTACGAAGGTTCCCGGCTATGCGGTCGGTGACGACCGTGCCGGCCCCGTACTGGGCCCAGTGGGCGAGCTGGGAACGCAGCCGGGCGGTGGGGTCCTCCAGGCGAACGCTGGCCTGCGTCAGGGCGGTGGTGCGGCGGGTTTTGGGCCATGCGGGGATGTAGACGCCCATGGGGCGGTCTATGCCGTCGGCGTGGTGCACGATGCGGATGCGGCTGGTGATCCAGTCGATCCTGGGGCTGGGGGCGCGGGTGAATTCCAAGGTGCCGCCGGACTGCACGGCGGCGAAGGCGTTCCACTCCAAGGAGCCGCCGCGTATGCGAGGCAGTTCGTCGATGACGTCACCGGCGCGGGTGACGATCTGGGCGGACCAGCGCTCCATCAATCCGCCTCCGTCTCGGTGACGGTCAGGGATATGGCCGTCGCGGGGGAGCCTGCGACGTCGGAGGATCTGACTTCCCCGGTCAGGGTGCCGAAGAGTCGGTGCCCCCTCGGGGAGCGGAACCACACGCCTTGGTCGAGGAGGGCCAGCCAGTCTCCGACGGGGGAGCCGCCGCCGTCGGGGAAGATGTCGCCGTCGAGGCTGATCTCGACGGGACGTGCCGCGCCGAGGTGGACCATTGGTTTGCTGCGACCCTCGTAGGTCTCGAGGACCTTCTCGACGCCGTACTTGGCGTCGATTTTCAGGTTGTCCTCGCACCAGGCGCGGGGGGATCCGCCCCGGGCGGTGATCCAGACCCGGCATGTCCGGGTGCCTACCGTGACGATCTCGGAGGTGGCCTCGGAGGGCAGCTCCGACTCGGCCACGGCCCGGTACGACGCCGTCGCGCCGAGGGGAGGGCATGGGTCCTCGGCCACCAGTCGGGGGCTGTTGTACACGTCGGCGACCAGCGCCCAGGACTGGCCATCGTCGTAGCTGGACTCCACTCGCAGACGCACCGCCGCCGGCGTGTCACCCTGCGCCGCCGGCACTGTCGCGTCGAGGGCGACACTGCCGGTTTCTTCGACGAATCGGGCCCGGAGTGTGGGGGTGGGTGGCGGCTTGAAGTCGGTGTAGAAGGTGACCTGCTCCCAGGTTTGGAGGCCGGTGCCGGACGTGGCGGTGATCTCGACGCGGTATCCGTGCCGGTTGGTGAGCCGCACCGGGACGGTGCGGGGCGTGTAGGCGCCCTGCCCGGCCTCGGACCACAGGATGATGTCGTTGTCGTAGTCGCGCAGCAGCATTTCCCATGCGGCCATGGCGGCCCCCGAGGCGTCGACCCAGGCGACCTCCGGGGTGACGCGGGACGCGGAGATCGTGGAGCCCGGAGCCGGTTTGGTGATCTCGACGGTGGGAGGGGTGGCGCCGCGGAATCCCTGCGCCGGCGACCAGGGCCCGTATCCGTCATATTCGCCGCGGGTGCGCACCTGCCACTCCCACATGCCTACGGTCAGGGTGACCGCCGCCTGCTCGGCCGTGCCGGCGGTGATGGCGGTCCAGTCGGTGGCGCCGATCTGGCGGTAGCGGATTTCGGCGGCCTGCTGGGAGGTCAGGTCGCGGGGCTCGTGCCGCCACCGCAGGGTCACAGGCTGGGTGACGTCGACGGTGCCGGCAGGCTCCAGGGGGGTGGGGGCATTGGGCGGACAGGGGGCGACGACGACGGGGCTGTAGGCCCACTGGGACCAGCGCTGCCCGCCCTCCGACACGCCGCTCCGGCCCCGGACACGGATGGTTTCCCCGGTGGCGGTGGTCGTCGAGCCGGATCCGTCGCGGCCATCATTCTGCGTCCAGTACTGCCACGATCCGTTGTTGCGCTGGATCTCCATGTACCAGTGCTGCGGGTAGGCGGCGCCGGCGGTGAGGTTGACGACGACGCGCCCCCCGGTGCGTGCAACGGTCAGGGCGGGGGGATTGGGTGTGGTCCGAAGGCCGGCGGTTTCCGCCCATGCGGATTCGTAGCCGCCGGCGGCCGACGCGCACACCCGCCACTTGTAGCGGTTGTTCGGAGACAGACCGTAGTCGGTGACGGATGTCCCGGCCGTGGATCCCAGCTTGTCCCAGCGCTGGTTGCCCTCGTCCCAGCGTTCGATGTAGTAGCGGGTGGCGAGGTCGGTGGCGCCCCACGATATGACGGCCTGATCGTCGGAGACGTAGCGGGCCTGCGGTGCCGGCCTGCCCGGGATGCCGCCGGCCTGTCCCGGTAGTGGCACCGACGAGGTGTGCGACACGGTGCCGCCGCCGATGTAGCCGATGCCGGATGCGGATGCGGTGAGCGACACCATGTAGGCGCCGCTGGAGTAGATGGGCAGAGAGCCGTCCAGGCGTTCCAGCACGACGGACCCGCCGGTGGCGACCTGTACGCCGATGCTGCTGGATGCGTCGCCGAAGGCCCCGGAGCGGCTGTACCGTACCGACCAGTGGAAGCCGTAGCCGGCCTCGAGGGAGATGGTGGCGCTGACGGCGACGCTGGATGCGCCCACGGCCGGCACCCCGACCGTCCAGTCGATGCGGATGCGGGCCCGGCGGGGGGTGCCGGAGTTGGGGGTCCATGGCCCGTAGGTGGTGTAGGACGGCATGTGGCTACCTCCTGACGCCCCAGGTCATGCGGCGGGCGCGGGCCGCGAACTCGTCGAGCCAGTTGGCGGCGGCGCCTCCGCTTTGGGCTGCGGTTGCCGGCATCTGGACGGTGACGTTGACGGTTTGGTTGGAGTCCCCGCCGCGCTGCACAGCCAGGGTGGGGGATGGCAGGTAGCGGGGCGGTTCGGTGCGCAGTGTCCCGCCGGCGGCGAATCCGGGCAGCAGGTCGCGCGGCACCCGCTTGGCGTTGAGCGCGTACAGCAGCTCCGGGCCGTAGTGCTCCACCGCCGACGCTCTGATCACGAACTCCTTGCGAGAGAGCATGGCCGGGACGGAATCAGAGGTGGGCGTTCCGGGGCCCTCGACGATACCGCCGGCGGGCCACGCGGTGCGGGTTGGGGAGCCTCCGCCGGCGAGCCGCAGAGTGCGGGCGTGGTCGGCGACATGGCCGCCAGTTGCCAAGCCTGACGGGCCGCCCTCGGTGGTGTGCACGGTGCGGATGTATGTGGTGGCGGTGCGGCCGTTGATTGCTGCCAGTGCGGATGCGGCGGCAGCGGCGACGGATGGCACGTTGCTGGATGCGCTGATGGAAACGCCGACGTGCCGCGGGATACGGCCGAGCGCCTCGCGTACCGCGTTGGCGTTCGCGACAGCCTGGCCGTGCCCGACGGTGCCGATGCTCGGGCTGGTCTGCCGCGGGATACGGCCGAGCGCCTCGCGTACCGCGTTGGCGTTGCCCACGGAGCCGTCCCAGCCGGGCGTGGAGATCGGTACCGCCACGCTGCCCGGAAGTCCACCCAGGGCCTGCTGGACGCCGCCGATCTGCTGTGTGGCCTGCTCCGCCCCGGGAGTCGAGACGGGCACCTGTTTCTCGCCGGGCAGGCCGAGAAGCGCGGCGCCCAGGCCGAGGATCTTCAGCAGCACCTCGGCCAGGCCCGGGGATGTGACATTTGCCTGCGTCTCCGGCGGCAGGTTCATCAAGGAATTGTTCAATTCCTTCGCGTCGGCGCCGGTCTTGGGTAGGCCCGGGGAAAAGATATGAACCTCTTTGGAGTCCGGGATTCCGTTGAGGTTCTTGTCCAGATGCCAGGCCTCCTCGGCGGCCTTCATGAGCTCCGGATATTCCGCCTTGATCTGGATTTGTTTCTCTTCGGGCAGTTTGCGGATCTGGTCGTAGATTCGCGCCAGCTTGTCCTGATCGCCCTCGGCGGCTTTCAGTTCCAGTCGGGTGACGATGTCGGCGGGGATGAGTCCCAGTTTGTCGGCATACTTGGCCGCCTCGTCGGCGGACATGCCCATTCCTTGGGCGGTTTTGATGAATTGTTCGCGGGCGCCCGCCATCTTGGCGGCGGTTGCGTCCCCGCCCTCGCCGGCGGCGATCATGTCGGAAGCGAGCTTTTGCGCCGCTTCGGCGATCTCCAGGAGTGCGGACCGGTTTGCGCGCCCTTTTTCGGTGGTTATGTCGAGGGTGCGGCCGTTCTTTTTCAGCGCCTCCGCGGCGGCGTCGTAGGCGGCCTCCAGTTTGATGGCGGAGTCCTCGGCCGAGGCCACGGCAGAGTAGTAGGCGAGCAGGGCGTCGGTGACCTCCGCGAGGGCCTTCGCCTGCCGTTCCGCCGCAGCGGCGGCGGCCTGTTGCTTGTCGCTGAGCTGCTCGGTCTTGTTTCCGGCAGCGTCGTAGCTGTTGCCGAGGTGGTCCACGTAGGCGACGCCGGCGGCCATGGCCTGCTCGACGGTTTTGATGCCCTCGGCGGTGTACACCAAACCCGCAGGAAGTTTGCCGCCCGCAACCTCTGCCAGCTTGTTCATGTCGTTGGCGTAGTCGGCGTAGGCGGGGCCGGCTGCAACGAGCTGGTCCTTGACCTTGTTGAGGTAGTCGCCGAAGAACTCGGCGGTATAGGCGGCATCCTTGCCGTTTTTCTTGAACTCGTCGAAGATCTTCCCGAAGGCCTTTCCGGCCTGCATGGCATCCATCTGGGCGAGCTGCTTCGACAGCTCTTTCAGCTGGTCGACGGCTTTCCCAGCGTCGGATTTCAGAATGCCAAACCAGGAGTAATCGGCGCCGGCACCCCATCCGGACTTGTCGAAATCGATGGCATCCAGGGCGGATTTCAGGTCATAAATGCTTTCGGTGGCGCCGAACAGGTCGGTTGCCAGGGCCTTGCCGTCGATTCCTCGGAATACAGAATCAACCTTGGCGGCGCCGTTGGCGATATTGTTGAGCGCCCGGGTCACTTCGTCGCCCGTCTTGACAGCGGCCTCATTCCAAGAGGTGAGGGCGGCTGCGACCTCCGCCGCCGCAATGGCGGCAGCTACAATTCCGGCCGCCTTCGCCACCTTGCCCAGCACGCTCGGGATCTTGGACAGTTTTCCGCCCGCCATGCCGAGCTGATCCAGCGCCGCCTTGAACTCTGCGACATGCACGGCGCCACGCATCAGTGCGGCGGCCCCGAGGGCGACCGCGCCAAATACTGTCACCACGCCCATCAGGGCGGCCGCAGCGGCGGGGCTCTGCGCCAGGGCGGACAGGAAGCCGTCGAGGGCCTGCACTGCGGCGCGAAGCGGGCCGTTGGCCGATTCGCCCATGCGAATGGCGAGAGTCTCCCACGAACCACCCAGCTTCTCGAGGTCCCCGGCAAGGTTGTCCTGAAGCTGGCCTGCCTGCCGAGCGGCGTAGCCGGAGTCGTTGACCGCGGCAGTCCACTGCTGAATTCCCTCGGCACCCTGCGCGTAAAGGATGCTTGCGGCGCGGATGGCGTCGGAGCCGAAGATCTGCGCCAGGGCCTGCTGGCGTTGCGCGTCGGTCAGGTGGCCGAGCTTCTCGCGCAACTGCCCGGCCAGGCCTGCGAGCCCGACAAACTTGCCCTGGGTGTCGTAGGCGTGGATGCCCAGCTGTTGCATGAGTCTCGCGGACTCTTTCGACGGGTCCGCGAGGTGCTGAAGCATCGTCTTGAAGCTGGTGCCCGCGTCGGAGCCCAGCAGGCCGGCCGATGCGAAGGCGGACAAGGTGCCGACGGTTTCCTCGATCGACAGCCCGAACTGGGAGGCGACGAGACCGCCCTGCTTCAGGGCCATGCCGAGATCGGAAACCTCGCCCATGGCCTTGCCCGCGCCGGCGGCGAGAAGGTCGGCAACATGGGGGACATCCTTGCCCGACAGGTTGAACTGCGTCATGGCGATGGACGCGAGCTCTGCGGCGTCCTTGACCTGCATCTGCCCTGCCGCCGCGAGATCCAGGGCGCCCTTCAGACCGCCGCCCAGAACGTTCCGGGTGGAGACGCCTGCCCTGCCCAGCGCCTCGATGCCCTGCGCCGCCTCAGTGGCGGAGTATTTCGTGTCCGCGCCCGCCTGTAGGGCGGCTTCGCGGAGGGCGGACATGTCGGAGGCGGACGCCTGTGTGGCGGCCTGCACCCCAGACATGGCGGACGAGAAGCTGCTGAACTGGCGGACCGCCAGGGCTGCGACCGCCAAGGCCGCCCCACCCATGAGGGCCAGGGCGTTGGAAACGTCGAGGATGGCCTGCTTGTTGGCGAGGACCTGCTGCGTCAGGGACGTCGCGGCAGCCGCGGCGCGGCGCGCTCCGCCTTCGTAGCTTCCGGCAGCCGCCCCTGCGGCGGTGAGCGCCGCCGCGGATTCCTTGGTCGCCTGCCCGCCTTCCTTGCTCTTGTTGGCGAGCTCACCGGCGGCCTGGGCTGCTCGGCGATTGGCGGATTCGTGACTGGCGGCAGCGGAGGCGGCTGCGCCGACCGCGGAGGCGGAACCCTTGGTGGCCTGCTGGGCCTCCTTGGTTTTGTTGGCGAGATCGGAGGTGGCCTGGGCGGCGCGGCGCATGGCCGCCTCGTAGCCCCCGGTGGAGGCCTCGAGGACAACGCGCACGGTGCGGTCGGACATCGGTCACCGTCCTCTCTCATCGTCGCGGGACACCGTCCACTTGCGGTGGCGGTGCGGCACGGGCTGCCCTGTGGCGTCGCTCCGCTGCTTGTCGAGTTCCTGCTGCTTCGTTTGGGCGTTCTCGAGCTCCAAGCAGGCCCGGCATTGCCAGTAGACGGCCCGCCACTTGGCGCGCTCCTGCTCGGGAGTCTCCGGGTCCCAGAGGGACTCGGAGAGCGGTTGCCCGCAGTCGGGGCAGCAGTTGGCCTCCCAGTCGGCGTAGGCCCGCCACAGAGCGCGCTCCCACTCGTCGTATTCGGCTTCCTGGGTTACCCGCCCGGTGCCGGAGTCGTAGTACCGGGCGGGTTCCCAGCCGAGGAAGCGCCGTAGCGAGATGCCCTGCTGGCGGGCTATCCGCATGTCGGCGCGTAGCCCAGCGTCGTCGGCTACGACGCTGGCTACGTAGGGAGGTCGACCGGGGTGGAGGCCTGGTCGAGGGCCTTGCTGGCCTTCAATCTCTCCCCGACGGGGGCGACTGCCAGGTAGTCGGCGATCACGTCGGCGGTGAGTTCCGGCAACTCCTTGCCGGTTTCGTCGGTGACGCGGATCACGCAGCGGCGGGTCAGCAGGTCGTAGAGCCGCACCTGATCACTGCCGGCCTGGGCAGCGACCTCGGCCATCATCGGGGCCGAGGGGGCTGTCAGGTGGATGCGCACGAAGCACGCCTTGACGGCGTCACGGGCCTGCTTCTCCGCCTCCTGGGCGGCCTCCAGTTTGGCCTCCGCCTGGGCGAGCGGGGACGGCTGGTTCATGCGCCGCTTCGGCCCCTCATGGCCGCCGGCTTCGGCGGCCATGAGGGCGACGCGTTTGCGTGCCGCCTCGACGTCGACCTGTGCCCGCCCCCAGGCTTCCCGTAGTGGCTGGTGCTGCTCGTGGTCGACGAGCAGGTCCACGGTCACTGCGGGGCCGGTGGCGGGGTCGGCGATGCGCTTCTGGATGAGGTCAAGATAGTTGGCCATCAGGGACCTCAGGCGACGATCTTGACATCGAGCAGCGGCTCACCGCTGACCGCGATGGCCTGTCGGGTGCGCAGCTTCTCACCCTCCGCGGAGGCGTCAACGGCGACGCGGCTACGGGCGCCGAGTGTCACCGGGTAGATGTCGACGATCTGGTCGGCGGCGAAGTCCACGGTCTTGGCGTCGAGGCCGCGACGGTCGATGATCCAGCCGGTGGTTCCCGGCGCGAGGACGGAGTAGTAGCCGTAGGCGGTGTCGGCGAGGTTCTGCGGGTTGTAGTCGTACTCGACGGCCTCGATCTTGGTGGTGGCGCGGCCGAGGGACTCGGTGGCCTGCTTGTAGCAGTACTTCGTGCGCGTCACCGTACTCTGCTCGGTGCTGGGCTCGAAAGAATAGAGCGCGCAGGACAGGTCCGTGCCGGCCTTGATCTCGGCCAGCTTCGGCGCCGTCAGGTCCGCGATTGCCTTGACGAACACGATCTTGCTGTTGCCTGCCGCGTCAATGCCGGGCGGGTCGAAGGGGCTGGTGCTCACTGGTCGGATCCTTTCTCCAGGGCCTTGTAGGCGGGCTCGGCGGGCGAGGGGATGGGGGTATCGCTGGGGGCGTCGCCACCCGCGGGCGGGAGTTCGACGCGGGGCTTCGGGGGCAATGGGCGGCCATTGATGTCGCAGGCCTCCTTCTCGAGGATTTCGAGGCCCCTGTCAGCCTCGGCCTCGGCGCGGTCGACGGTATATTCGTGGCGCGTCACGGCATGCCTGACGCGTACCCAGTCAGCGGCCATCAGATGGCTCCTATCTGCACGTGTGTGCGGTAGCGGATGGTGATGGAGTGGCGGGGGTCGGCGGGGGTCTGGCCGTCGGTCAGCACCGGCCCGGATTCGAGCTCCCGCAGCGGCGAGGCCGCGGGGGAGGGGCGCTTGCCGGTGAGGGCTGCGCGAATCGCGGTGGCGGTGGCGCGACAGCCCTGCACGGTTTTGGCGACCGCCAGCACGTCGATGTCGAGTCGTGCCCAGTGCGGGCCGATGCCGAGCCGGTGTGTTTCGGCGGTCCCGACGCCGAGGCGCGTGATGACGTATGGCGTGGGGGGTTCGCCGGCGGCGCTGGTGTCATGGACGCGTAGGCCGGCTGCGGTGAGCATGGCGGCGATGGCCTCGGGCACGGTCAGCCTCCTATTGCGTCGATGCCGAGCGTGGACAGGGCTTCGATGAGTCCGGGGATGGCGGCGTCGGCGGCGGGGCTCATGTAGGGCTGGGCGGCCATCTTGTAGGTGCCGTACTCGACGTAGGCGCCGTAGTGGGCGGTGGGGCCGACCTCGACGCTGGCCGGGCCGGTCTGGGTCATGCCGATGGATGCGCGCAGGTTCCCGGTGTCAACGGGCGCCTGCGCCTGCGCGATCCTGACGACGTCCAGGCCGGTTTTGCGTACCGCCATGTCGGCGAGACGCTTCGCCTTCGTGCCTGCTGCGGCGAGGTCGAAGGCGAGTTTCGCGAGGTCGTTCACGGCGCCGGCTTCTCGGCCCGCTCGCCGAGGATCTCGCAGTGGAATCGTCGGGCGGTGGCGAAGCCGTCGCCGCGGTCGACGGAGGTGATCTGGTAGCGCTGCCCCACGGTCTCTGCGACGTGGGCCTGGGTGACGGTGAGGATCTGTCCGGGCACGATCCCGGCCACGTCCCACGGCACCGCGGCGACGTAGCGGTCACGTATCACCGCTTCGCCGCCGCCAGCGACGACGCGGATTGTTGTTTCGTTTGCAGGCTGGATGCGCCCCCGACCGGTGTAGACCATGTCCCCCTCGGCTTGGACTTCTTGGCCGGCCTGGGGGTCATAGACGGTTTTGCCGGGCTGGTTGATGCGCACCCGGGATGTCATGATTTCGGATTGCATGCGCCTTGCCTCGGCCAGCTCCGAGGGGGTGAGGGGGATGATGCTCATCGATTCGTCAGTCCGTCCTGCCACCGTCCGATCTCGGCGTGGCTACGGGGGATGTAGCGATCCTGTTCGGGCGGGCCGATCTCGATGCAGCCCAGCTCGCTCCGAGCCTGGGCGAGCTGCTGACCGAGGGGCGAGCGGGCGCGCAGCAGGGCGGCCATGCGGAACAGGTCGGGCGGCGTGCGCTCGAAGCTTGCACCCTCGGACGCGATCCGGATGAGTTGCGGATCCCCGGCTGCGCGAATGGCAATGGCGGTGACCGCCTCTGCGGCTGCCCAATAGGGGTCGATGGTTTCGACGTAACCGGGTTGTCCGGGGGTACGCCCTTGCGGGTCGGGGGTACGGGAGGAGTCGAGGGCGCGGGTGATGTCGTCCGGGGCGAGAAGGGAGGCCACGTGTGGCCCGATGGCTGTGGTGAGCGCCTGTTCTGCTGTGGCGCGATCCATGACGTGACCTCCCTGTCTCGCCTACTGCTGGCGGTTGCGCCGCTTGGGTTCCGGCTCGGCTTCGGGTTCCGCCTCGGCTTCGGGTTCCGCCTCGGCTTCGGGTTCCGGCTCGGCTTCGGGTTCCTCGGCGGCCCTGACCCCCCAGCCGAGGCTGTGCATGTAGTCCACGTACTCGGCGGGGAAGTCCAGGGTGTGTACGCCGTCACTCATTGTGATGCGGGCGGTCATGATCAGGCCTCGACGAGTACGGCGGCCGGGTAGGCGGTGCCGGAGCCGACGCGGGTTGCGGGCTGGGCGACCTGGAAGCCGACACGGAACACGAGGCGCATGACCTTCGCGTCCTGCTGGGCCGCATTGAAGATCACCTTGCCGTCCGAGTCGCTGATGACCATCTGGTCGAACAGGCTGAAGGTGAAGTCCTGACGGATGCCGACTGCGATCTTCTGCCAGTCCAGGGCGATCAGGTGGGTGGCCTTCGGGCTGGTGGTTTTCCAGCCGCCGTTGAGGACCTCGGTGAGGGTGCGTCCGTACAGGCGGTCCGGCTGATTCTCCACCAGGGACGGCGTGTAGATGGGATGCCCGTCCTGGCCGCGCAGCGAAACCAGCTGCCAATTGAAGCCGGGCTCGCACAGGAAGCCGGTGGCGGCGTATCCAGCCTTCGCGAGGGCCTTGCCGAGCTGGGCGACGTCGGCGGTCAGGTCCGCAGTGGCGTTGACGGTCTGGGAAGCGGCGGTGGCGGCGGGGACGATGGCGGTCGGCCACGACGTGGGCTTGTCGTCACCCCACAGGGCGGCGAGGTCGAGCTTGCGTCCAATCGCCTCGGTGAGCAGCGGCTTGACCTCATTCCAGAGGGGGATGCTGGAGTCGTCGACGAGGGCGTCGGGAATGGGGACGAGGACTGCGAGCTCCTCGGCTGTCAGAACAGCATCCTTCCACTTCGGAGCAGAGGTCTGCTTGAGGCCGGTGTCGCCGTTGACCCAGTAGGCGTCCGGCAGTTCCGCGAGCACGGGCTGCTTGTAGGTCTTCGTGGACATGGGGACGCGGCGAGCGTTGGCGAGGATGACGGAGTCGCGAGTCATGTCCTTGATGACGTCCTTGGCAACCTGCTCGGGGACGGGGACGTTCTCGCGCTTCGCGACGGAGTCGAACGTTGGCATGATGATGCTCCTTCGGGGTGGGGGGGTTACAGGAGGCTGCGCAGCCAGTCGTCTGCGCTGCCGTTGCCGGACGCCGGGCCGTGGGAGCTGGCGTCGCGGCTACCCGCCCCTGCGGGGCGGAACAGGTGCGGCTTGGCGGTCTTCAGGGCGGCCAGAGCCTCCGCCGCGCCGGCCGGTTTGCCATCGTCGCCCACGGTGACCTTGTCGGCGACGAGCATGGTGGCGGTGTCGATGTCGATGCAGCCCGCTCCGTGTGCGGCGTCGCGGATTGCCGCCGACTTGATGGTGGCCGCGAGCTGGTCTCGCAGCTCCGAGGCGGCTTTGTCGGCCGCGGTGGCGCGCTCCAGGGCGGCGTCGCGTTCTCCGGTCATTGCCGTCAGTCGGGTCTGCGCTTCTGTGGCGGCGGCCTGAAGGGGGGTGGTGATGGCGTCGAGGTCCTGCTGGGACAGGATTGGGGTGAATGCGGGCGGCTGGGCCGCGTCGGTTGCCGGGCTGCCGTCGGCGTCGCTCATGGGGACTCCTTGGGGTGAGGTACAATGGGGCGTGGACGGAGCGTGACCCCCCGCCAGTCCTGAAATAACGGGCCGTCGGAACGTGGAGGCCGAGCGCTCCGTCTTTTGCTGCTACTCAGAGCAGGTGAATCTCCTCCAGGACGTTGCCGTTCTCCGACAGCACCCACAGGGACTTGATGGCCGCATCCTTGACGCGCTGGTTGTACTTGGCGAGTTGGGTGCGCACCTTGGCCGGCAGCTTGCCGGCGCCCAGGTCGATGACGAAGTGCTCTTTGGCGACGCCGTGGGCGCGTGCCCGCAGCACGGCCTGTTTGATATGCCCCTTGATGGGGGCGTAGGCGGCGGTCGTCGACTTGAGTTCGCGGGGTTTCGCCTGCCAGATGAAGTCGTTGCTGGAAGGGCGCGGCACGCCCGCCCGCGCGACAGGCTTGGGGATCCACTCAATGGTTTCGCCGCGGCTGTCCATGCGTTCGGCGAACTCGATCTCCCGCGGCGTCAGAGTCTCGCCGTGAAGGTCGAACGGCAGCGCATCCTGTCGGCGCTGGAAGTGCGCCCGCTCGAGCGGCGTGAGTGGCCTGTCGGGTGGCGGGGAGGGCCAGCGCCACCCGCCTTCCGGGGGTTCGCCGACCTTGCCGGTGTGATAGGCGGTACGCCATCCGTCGGATGCGCGTGGTTTCGACCATTCACTGAATGGGTATCCGCCAGCCCGCCAAGCTTCGTAGCGTTTCGGTCCGAGGATGTCGCGCTGCACTTCCTCGGGCTGCTGGCCGAACCAGTCCGGGCCGGCCTCGAAGTCGAGGCCCTGGGGCTCGGCAATATCGAACCCGAGCTCCTGCCAGGTCTTGGTCTTTGGTAGGCGGGTGCAGCGGCCTTGGTGATGGTCAAGGGGGCCGGGCTCGTCCACTTCATGCAGGCTGCCGTGCTGTGCGATGCAGGACGGGCAGGTGCGGGAGTCGAGCTTCGCATACCACTGCCAGCCAGCCAGGATGTCGCGGTTGGCCAGGTCGACGGCCCGGGCCGCGGCGCGGTGGGCGTCGAGCATTTCGGTGCGGGCGATGACCAGGGCGCGGGTGATGTTGCCGTTGAAGATGCCCTCGGTGTCGGCGACCATGCGGCGGGCGGCTTCGCGAGGATTGAGACCACCGGAGATTCCGAGCCGCAGGGCCCGGGTCATGGCAGTGACAGCCTCTTGGGAGAGGTAGTAGGTGCGCACCGTGATCTGTTTCGTGGTGCGCTCGACGATCGCCTTGAGGGCCTCGGGATCGGGGCGACGGAAGCCGATGTCGATGCCGTGGGGCAGCTGGGAGGCGATGAGTTCCTCTTGGCTGCTGGCGGCGTTCTCGACCGCCAGCCTGGCGCCCGGGGTAAGGGCCTGGTTGGTGGCGCGGGCCGCCTCGAGGATCTGCTCGGCGATGGCTCGCCGGCTCGCCTCGAGTCGTGCGGCCCGGTCGAGGTCGCCCGCCCCCAGGGCCTTGTCGAGTTCCTTCTTGGCCTCTTGCAGGGCGTGAAGCCAGGCGGCGATCAGGTCGTCGGCCTGCCCTTGCAGGAGATGTTCGACGGCCCGTCGGGCCCTGGCGAGGGCCTCGAGGGTTTCGCGCGTGTAGGCCATGGCTAGTAGACAGCGGGGATTTCGCCGGCGGCGAGGGCGCGCCCGGTGGCCTCCGCGGAAGCGGCTCGCTGTGCGGCGGCGCGCTCAACGACGTCGTCCAGGTCTGCGATGCCGAGGCCGTCGAGGACGTCGCGCATGGCGAGTCCAAGGTCCTGCTTGATCTGGGCGACCTGCCACAGTTCGAGGATGTCGATTTCCTGGGGTGGCGCCCAGGTGATCACCGGATTCTCTATGCCGAGCAGCTGGGCGAGGCCGCGCAGTACGGGGGTGTTGTCGCGTTGATAGGCGCGGACCCGGGCGGCGAGACGGGCGGTGAGGACGCGCAGCGATTCCCCGGAGGGGACGTCGCTGGCGGTGGGGGTGAGGTAGTAGGGCGGGATGCCGACGATGCGGGACGCCTTGAGTGCGTAGGCGTCCTGCACGGCGAGGATCTTGGTGAGGTCGGCGGGGTCGAGCTGCCCGAACGGCCCGCCGCCGTCGTGCGTGAAGATCTGCTGCCGGGTGGGGTCGAAGCGGCGCTTCACGCTGCCGGCGATGACCTTGGCCGCGGCCTGCATGTATTCACCGGCGGCGGCGAGGGGGTTGGTGGCCTCCGGCTTGTAGTTGAGCAGGTACCGCAGGGGACGGGAGTAGGCCTCCCCTGCGACGACGAGGTCTGCCAGGGATTTGTTGAGGGCGTCCTGCAACGGGATGACGTCATGCAGAATGGATGCCCCGTAGCCCCGCTGGTCGACGGCGCCGAGCTTCCACCATGCGACGGGGGTGGCGCCGAAGTCGTGCGGGATGTAGTCGCCTGCTTCGCTGTCGCTGTACGGCGCCCATGCTGTGGGGCTGGTGGGAAGTGCGGTGGTGTCGCTGTCTGCCGGCATCGGCGCCGTCGCTAACCTGGTCACGCCTTCCGTGTCGTAGACGTTGATCCGCCCGCGCAGCTGCCCGTCCACCCACACCTTCGCGGCCCAGTCGAGGACGGCGGGGTTGTCGGGGTGGACGTGGGGGACGATCTCGTCGGCGCGGTGGAAGTGAGGGGTGGGGGTGCCGTCGGGGCCGGGCCACACGAGCACGTAGGCGTCGCCGCAGCGCCACGCCTCGGCGTCGACGAGGGAGACGAGACGGGTGAGGCCTTCTGTCAGGGCGGTCGCTTGGGCGTCTTCGCTGCTGCCCCACGTGTCGACGTGGAGGCGGTCGGTGAAGGCGCTGATGACGCCGGGGCACAGGTTTTCGCGGAGTTCGCCGAGCTGCTGCCCGTACTTGCGCTCGAAGTCGGGGGTGGCGAACTTGAGTCGATGCTTGCCGCTGTCGTAGTCGCGGTAGAGGCGGTAGAGGCGGGCGCGCCGCTGCTGGGTTTCGACGATTCCGGGCAGGAGGGGGAGGTAGTCCATTGCGGCCTCCTATCCGATGTCGTAGAACGTGGTGCCGTAGCCGGCCTGTGCGGGGTCGGGGATCAGCGCCCAAGCGGCGGCTTGAGTGAGGGCGTCGACCTGGTCGTCGTGCGCACCGTTGGGGAAGGCTGCGGCTTCCTCGATCAGGTCGTCGGCCCAGCGGGTTTGCGGCAGCCAGATGTTGCCGGCCTCGGCGAGCGGGGCGATGGCGTCGGCCCTGACCGTCTTGCCCCCTCGGGGGGTGACGGGCAGGATGCCGGGGATTTCCCGCCGGAGAGTGTCGATGGCGGCGTGGCCGTTGGCTGCGGCCTCGATGAGGACGGCGCTGGTCATGGGCCAGCGCTTCCGCATGGCGCGGATCTGGGCGAGCTGGTCGCTGTAGCCCCAACGCCCGCGGGCCTGGTCGAGCAGGTACATGTTGGGGCCGTTGATGCTCCAGGCCTGTCCGACGACCCAGTCACTGGTTTTGCTGCCGGTGAAGGTGAGATCCCAGGATTGGATGATCTGCCCGAGTGGTGGCGGGCTGGTCCAGCGTTGCCACCATTCACGGCGGAGGACGCCTCCCTCGGCGGGGGAGGGGCGGCCTTGGTAGAGGGCCGCCCATGTGCGGGAGCCGGCGGCGGCTTTGCGGGCCTCCCATTGGGCGCGGGTGCGGCCACGGGCGGAGATCATGTATTCGCCCTCGGCGCGACCGAGGGGATCGGCGGCGGGGTTCTCGCACTGGGCGGGGATGTTGAGAACTTCCCAGCCGGTATCGGAGGCGACGAGGCGGCCTGCCAGGTCGTCCTGATGCCAGCGGGTGAGGATGAGGACGACTTGGGCGCCGGGGGCGAGGCGGGCGGCGAGGGCGTCGGTCCACCAGTCCCAGCATGTGTCGCGGATGATCTTGGAGTCGGCCTCGACTCGGTCCTTGATGGGGTCGTCGATGATGAGGAAGTCGGCGGGGCGGCCTGTGACGCCGCCTCCGCGTCCGATGCTGTAGACGCCCCCGGCGTGCCTTTCGATGCTCCATTCGCCGGCGGCGCCGTGGTCGTGGGCGATGGTGAGTCCGAGTTCGGGGTGTGCGGTGATGGCGTTGCGGATGGCGCGGCCGTTGCGGTTGGCGAGTCCTTGCCCATAGCTGCCGGTGATGATGCGCAGGTCGGGGTTGTGTTGCAGGAGCCAGATGGGCAGGTCTCGGCCGACGCGGGTGGACTTGCCTTCCTGGGGTGGCATGGAGATGATGAGCCGCCCGTCGGGGGTGTTGGCGAGTTTGACCAGGGCGCGGTCGATGAGGTCGAGGGCGGGGGTTTGGACGGTGCGGGGGTCGATGGCCTTGCCGAGCTCTCCGGGTGTGGCGTGGCGGTGGCCGGGTTGGTAGAGCTCGGCAAGTAGCTGCCAGACGGTGCGGGGTGCGCCCATGCTCATGCCGCCTCCTCGGGGATACGGGAAAACCCCCGTCACTGGCGGGGGTTTTCGGGCGCGTTTGTAGGCCGCTAACGGCAATGGTAGCAGGTCACGCCCCTTGTCGTAGGCGGCTCTGTGCGATGAGGCCACGGATCTGGCCGAGGTCGTACAGGCGCCGACGAGGGCCTTCGGCGACGGGGGCGAGGAGTCCGCGGCGACGGGCCCAGTCGCGCAGAGTGCGCTCCGAGGTGCCGGTGATGGCGGCGGCCTGTCGCAGGGTGACGGCCTGGACAGTGACCTCGTGGCCGCAGACGGAGCACCGCCACAGGGGTTGCGTGCCGGGGACGCGGGTGAGGTGTCCGACGTGGCAGATGCCGCAGGGTATGTCAGCCGGGGCGGGGTCGCGCACGGCCCTCACGGCGGCCCTGACGGCCCGGTGGGTGGCGGTGATGCCGGAGGCCAGCTCTGGCCATTGCGGGAGCCCTGAGGCCCATTCGAGCTGCCCCAGGAGCCATTCCACAACCGCGGGGATGGTTGGCCGTTCGGGGGGTTCGGGGGGCAGCTCGGGGCGGGTGTCGAGGGCGGTTGCCTCGAGGTCGCGGCACCAGCCCCATAGGTATGGCAGGACGCCGACGCCTTCGGGGTCGCAGTGTTCCATGCCGGAGGTCCAGTCGGTGCGGTCGCGGGTGTCGAGGAGGCGGAGGATGCCGAGGTCGACGGGTGGCCGAGATCCGGGGGTGGGTCTGCTGGTGCCGGTGGCGGGCCGTCGGGTGATGAGCGCACCCGGCAGGAGTGCGCACAACTCGGGGAGTTCGCCGAGGGCTTGGCGGATGGTGTTGACATCGGGGTCGGGGGTGGTCACAGGAGTCCTTCCTGGGTGAGTGCCGCGGCGAGGGCCTGGGGGACGAGCGCGCGCTGCACGTCGGTGAGCTGAAGCTGCTCGAGGAGTAGTTCGAGGACGCGCTGGAACGCTTTCGCCTGGTCGAGGGTGGGGCGTTCGCGGGCTTGGCGGAGGTGTTCGGCGGTGAGGCCAATGCGGAGCATGTCGGCGAGGGAGCGTTGCGCACGCTCGAGGGCGCGTTCATAGATCTGCACGAGGGCGGATACTTCGTCGATGCCAGTGACGATGTTGACAGTCGACCACGCCTGGAGGTCGGCGATGTGGGCCCGGGCGATCTCCTTCCATTGCCAGATCTCCCCGGCGAGATCCGCGTACGCGGCGACGGGGTCAGCGAGGGCTTCCCATCCACGCGCCTCGAGTTCGCCCTGTATGCGGGCCTCGATGACTCTGCGGTTGGCCTTGGCGAGTGCGCGGGGGGCGGTGCCGCCGTGCATGCGGCAGCGGGTCCCGCCGCGGATCGGGCGCTGCCGGCAGGGTTTGCCGGAGCGGGTTCTGGCCCCGCAGATCGCGGGGGTGGCGTGGGGCTCGGAGTTGCCGGCAGGAGGCATGGGGTTGCTGCTCATTGGGGGTCCTGCTTGCTGGTGCGCGGCGGGTCGTAGCGGGGCGGGCTGACGGGTAGATGGCCCGGGGCTTCGAGGCCGTGTTGGCGGAGATGGTTGAGGAGTGGCCGCCGCCCCGTTTGGTGGGGAGTGGCGGAGAAGGCGCGTTTGGGGCTGGGGTTGGTCACTGCTGCTCCTGCTCGTCGAAGAGTTCGATGCCCAGGGCGGCGGC
>ERZ773077.720-NODE-720-length-24245-cov-27.975031_pt1 | contig 24245 bp, 22 predicted proteins | sample MGYA00580612_ERZ773077 | MGnify/ENA primary metagenome ERZ773077 (study PRJEB29015, sample SAMEA2737971) | human oral metagenome | biome: human oral; feature: human-associated habitat; material: dental | place: China | collected 2021 ...
CCCAGTAGACATAGTCAATTTCAAACTTTTCAACAGCCCGCTTGACCCGTTTTTGATTGTTATTGGACACCACGATAATCCGAATGCCTGCATCCCGCAAATCATGGAGCCACGTCTTCATTTCTGGGGTTCCGTCAGGATTATTCCAAGCAATCAGGGTGTTATCCAAGTCCACCAAAACTGCTTTGATGCCCTGTCTTTTCAAACTCTCTACTGTCAAATCGTAAACTGCCTCGACCGCAAAGTCCGGCATGTAATCTTCAATCGCCACATCTCTCTCCAAAAATCGTATTCGCACTATTATAGCATAAAATAGGCTTTTTGGCACCTATAACCCCATTTCTTCCAAGAGCCATTGGGAGATTCTCTCTTTCCTATTTTCCAAGCAAATGAAAACAGCCTCCCAAGCGGGAAGCTCAATTTTTAATATAGGAAAGAGGATCTTACTTACAAGCCAGATCAATGACCATCTTTTTCTTTCCATAATTTTAATTCATAAAAATTTTGAAGTCTATAAATAATACTGGTAGCACCCTCTGCTTCATCTTTTTTTATGTGAAGAACCTTAGAGAATTTCTGAAAATCCTTCTCCTCAACACCTGGGGCAATGCGAATGTCAACAGATTGCCATTGACCATTTTTCTCTTCGTAGCCTACTAAAGCAACTAGAAAATTTGTCCCTACCCTCCACTCGTCTACTAAAAACGGTGCTATACCACCAAACAAACTATCATAATATCTAGGATTAGGTGCCGCAAATAATATAATATCTTCTCTCTTAAGCTCCCCATCAACACTAGCTAGGCGAATCTCATCTACATGCTTAAATATCGGTAGAGCGGTTTCACTATTTAATGAAGCAACGCTTAATGAATCGTTGTATGGTGAAGCTGGATTCATAATTTTATCATAACTGTGGGCATACTCCGCAACCATACAAAGAAGGAACAAAATAAAAGGAGGACAGATCATTACCAAAAGACGTTTCCACCTCCTTGACAATAGGCCACTCAAAATATAATAAGGATAAATGAGTAGAACGAAAACAATTGCATAAGGATTGAAAAATACTGTTACGATATTACTGAAAGCAATCTCCCACATTTTTTGATGATATAAGTTTAAATATTCTTCCACTATAACTCTCCTAACTCAAAGAACTTTTAGTTTGAGCACAAGCACTCTCCCTGATTTTTGAATGCTCATAGATTATTGCTTACCAGCCATATCATTATATCATCTTTTATACTTTTTAGCACCTACAGCTTCAAAGCTTACAAAAATGGCAAAAGATGCTATAGTAGATATAAGAATAATTCTCTTGGAGGTGCCTATGGCAAGCAAGGATCGAGAAATGAAAGCTGTTTCTCCCTTTTTGCAAAAAATCATCAACTGGTCGTCCATCATCGGAGCTGTGGGGACAGTGGCCTTTTGCGTCTGGGCTTACTATGCAGGAATCCTCCAGTCCAAGGAAACCTTGTCTGCCTTTATCAAACAAGCAGGCGTCTGGGGGCCACCTCTGTTTATCTTCCTGCAAATCTTGCAGACTGTCGTCCCCATTATCCCTGGTGCCTTGACCTCTGTAGCAGGCATCTTTATCTACGGGCATATCGTCGGCACTATCTACAACTATATCGGCATCGTCATTGGCTGTGCCATCATCTTCTATCTAGCTCGTACTTACGGACCAGCCTTTGTCCAGTCCGTCGTCAGCAAGCGGACCTATGACAAGTATGTAGGCTGGCTGGATGAGGGCAATCGCTTTGAACGTTTCTTTATCTTTATGATGATTTGGCCTATCAGCCCCGCTGATTTCCTCTGTATGCTGGCTGCCCTGACCAAAATGACCTTCAAAAAGTACATGTTGATTATCGTACTCTGCAAACCCATCACCCTCATCATCTACACTTATGGCCTAACCTATATCATTGATTTCTTCTGGAAGTTGCTAACAAAATAAAACTCAAAACATTAAAAATCGAGAGTGGGACAGAAATCGGTAATTCGTTAGAATTCGATTTCGTCGTCCCACCTCCGCACAGTTGAGTAGGGCTGTAAAAGCTGATGAAATCAGCCTAGTAGAGCCCACTCAACCACTGCGTCTTGCTCGACAATCCAAAGACAATTGAGAGGCTAGGACTTTTGTCCCAGCCTCGATTGATTGACTGACTATGACACCACTTTAATCCCTAAAGAATAAAGTCATTGGATTCTACCATGCCGATTTGAATCTTCTTGGTGTATTTTGGGGATTCCAACTGATAAATCTGTACAGAATCTGTCTGAGGTTCTATAATGTTGGCTAATTCCTTTTGTAAAGCGCTCAGCTTTGCTGGAGTAATATGCCCTTCAAAGACCGACTTTTGCACATGAACCAAGTATTTCCGACAGGTCTTTAAAACCTTGGCCACGCGCTTGCGATGCACATCGTATGTCAAGATAATATACATTTTATTTTCTCTTTTTGAAATAGAAGTAAGCAATTGTCAAAAGAGAAATGAGCAAAGTAAGCCAAGATGAATACGCCAGACTCAGATTACATATTGTCAAACAATTATCCTGCAGTTCTTTGATATTCGGAATAACTGCTAAAGCAAGACTTAAAACAGTTAGTAGCAATACTATGTTATTCAAGTTATTACTTGCTTCCGTCTGGCTAATATCATGCAGTTCACTGATTTGACTATCTAGGAGATTGATATACTTCTCGATATAGAGTGAGGTTTGTAGCAATTCGTAGATTTCCACTGCCTGCTCCTGCGGGCACAGCTCTGGAAGTAAAAATTGATTTTTAAAGGTCGTGTAAGCCTTTTGCAGCTTCAGTTTATCAGAAACTGTAGCATTGACCTTATCTCCCGCATCCTTGGAATACTTCAAAATACCAATCCTCTGACTGAGCGTGATCAAAGCCAAGTCCAGATATTCCGTCAAAAAGTATCCTTTGAGGAAAAACTCTGGAAAATCAGAACCACTCATAAAAATCATGGAATGCTGACTGGCCATATAAAGACTTCCCTCAGCTGACCACCTCGTATAGAGAAGCTTTTCCAGCTCTGCCTTCAGCATATCTCGACTCAGACATGTTGAATCTCCCTTATCAACGTATAAAACACTATAAAGAAGCTTCATCTCTTCTAAACTTTGCTCCGAATCATCAAAATTCGCCCAATTCGCCGTTTTATAAATCAAGTCCTCTACTTCAGGAACCATCATGTAGCTCACCACATACATGCGGTCATCAATGATGATTTCTAGATGAGGCTTAGACTCAAACTGTGAGATTTCTTCCGGAAATATCGCTTCCTCAGGCAAGCCAAAGAAATCCTGTAAGATTTCTTTCGGAGCCGACATGATCCCATAGGAAGAAATCAAGCCAGATGGCTGTGGAGCCTCATTAACTTTTTCACTCTTAATCAACTCAATATTATTAGGTGAGACTGAATAACTCCGAAGAGCAGGCAAAAAAGGAGCATAGAGATGACGACCATACTGGTTGATGTTTTTAATATCTTTCAATTTCTCATAGAGACGATTTTCCATTGAAAAAATCAGGAAACCTGCTTCTAAATTGGGAAAATAACGGAGCATGATATAGTCAAGCGTCAGGTCATAACACTCAAGTTTGTCGATTTGATTATAATAAGAAATCCGATACACATCACCTTTTTCTAAGCCAGTATAAGCATAGTTTGTGACCAGCTCTGGATTTCGGAAAATTAGCTCCTCTGCTTCTTTATTAAAATAGCGGCGATAAGCGTACTTTAATCGCTCCCTTTTTTCACCAGCTTCTACGTTTAGATAGGGGAGTTCATTGGCATCTTGGCTGAGTTTCTTCCAATTGGAAGACTTCGGAAAAGACTCCAGCCCCTTGGCCGCAAAGGGCAAAACAAAGATATGGTGACTATATACAGATTGACTCTCAGACATAAATAACCTCCGAGTAAGATATCTTATCATGAAAACACTTCCAATATACCACAAAAAACTTGCTCCCGCAAGTTTTTTCAGTTGAAGCAACCAATTCCTTATAGATAAGGTATAACCAACAAATTTACATTCAAGAATAGTCATCCGCATATTAAAGGGTTCGTCTCAATTCCTTATAGGTAAGGTATAACGAAAAAATCAACAGCAAGCAAACATACATTGTCATTCGAGAACATTGTCTCAATTCCTTATAGGTAAGGTATAACAAACTGTAGCTGAGGGCAAAGCTAAAGTTGAGAATGACTATCAAACGTCTCAATTCCTTATAGGTAAGGTATAACAATAAAAGAGAAAGCCAAAAAAGCCATGGCCACTACAGTCTCAATTCCTTATAGGTAAGGTATAACCTTGTTTGAAATCGTGAAAGAGGGAGCAGAGCTACATCACTGCGTAGCAGTCTCAATTCCTTATAGGTAAGGTATGACGCTGTTAGTTATGGCGAAAAAAATATTTTCCCTAGCGGAAAATGTCTCAATTCCTTATAGGTAAGGTATTACGAGAAAGATTCCCTCATTTTAATAGCTGGTGCCAATATTTTGTCTCAATTCCTTATAGGTAAGGTATAACCTTATGGGTAAAGTTGTCCAAATAGGGATGAAAGTAAACCGTCTCAATTCCTTATAGGTAAGGTATAACACCTCAAATTGTTGATGGTGAAAAAATAACAAGCCTATATAGTCTCAATTCCTTATAGGTAAGGTATAACGGCCGAAAATTTGAACGTCGGAATCGTTTCGAAAACTTAATCAAGTCTCAATTCCTTATAGGTAAGGTATAACAATTTTTATTGGGGTCACGGTTCAACTGACCTATTTCTATTAGTCTCAATTCCTTATAGGTAAGGTATAACTTTTATGGCAAAAAATAATTTTGTTGGACCTTTACTTAGCGAGGCTAAAGTCTCAATTCCTTATAGGTAAGGTATAACGGAAATTCCGGAAGGTGCTGAAAAGCTTCCATTCCAAGAAAGCAAGTCTCAATTCCTTATAGGTAAGGTATAACAACAGCATTTTCGCTGTTTCTAGATTGATTGTATCAAAAAATAGGGCTTTTTTCAAGATTTCAATGAAAAAAGTCGGTCGATCTTTTTGTACCCATCGCTCCTAAACCGCTTGGTTGACAGCTTTTGAAAAAGAGACAAAAAATCGAAAAGATCGACCGACTTTTTAATAGTATTTGTAGGGTTTAAAGCGTTTCAAGTCCCCATCCTGCTGCAAGATTCTCTTAAACTGCCGAATGTCGTGCTGGATGAGCTGGGCGTAGGTATAGGTCGAGCCTCCCATGACTAGCCTCGTCTGTAGTTTTTCCTCAAAACTTCGCAAGACGATGTACTTCCCGTCACGATTCAGATAAACCGAGCCATCTTCCCTTTCTTCAAAATGATCTGTAGCATTGATTTGATGTTTATTGATCAAACTCAAAATCACTCGATCCACGATAACCGGCTTCATATAATCCGCAAAATCCAGATGCAAACTGTAAGGACGATTATTTGAAGCATGCAGCACTCCGATTTTAGGATCTAGTCTAGCCTGCCAGATCAGGCGCAGAACACGACTATACAAAATCGTATTGCAAAAGCTAATCAAGGCATTCAGTGGATCTCGAGGTGGCCGCTTGGTTCGCTTAACAAAAGAAAAACCGCTTTGATTCAGAATCTCATTGAAGATAGGATAGTATATCTGCTTGACCCGTGCCTCTAAAAGCATCAAATCATCGACCGACTTTTTGCGATGAACTTCCTTAATTGCCATCGTCAAGTCTTTCTCAATCTCTAAAAGAAGCTTATTGGACTTATATCTTTTAAGATAATAGCGACAGTTTGCCCGCAAATTATGAAAATGTGATAACTCAAACTGCCTGGACAACAGCAAACGCTTCTCCTCGTCCAGATACACTTGGCACTGCTTCAATAAAAGCGGAGCTGGACTCTTCATGGTCTCAGGAATAAAGTAGGCTTGGATATTGCCAAAGTCATTATGAACCACTAAAGGGATCCTCTTTTGAGCCAAAAGCTTGAGCGTCCGCGGTGCAATAATGACATCCGAATAAATATCAATCTGCTCTACTGCCTCTATCGGCAAATGATATCGATGTTCCTCATTTTCAAAGAGTAGCGAATAATCCTTTTGATTTAAAATGCCACCTTCGACTATGTGATACTGACGATTGACAAAATTTAGCTGACTAGGATGCCAACCAGAATAATAACTAAGAGGAGTATACTGATGCTTCTGGCAAATTACCTCTCCTTCCCTGAGAAGAAAATCATAACCTAAGACCCTGCGATTCATAGAAGCAAAGACACCGCTCTTTTTCTGATTGATTTCCAAAGCGAAATCGCGTATCAAAACTTCCGTCGCCTCTTTGTAAATAGCCTGAGCCTCACTCCTATTTTTGCAATAAATATAGATATTATCAGCATATCGAAGCCAGTTCCAGCCCTTACTCTCTAAAAATTGATCGAAATCCCTCAGATAAAGATTGCTTAAAACAGGACTGATGGCGCTCCCCTGAATTAAGCCGATTGTATTCTCATGTATTTGCCCTTGATAGGAAACACTTGCATACAGGTAAGCAGTTAGCAAATCAAGTACCCTGCGATCTTCCAATATCCCGCCTAGCTGCTCTTGAAGTTTCTCAAGATTAATCTGATCAAAATAATGATGGAGATCAATTTCAACAAGATGATGAAGTTTTTTGCTTAGAAATTGTTGCACGCAAGAAACAGCAGCCAGCACGCCCTTATTTTCCTGATAAGCAAAACAATGTTCTAAAAAGCTATCATTAAGGTAGCGATTTAGCTTCTGTTCCAACAACCTCAAGATGAAGCGGTCTACTGTTCCAAATGAAGAAATTTTTCTTTTACCACCTGACTTTTTAATAAAGTCTGTTTGGTAAATCAAACTCGGCCGATACTTTTCCTGCTCTATTACCTTCCGAATACTCTCTGAGTTCATCGACCAATAATCTGCTAATTCGCTCAAAAGCACACCATCACTACCTACTTTATTTGGCTTACCTGATAGATGCAAGAGTGCTTCTCTTTGATTTCTTTTCGAAAATAGCTCTTCTAACGAAAACATCTCACTCACCAAGCAGTCTTTGGATGATACGACTTGATAGTCTGACATCATCTAGCGCATTATGCAGCCTTCCTTCAAAATGCGAGACTAAATCCAGTCGGTTTCCTATGGGTTCAAATCCTCTTGCGTACAAAAGACTAGCAACATCAATAATTGGAAAGGGAGCCATAAATGCTCTATTTTGCCGATCCTTTTCTACCATCTTATGAAAAAGCCGACTCTCTACAGGAAAGGGTACATCTGCAAAGCAACGCGCGGAAGTCCGATAAGTACACCAGAGCTGCCAAACCTCTTCCAAAAGTTCCTCTTCTGTAGCAAAAGCTTGGTAAGCTCCGATGTAGGGAATGACATGTTCCAGTACCCAGGCTTCTTTGGCCTCCGAGATCTGATGAGGTATACCACCGTAAAAAGCGGCTACTTCCGTTCCATCTAGTTTTGTGACTATGACAGCCATGGTCAGCAGAGGGCCATAAAGTCCATCCACCTCAGCATCTACAATAAAACGATACTCCATTTAATATCTCCATTTCTGAGAAAATGACCACAGTTTATCAGAGACAGTTTCCGACTTTTGATCAAGATTATCAAAAAAGCTTTTCCATTCCCTCAGCAATTCCTGCGTTTCTGAAAAATCAACATCGTTTTTGCCAGTATAGCCCTTCACCATTGTTTCCAATTGATGAAGGGTAGATTTTAATTTTTCGTAAGTATTAGATTTTTTCTTCTGCAACTTCTCGCAGCTAATTTTAGCTGCATAGATTGGAATGGAGCGTAGTTTTAACGTGAAGCTATCTTGGTTTCTCATGCATACTTTAATAGCCTTATCATAGCAATTCAAGCTGTCTTCCATTTTTCCCTCAAAGCGATAATAATTAGCAAAATTCCAGTACACGATTTCCATAGGATGGTAAAAAATTTTCTCCGTATTGACCAACTTTGTTGCGTGATTTCGCTCGTGAGATGAAAAGAACTCTCGATAGATTGGATGTTTGACAAAGGCAGTATAAAGTAGTTTAGCAAAGTCTATATCCTGCTGATAAGCCTCAGTCATGATTAAAGAGTAATACATGGCATAGAACTGTTGACTAATGGTTGTCTCTTGTCGCTCAACCCTATCCCAAAAATCTTGAATCACAACCTCATCTATCTCACTATCCATCCTATGATCATAGTCAATCGCTAAAATTAACCAATGAAGCGCAGCTTTAGCATCCTTTCTCAGAAGTTCAATTCTGCTACGGTATTGCCGATGGCGCTCCAACTCTCCTGGGAAACTCGGATACTGCTTCAAGCCTTCATCAGATAAACGGATGATACTATCTAATTTAAAATCTTCCTGCTGGGCTTGAAATAAGAGACTATAGATTTCCATACAGAGAACATCCCCATAGTATTCTGACTTCAAGGATTGAAAATAATTTGAAATTGAATCATAAGCTAACAATAAATCTAGCAGCTCTTTAAAAATAGCGTGGAGATCTTCCATTAATTGAGAAGCTTTTTTATACTGACCACTGTCAATATAAAATACAGCGAGTTTTTCCTTGATTCGGTAGAGGCTAAAAAGATTTTCTAAGCTATTTTCAGAAATCTTTACCAATTCCAAACTTTGAGAAATGACTTGACCTGCTTGACAGGAACGGCCAGAACGCAGGTAGACATCGCTTAGTTGCAGGAATACTTCAAAGGCAAACAACTCATACGGATACTTTTTTTCTCTCAAAAGTGGTAAAAGTTGCTCACAGATCTCTGTAAATATCACGATAGATTTCTCATAATCATCCTGCCTCGCCGTATAAGCTAAAATCTCCGAAGCAAACTGTTTTAATTGCGACTTCAGTACTCTATAACTCAAATACTTCATTCGGTCGACAATCAGATATAAATATGTTCCCTTGGTCTTTATAGTTTGGGATGTATAATATTCCATCAAAGCTTCTGATACATCGTTTTGAGCAAGCAAATATCGGATGCGACTATCTGAAGATAACGTTGACAGAGAAAATACATAAGAATCCTCAAATAAATTGCGCAAGACTGCTCTCTGATCTCGAAAGACTGGAACATCTCGCAAATACATCCGCCGAATATTCGAAGCAAAATCCGCCAAAATTAACCTTTGTGATTCCGTCGCTTTTTTCAACTGAAATTGAACATCTGTCCCAGAACGATAGCTGACTTCACTTGTTTTTAAACTTGTTGTAAAGGAACGCTTATATTCAGACTCCTGAATATGGACACGCTTCTCTATACCTTTTCGAGCTACACGACTGGCAATGATAATATCCAATCTAATATCACCATACTTTGCCTCTAATAGCTGCGTGAGTTGCACGAGACCCTCGGATAAGATTTGTAAATACAGTTGTCGATTATCCCCATTTCCCTGCCACTCAATATTTTCAAAAAAGATATAACGCGCATCCGTCTGATTTTTAAATTCAATCAATTTAGGAATAACATATTGCTTTTTCTGATTTGGGGTCATATTCATCGCATGATTTAATGAATCATCATTAAGAATGCTAGAAAAGTTAAGATTTTTAATAGCAGCCTTTTCAACTAGCACACCACCAAGAAAAGAGTAAATTTCCTCTCTTTGAGACTCAGAATCGGCAAATTTCCCACTTTCATCTAGCCACAACTCAAATTGTTTCATAAAAGCTTCCTCTGCTACTCTAACTGTCCGAAACCAACATTCGTTTTGGCGCCAATGCCTACATCAGTCAAGATAGTTTTAAATAATTCTATTTTTTCTTTAACCGTAATCTGAAGTCCATCCGAAAGCTGAAGTCCATCCGAAAGCTGACAATCGTTCAGATAAAAGCCAAATTCAAAAGAGACTCCTGGCTTAACCTTCAGACAGTTGATTGGAATAGGATTCTTGATAATATCACTATGAGGCGTGATGAATTCCAAAGCTAAACACTGTTGCTTCGTATTTTTTTTAGAGGTTGGACAGGGATAAGCATCTAAAAATACATCATTATCTTCAAAAATATTATCTTTCAAATCATAAATTTCTTTATCAGAAAGTCCTGGAGAAAGTCCTGGTTTAAGAAGTGACTTAATATACTCCATCTTTTGTTGATTAATATCCTCTTTGATATCTTCTTTCCTAGGAAAGACGCTTTTCAGTACCCCTTTGACAGAGGAGCCAGGTATGTAGGGCAGTCCAGTTACATAATCAAAAGAAAAGCCAGAATAAATAGAACCCTTTGATTTCAAATCATGGGGATTGCCAGTTCCTATCATGAGGCCAGGATAAATAGTTTCCAAAGAAAAGGTTTGGAAACTTGCTACACCTTTTGAAGCATTTTTTAAATGCTCCAGAGGTGATAGAGAAAGGTCAAATTTAAAATCCTGCAAAGCCTTATTTCTCTCACCAAATTGCTCTTCACTAGATTTTGATTCACCCAGTTCATAAACTAGACCTGATTTTTCTTTCCGTTCTTGTAAGCCTTTAAAATATTCATGATAGTAGATATAAGACATGTTTTTTGAATTAAACATCATCCTTACCCTCCACTTTTCTCGTCTTCCTTGACTTTTTTATCCTTTGACTCAATTTCAAACAAATTTAACCCTAGTTTGATTGCAATTGCTGCATGCAGTACATCTTCTTTAATAGCCAAGCTCTCATTATCATTTTTGAACGATGTCACATACTCAAACAAGGTGTCTACCGTAATAGCTGCGTTTTCTCCCTTCAAAACTTCAAAAATCATAACAGGGAGCTTGGTGCGATCTTCTTTGGCATTTTTTGATGCAGCCGAATAGTAGGCAACTGCTGCAGGGAGACTTCCCATAGTAACTGCCGCTCCGAAAGAAGCGATATATCCTCTAAACTCATTTGGAATTGGCTCCGAAAGCTCTTTTTTAATCACCTCAACAGCAATAGGAAGCAACCGATTTATTCTGTTCTTATCCATTGTTTGCTCCTTCTTCATTTCCTGAAATCACTTTAATAACCTTGCAAAGTCCATAACCTACGGAAGCATTTGCACCAAACTGGATGATTTTTCCTCTCACCGACTCTGTAAACACATCTAAAAGGCTATCTGACTCACTGGTTGAAGCCACCACTGCAAAATAGAAAATCGACTTGTGGGGCACAACCTCCTCATACCACAAATTAGTTTGTTCTCCGACACTATTCCGAGCAATGACTGGTAAACCATATTTTTCAAAGCAAGAATTATCTTCGTCCAGAGTTATCTTCTCATCTCCACCCTTTATATCTGCTATTGAAACATTTTCTAATTGAAAATTTTTAAGCATTTGCTTGAAATCTTTACAGGCTGTTTTCGGAGCATGTATTGAATAGGGTTTATCATCGCCACTTATCGAACGAATTGGCAGGGCAAGTAGATTCGCACTAAGAAATTTTAGTACTCCTGAAGTAGTAACTTTACTATTTTCCGAACCGAATATTTCATTAGTGTTCGATAAGTCGTTTTCTTCAAAGAAGGCTCTCAGAGCACCTTTAACACCTGAGGAGTTAATCGTCGGAAATCCCGTCACAACATCTCGCTCCACTTCGTTATCAATGATGTTAAAATTAACATCCCCATTGCCCACATGCAAGTTTGTTAAACATTCAATGACAAAAATTTTTGCTTTCATTTTTTCTCCTTACTTCCCTGTAATCTTATAGATAGTATTGTAACCTGCTGACTCTAAACCGATTTTTAATGAAATAGCATCATCACCATAAAAGACACTCCCTGCCTTATAAAGAAGGCTAGTTCCTTGTAAATCAAGTCCTTTTAGACGATTTTTACTAAGGTCTGTATGAAGCTGGCGAACTAATTTTTCCTCTAAAATTGCAAAGCCTGTCACATCATTTAAAAGGCACACATCTGATAGGCAGTATTGCCAAGTCTGACCTTGTGGAGTATGCTTCTGGAAATGCTCTGTGATTTCACTTTCTAAATTATTTTCCGATTCTTTTACAGAAACCTTGAAGAGTGTACCTTTCTGTCCCATAGGAACGATACCATCTTTTAATACAATACCATCCTTAACCTTTACATAGACAGCAAATTCATAGTCTTTCTGTAGCTGATGTACCTCTCGCTTAAATAGACGGTCAGCATCAAAATTTTTGGATAGTTTTTCCAATTCTTCTTGAAAGTGATTTTTTTTCTCTTTGTTATACTTTTCTAACAAATCCATAAAATCATTTATAAAATCGGTTAAACTAAGATTGCTGTTCCTATCTAAATTAGAAACCTTTTGTTTCATAGCGTTATTCACAAATGACTCACATAAATCTCGAATATTTATCTTCAGGTTCTGCAGATCCTTCTGCGTAACACGCCTTACACCAGTCGCTACCTTAGTCATAAAAATATCTTCGATTGCTTCTAGGCAGCCTGTCTTAATATTATAATAGCCATTTCCATACCCTTCTTTAGGATTATATTCCTTAGATTTAGGAAGAGCGATTTCACCAAAACTAGTCGATACTTTAATTTCTTTTTCTAGTATCATCGGCGCAAACTGTTCAATCCCCTCTTTCCCTTGCTTGTTATTAAACGGATTTGGTATGACAATTTCCTCACTATTTTTTAGCAGAAAGATGGGAGAGATTTTTTCTAATTTTCCGAAATGTTGAACACTTTTATTTAGAGAAAAGCTCTTCTCTCCGATTAGAGCTTCGATTTTATTTCGCGTACTCTCATCATACTGAAAATCCTGCTTCAGCTGAATCCCATTACTGACTAAAATAAGATAGCGTATCATCCCAAAGACCGTAGACTGCTCAGGAACGCTATTAGTACGGATAAAATAGGGAGCATATTCATCCTTCGAATATTTATTTCTACCGACAAAACTAAAGTGTCTGTCTGAACCAAAAGAATAGTCTCCCAGCGGTTTAAAAGTCACAAGATATTCTGTCATCACTTACCTCCCTGCCAAAATTTCACCAAAAATAAAATAGCCTGCAACTCTTTAGTATAGAATTCCCCTATACTTATGTTTCGTTTTATACAAATCCCATCAATCTTTTTTTTCGTCTCTGGCTTATCTTTATATTCTTTTAAATAGTTGTTATAGAAAAATTCAGCTATATTTTCCAGATAGTCATGATAATCCAATTGGTTTGGATTGTTAAAATTATTTAAAAATCTGGTTTTATATTCTTTAAAGTTAAATGCATTCTGTGCAGTCTTCTCAAACAACAGTTTAAAAACTATTTCTGTATCTTGCAGATTATAGAGAACCGATTCCAGTGCTTGATCGTTCGTAGTTGCTCGATATGTTATCAATGTATCAATGGCCTCCAACTTCTCGTTTTCTACCATCAATTGAACAGTTTTCCCACTGTGCTTGACTAACTCTATCCCCAGACGATTACCGCAGCTTTCTTTAGCCTTATGAAGTTGAACTCTAGCTCTTTCCAGCGCTTCATATAGAGGATATTTGACATACTGAATAGCTATCCCAAAAGACAAGCTAATCTTGACTTCCTCCTTCAACTCCTTAATACTTTTTGACAAAGTATCTATAAGTTTCTGACATAGGGCAAAAAGAGAATGAACAGGAGCGATAAACAGTAAATCATCCCCCCCAGCATAAATAGTCATTCCCCCATATTTTCCGACAAGTTTAGCCGCTTCACCAGCATAGTCTAAACAAGCCTTCGAAAAAATGTTTATTCTATCAGACTGTTCAGAGATTTCTACATCTTTACATAAAGCTTTCAAAAGAGTTCCGACCTTATCCCCATCTGAATTAACGACTGCGTAGTATTCGCTTCTGGTCGGTGCTACCTCACCTTCAGGGACCTCTTTAGAGGAGCTTTCCTCTCTCTTTCGAGATGAAGCTATATCTTCTATTGATTTCAATTCAGAAGCGTGGTCTGAGTAGCTCACAACCAACTGACTATTTAGCTTGGTATCTGTAAATAGCTTACTTCCTTTAATATAGCAATTACGATTGCCTTTCTGGCCTGCAAAGAATGGAGCAAATAAGTTCATATCTGTTCTTCCCTTACCCGCAGCCATCAGCTCCAGTGCATCCAAAGCATCATTCAGTATTATAGCTATATTGTTTCCATCCTCACCTTCTTTTTCTCTTTTTTCTATAATTCCATTCATGGTTTTTTCATTAAGAATAACAAAATCAATTCTCAGATAATTGTTAATAAAATTCTCAATCTGCCCTGAATTAAACTCTCCAAACTTCTCAGACATTTCCTTCTTCACTGCTGAAATTATACTCGGTAATTCTCCCTCAATTACTGTATTATTATCAACTAAAAACAGAATCCGATCATGGTAACGACCAATACCATCTTCTTGTGGATTTTGATTACTATTAGAGTCATAAAACGGTGAAAAAATCTTGACATTTGGAATCTCAATAAGTTTTTCACAGAGCGTCTTTGTCACCGTTGAGAAAAAATAACTGCCAAACCACAAACCTGCCGGAGAGATCGCCTCTCCAATAGTTTTAAAAATCGGACCGATTGTTATACCTACGTATTTCATTTATTAATCTCCCCTGTTATCTAATATCATATGAAATTTGGACGGTATGTGCATAACCGTTGGGTTCCATTTTATTATAATATTGCACAGCAACGTCTAAAAAATTCAGTAAATCAAACTTCTTTGGAGTTTGTAGGTATATCTCTTCCCTTTTTAATTTTTCATCCAGTTTTCTTATAAATCTCTCATATTCTATTTTTCTCATTTTATTATCTTTTATGGCACTCATCCAGCTTCTAGGAACATTTTTCGATACCTTATATTTAAATTTAAATTTCTTGTTTAAAATATACTTACACCATCTCTGTTTAGGAATAATGTAAACAATATCGTTGATTACTTTAAAAGTTATTGGTGAAGGAAATCGTTCAATATTTTCTTCATTCTTATTCGATTCATGCATAATATCAATATTAACAGAAATATCTTTCTCTTCTTTTTTTGTGTTTTTTCTTATATCTGTAAATGATAAATAAGAAGATAGCCCCAGCAGTGCTCGAACATATTTTTCGTTATGTGTCTGCTGATTAAGGTGGTAGGGGATAGTTCCAAAAGGTTTTTCTATTACTTTATCCTTTAAGGCAGCTTTTTCATTTCCAATCATTTTATCATGCATATAATAAAATAAAGCACTTCGAGCATATTCTCCCTGATAGTTATAGCCACTCTTAATTATTTTATAGAATTTTTCAATATTTTCAAAAATCACTTTTATCTTCTTTGAGAACTTCAAATTTTTAGCTGCTTTCCTAAAATCCATTTTATAAAGAGTCTTTAATCCAAACTCTTCCCTTAGAATTCTTTCAATTTTACTCTGTTCTTCATCAATTACAGTAAAACTACCATAGCCTTTGCCTTGGGCAGCGCCAAAATTTGTCACTATGAAAAAATTTTTAATATGATCTATAATCAAATTCTGAAGTTCTATATCAAAACAAGTAATAATCATTGTAGGATTTGTTTCTACTCTGCGTTTTCCATCTCTGGCAAAATATAATTGGAAGTTACCTTCTTTATTATTTGTCTGCTTATCATACTTGCCTTCATTTTTACCATACTTGTAAATGACATTAGGACTATTATCAATAAACTTCATTTTATATGGTAAATACTGATTTTTGAAACGTTTTTTCAGATTTGGAACTTTCTTCATCAAGTACCGATCAAACTTTGGTTTGACTTCACTAGCACGCAAAGTAGCTCCTTCTTCTTCCGGCTGGAAATGAATAATTGGCGCATGACATTTTAAGTCAAGTTCTAACTTACAATTTCTAAATTCCATATCCACTCAATCCTCCTATTCTTCAATCACAAACATTCCGAATCCCATCGAATTCTTCTCACCAAGTCCAACTTGATAGAGGAAATCTAACACCTCCGCATCTCCTTTTATCTCAAATTCTCCTCTCCAACCCGTTATGAGATAGTCTTTGTATTTGGTAACAAATTTATTTTTTAAAGAAAAATTTATCGGCTCTATATCAAATCTACCTGTCGGTACTTTATGATAATAGGCTTGAAATTTCCTATAAAGATTCTCTATGATTCTGCTCTTAAACTCCGTATCAAAGGGATAGTAATACAATGTTTTTTTGGTGTCAGCATCTGTAGAACGAACCACCAAGGGAGAAATCATCCGAATCTTATAAGAAGTCCCCGTCAATTTCTTCTCTCCAATTTTTACATTTAAAATTTTTACAAGATTTCGACCAATTCGCAATTCATCTAGATTTGACAAGGCCTCTGCAATAGTGAATAAAATGGATTGATCAATCGTTCTAATTTCGAACCGCACCTTATCAAGAAACTCTATTCGTTTTCCTTGCATTTTATATTGACCTTGCAACAATGAAAATGTAAACAACTTAAAATGTTTATCCTCTAACTGATAGCCCCTCTCATGAAGTTGTACAGATAAGTCTTCCTTATTTTTCAAAAGATTATAAATCATCGATTGAAGGAGGTAATTATAGTTCACCGGCAAGATAAACTGATCAATTTTTTGCAGTTCAATCAATAATTGCATCCTAGTTTCCTCCTTAAATTAATATATGTTTGTCCTATAGTATTGATATTACATCAAATTGTAAACGCTGTCAAATCATAACATAAAAGTTTATCAGCTTTAGTAAACTAGAACATTTCTTTCAAGTCCCCTAATTCAATGAAGTCTCTTCAATCTTGATGTAAAAACTTTATCCCTAAAAATACAAAACACCCCCACAATATGTTGTGGGGGTGTTTAAAAGAATGTTTCAAATGAAACTTCCCATTTTTTAAATCGCCTTAACTCAAGGAAAAGGCTTTAATACTAGGCTTTCAGTCCTAAGTAATCGATAAACGATTATTTAAGAGTAACAGTTACACAATGCCTATAAACTCTGATATAATCAGTTTTTTCTTATCCTTAGTTAGTTTAGTGGGGTCTTGGTGGGGTTTGACGATACCCCAAATTTATAAAGGGCTTGAGTTATCTCTCTTCCACCAGTCGCTTTTTGACTATCATACAAATGGGAATAGGTGTTAAGTGTTGTTGCCTTATCAACTCGTCCAGAGCGTTGCGACACATAAAGAACATCTTTCCCTAATACATTTATCAAAAAACTATCGTGGGAGTGTCGCAATCCTTTTCCAGTAATTACTTCAACTCCTGCCTTTTTCGCTTGTCTTTTTAGAATACGGCTTAGTGTGCATTTGCTTAACGGTTTGCCAAATCGTGCTAGAACATAACTATACTCGTCATTTTCGATTTGCACTTCTCGCCACCGTCGCAACACTTCAACTGTTTCATCATCAAGCTCAATCCACCTGTTACCCGCCGCAGTCTTTGTTTGATTTTTACGAGTAAAGACACCATTTCCCTCATATTCAAGTGTACTCTGAACATGAACTAGTTTTTTATCAAAATCAATATCAGACCAAATCAAACTAAGTCCCTCAGATACTCGAACCCCTGTAAAGAAATATAGCCAAATCGCTGTAAATCTATGCCTTTCTTCGTAATCTATCAAGTCAAAGGTTGCAATAACTTTTCTAAAGTCGTCCAATGTCCAAAATTTTGTATCTGGTCTTGAACCTTTAGGATTATCTAACACCTTACATGGAAATTCTTCAATGATTTGCAGGCGTTCAGCATACCCCAAACATTGCTTAAAGCGAATCCACACACCTTTAGCATAATTGGGGGAGTAGGTATCAATCAAATGTACTCTGAATTGCTCACAATCCCTAACGGTTATAGCTGATATCCTCTTTTGTCCGAAAACTTCAATAAACATTTTATGATGAGTTAGAGCTGTTTTGTAAGTCACTGATTGGACTGTTTGCCTGTAATAAGGAAGATAAATTTCTTCCATATAATCAGCAAAAGTCATATAATCTCCGTTCCTATTTTGAGACATTTTAAATTCTGCTCTTACTCGACACAATTCATCATAAGCTTGCTTTTCACTCTTAAACGGATTTCCAAACTGGTCTTTATAGCCTTTCTTGCGTTGTCGCTTGCCAGTTAAGTCGTTAGTCTTAAACTCTGTTTGATAGTAAATTCTTCCTTGTTTATCACGAGATACACCACGATATTTTTTACTTGCCATTTTCAGTTCCTTTCTATTCATCAAAAGGTAACTGAAAACCTAGCAAATCTTCTACGATATAAGTCGGAGCAAGGTCAAGTCTTGAATTGTCAAAGGGCGATTTTTTTAATTCTATCAAATTATCCGAAGAATTTCTAGTTTCTTCAAATTTTGCAACTGCAATCGCCTTAGCTTGATGAATGATATTCCTAGCCGTATGTTTAGGAAATCCTAGTTCTAATAATTTTTTATGATTAACTGTTCTTGTCATACAGACCTCTTTTCTATATAATAGAGGTACAGAAGCTAGTTTTCTTCTGTACTACGTTCGACCTCATCAGAAATGTTCGCTAAAGTGTCTGATGAGGTTTTTATAATGTCATAATCCCAATTTTGCCATTGGTTGTTTAGACCGATTTTCGAAAGCAAGAAGGTTAGTAAATAATCTTTGTTCTTGTATTTAACATTGTTTGTAAAATCATGACTTATATAAATATCAATGTCAATTATTGGAATTTTTTTTCGACGCTGATGGACTTTTTCAGGGTGTGCTTCGTAGTAGATTAAGCTATCCTTATCACTTGTTAAAGTAATCAGATTATCAAACCGTCTAATATACTGAGATAAATCTTCCCTTTCGTTTCCTTTAGTATGATAAAAAAATTCTAATGGATGCTTAGTACTAGTGATAATGATAACCTTTGCTGCCCCTATTCTGTTTTGATAGCGGGCAGAAATTGGACTAATGCTATAGGGGTCAAGAATTTTCAGCCAGTCAGAAGCCGTCAGGCTATCACCTCGGACATCATCAAGAAGCAAGATTTCTTCCCCGTTAACTTCATCAAAAACATTAGTTCCAGCCGTTAGAATTGTCTGCCATTTTTGACCATTGACGATTGCTAGTTGTTCGATATATGATGCCAATTCTTTAGCTAATCTAGTTTTTCCAAGACCTGATTTACCGTGAATAAAAAGAACTGTCTTTTTGAATAAGCCATTTTGTAAATCTTGTTTAGCCCTTGTTCCCTTGATTTCTCCAACCACTCGAAAAGTTTCATTTATCTTTGTTTTATGTAGAGCATAAAGCAAGTTATATCTTTGTTTTAATAAGAGTTCTTGTTTTGTAATACGCTCATTTAAAATATCATCAATAAGCAAATCAATATCATCTTGAGTTTTTTTTGCTTCTTTTTTTGCTCGACCCTGTAACCAAGATTTTTGCCTTTCCTGATAAATATCTATGTAGTTTTTCCCTAAAAGTGTCACAACTTCATTGGGGCTATATTGGTATTTCTCGCTATCTTTAGCATGGATTAAATATGCCAGTAAGTTGTCATAGCCATAACGTCCTGACTTCGCTTTTTCAAGATATTGAGGTTCAAGACCGATTGCAACAGCTAGTTCTGTTAGAGTTGCACCTTTAGAAAATTTTAATAGAGCATGGATATGTGGTTCAACTGTTCTAGTTAGTTCAGATTGAGTTCCAGTATCAAAGAAATGCATTAAGTCTTTATCGTGTTTTATCGCATAGGCTTCTGATACAGTTGCTACTTGGTTAGCTCTTTCAATAATCTCTGAAAGAATATTCTCAATATCTTCTGATTCTATCATTTCTTTATCCCAATCGATTCTCCAGTAATCAGCTAGAAATTGTTGGGTCACTAGAATAGAAGTTAAAATAGATTCTTTTTTATTTAAACGCATCGGAATAATTAACCTCCTATTTCTAAATATTCTTTTAACTATTCTATGGTTAAACCATTGACAAGCCCGGCTTAACCATGCGTTAGGAATAGTTAAAAATTAAATCTAAATAAATCTTCACTTGGGGCTTTGCCCCAACCCCCAGCCTCTCCTGCCCGATGAAATCCTACCGCATCAAGAATATGCTTGCCAACTTGGCCAAGGTACGGGGTAGTATTTTTTGGCGCTTCACTTCTTGCCTATCGGCATCGTTTCGCTTAAAAAATCTCCACCCCTCAAGCCCTTGCAAGTTGTCATTTTCCTGCTGGGGAGGTCGTGCCGACACTATACCGATGATGAAACTTCAAAGTAGGTTTATTGTCGCTAAAACCAGTATAGCAGGAAAAACGCTCCAACTAATCATAGCGAGAAATCAGCTCTTGCATACGTTGGTTTAATCGCTCCATATCTTTAACCTGAATTGTCCGAAACATTCTGGCTGGTTCTCCCTCTAATTGGAAATAGCCATAACCCCTAGGCTTTATGATTACTTCATCTTTTTCCATATCAGGGAAAAGAAGCTGACGGTTATTAGCTGACATCAGAAAGCTAGTTGACAGTGATATAACACAGTTAAAATTGTATCTACCTGGTAAGTCAGACATTAAAAATCGTTGACTTGATAGGATAATCCGTAAACCCAAACTCCTACCCATACTATTCATCATTAACATCTTGTAAAGCACTTCCTTATGTTTTTTCTTGTCCATCTGCTCAAGATATGCTAGAAAAGCTTGCCATTCATCAAATATAAGATATAGATTATGAGAATTTCCTTCAGATTTATTGAGCCTTGATTTAAACCGTTGATAGACTACTTCAAATAATTCAAGGCAGTCAAAGCCTCTGGCAACATGATTACCAGTCATTGAGAACATCTCATTATCTGCCTTGAAATCCATAAAATAGGCTTCAGCCGTCCTATCATGAAATGAAATTAGACCTAATAACCTTCTCAAAAAAGTAGATTTGCCTGACCCTGATGGGCCTGCAATAATCCAAGCAAAGTATCGGTTAATATCAATATAAACAGGGGCGGGTCGCCCCTTGTTATTGACTTCAAAAATATTTTTCAACATATTAAAAATCCTCCTCATTTTCAACACTAGATTGTCTAGCCATACGATTATGCTTTGCCTCTTCAATTAATTTAACATCACATTTAGCAACCCAACCAGCACCTGTATTTAGTTCAACAAACAAGGTATCCAAACCAAATTCATCAGTATATTTTGCAAGCACACCTGCGAAGTATTCTTCTAATTTATTTTTTTCGGTTGAACTTAAGTTGTTAGCAAGATAAATCCACACATCTACACCATTAATAATAGCTGCGCCCATCATTTTTATACTGATTTCTTGCATAAGCCTTTGATTTAGATGATTGACAACATTTTTAAGCACCTCTCTTTTCTTCTCTTCTAATCTTTCTTTCTCAGAATCTTCATAATATTTATTAACTAACTTTTTAATTACTTGAAAGTGATTTAATAATGTTTGAAAACTGACTGCCCATAAATTTGTTGTTTGAACTACTTTACCATTATAGAAATCAGCTTTTCTTTTAAGAAACAAAAATATAAAGATAATAGAATAATGGCTTATGATTGTTAAGAATATTGTTAAGAATATTGTTAAGAATATTGTTAATAATATCATTTTAATACACCTCAAAAATATGAATCCCTCTTTAACCCTAAAGAGGGAACATATTTACATTTTATTAAATAGGCTTGATCCTATCTAATACATACCCCAACCATACTTTATTATCAGGAGTAAAATTATCAACAACGTACAAACTTTGAAAATTAAATACCCTTTTAATATCAGATTTTGACGTTAACAAAATCTGTTGAGCTATATAACAAATTATAGCATCGGGTAGATATTTAAGGGCTTTAACATCATCTCTATTAACCATTATTCCAAAACGCCAGCAACCCTTTAAATACGAATGATCAGATGACAAGTAGTTGTCAGAGTAAATATATAAGTTACCTCTATTTATACTCTCTTCAAGTACTTCATAAACTGGATAGTTTATAACTCCCGTATAGGACAATTTCCTCAATAGATATTTAGCAACTTCTAGTTGTTCTTCATCTGTTGGTATGTAGTATCTAATTAAATCATTAGTCATCGTAAGTTTCTCCTTCATTTACAAGAATATCAGATGGTTTAAGAACTAGATCCAACCCTATAGGTTGCTTGAATTTATCAAGACTAAAAGCAACTTCGTAATTACTGAAAGATATTTCACAACCTATGTAGCTGTCTAGAACTTCACCGTCATAGTTTTTCAGCTTAATCTTAATGGTTGGACAGAGTTTCTCTTGTCCGATGCTCGCAAGCTTATCATAAAGCTCGCTATTAACACCTATAAGATGTCCCCAAGGACGTTGATTTTCCGTTCCCTCTTTGAACAATCCAGTTGACGAATCAACAACCGTAATGGTAGAAGGGATTTCAACTAATGGAGCCACTGCCTCTGCGAATTTTTTAGGACTTTCGCAAAGTCCAAGTTTTAATGACATTTATTTATCTCCTTTTTATGGAAAATATAAAATAAATAAGAAAATTTGATTACTTGCTTATTTATTTTGAGTAAAAGTAAATGCTCAGTTTGAGGTCATGAGCTGGACCTCATTTTTTCAATTTCACTTTCCTCCTTTCTTTTACAATTCTAGTTTAGCATCATCATATATATATATAAGTTTTAGAGGCCCCTAACTTGCTTGTACTTCTTCAAATATCATATTTTATATCTAACGAGTTTAGGGGAAAGCATGACGAAAAAAATATTTAAATATGTAAATCATGAAATCCTAACTTTAAAACTAGGACATTTTCAACTGTTATGATATACTTTTTTCTATACCCAATAAATTCAGAGGAAGAAAGATGAAAAAATCTAATAATAAATCAGGAACTGATGAGAAACTTATAGAATTTTATGATGAAATTTTTTTAGAGTATATTCGAAAGTACGAAGAGCTAGAATTTTTAAAAGAAGTCGAACATGCATTTTTACATCCAAGTTTTATAGAAAAGAAAGGGAGAGGAAAAAATAAAGCAAAGCAAACTCAATGTTTTGTCGAAGATAAAGAAAATAGTTCAGAATTAAATGAATATAAGAAAATAAGCTTAAAAGGAAGTACTAAACTTTTTATTACTTTATTTTATAAAGAATATTCTCAAATTGAAACAGAGCGATTAAATGACATTTTTTCCGATAGTTTTGATGAATTTTGCGAAGAAAATAGCGATACCCTAAAAGAACTACGCTTTTATGATACTGAAAAAGCTTTATTAAAAGAGGCATTCACTAACTATAATAAGTTATCTGATGCAACAAAAATAGGCTATGTTGACAAAAAAAAAATACGCTATGTTGACAAAAAAAAAGTGATCTTAAATGAGGATAAATTGGATGACTTAATGAGAATCGCAATGAATTTTAAAATTTATCTTGAAAAGCCTTCTGAAATTATTTATCCAAAAGATTGTAGTTCTTATTTAAGTAAATTTGCTAGGGAATATTTTACAAATCTCATTTCCAAAAAGCAAAGGAATCCTTCTAGCCTTTATTCACATGATAACATCACATATCTTAGGAACATATTATTGTCTAGACCAGCTGAAATTACTAAAGCAAAAGGTAGAAAAAGGAGGTTTCTTGAAATCTCTTCTAAGCTCAAACTTAATGAAATTCTGGATGAGATTGAGGAAAAGAAAAAAGTACTTGACGATTTACTAAGTCCTTACTTCGCCAGTGAGTTTGTTTCCTATAAATTATATGAGTCATATTTCTATAAAAATTGCAAATTAGTCCTACCAACAGAAATATGAAGTGTATGTAATTCATCTAATAACGATTATTTGCTTTACCTTTGATTCAATAGCCTTATTAAACTTAAACACACAATAAACCCCACCAAACAAAAGTTTGGTGGGGTTTTGGTGGGGAATATAGTCATTTCCCCTCTATTTTAATCGCCCTAAGCGACTTGATAACCTTGATTTACTAGGCTTTCGCAATCAAATTGCGATACTCTATTATTTAAGAGTAACTGAAGCACCAGCTTCTTCCAATTTAGCCTTGATTTCTTCAGCTTCTGCTGCTGCAACGCCTTCTTTAACAAGCGCTGGTGCACCATCAACAAGTTCTTTAGCTTCTTTAAGTCCAAGACCAGTGATTTCACGTACAACTTTGATAACGCCGACTTTCTTGTCGCCTGCAGCTGTCAATTCAACGTCGAATGAATCTTTAGCAGCTTCTTCAGCGCCACCAGCTGCAGCAACAGCTACAGGAGCAGCTGCAGTTACACCAAATTCTTCTTCGATAGCTTTTACAA